>JADMIO011053073.1_pt1 | contig 58548 bp, 59 predicted proteins | sample 8958161 | NCBI WGS metagenome assembly JADMIO01 (sample SAMN16585339, study PRJNA669376) | soil metagenome | isolation source: Crop rotation soil | place: USA: Cullars Rotation, Alabama | collected 2011
GCCGCGACTTCAAGTCACGTGAATTCCAAGCTTCGGATCCCACTGTGCTGGAAAGCGCGCACGTGCACCGACACGCGGTCGACTTCGTCGCTACTTCCGGGGGCACCGTCCTCTACAAGACCAAGGACTTGGCCGAACCGGTTCCCACTCGCTTCGATCCTCCTTTCGAGTTACCGGCCAATCAGGAGGTGACGTTCACGTGTTCCTACGTGAACGTCACGAGCACCGCGATCACGTTCGGCGAGTCCGCGCTGACCAACGAGATGTGCATCTTCGCCGGCATCTATTACCCGGTCGAAGACGTTGCGAATCCCAACATCCTCTGCTTGTAGGCGTCGCCTCGCTCACGGCAAATGTTCGAGACATCGAAAGTGCGTCGCGGACGCCTCGGTGCAGAGCGAGCCGGCGCTCGTCTGGTTGCAGAGCGTTTGCGAACAGTTGCAGTCGGGCGGATTGCCGCAGCTCGTGGGGATCCGGAAGCAGCGGTAGGTCGGATCCGCCCAGCAGCGGTCGGGGGTCGACTCCGGCAATACGCGGAAGCCGGGCGGGCACGCCCCCGCGTCGTTCGGGTGGTAGAGGGACGCACCTCCGAGAGGCTGCAGCTCCATACAGTACGTTCCGAGGGGGCATGTGCCGTCGCACGATACCGGACTGAACGATGCGCCCGCGTCGAACGCACCTCCCGTTCCCGAGCCGCCTGTTTCGGCGCCACCCGAGCCCGGGTTCGTGCCGCCGGAACCGGGATTGTTACCACCTGAACCCGGACTCGTGCCCCCCGTACCGTTTCCGCCGCTGCCGTTCGTGCGAATCCCGCCCGTGGCATTGATCGCGCCGCCCGAACCGCTGCGGCGGCCGCCGGCACCGCCGGTTTCGCCTCCGGCATCTCGAACCGTGACGCAAGTGCCCTCGACACAGATTTTACCTTCGGCACAGTTCGCGGCCGACGTACACGTCACGAAATTGGTGTTCGAGTTTCCGCTCGATGAATTCTCCGTCGCGCAGGCTTGCGCGGCTCCCAGTGCGAGCAAGAAGCCGAAAAGAACGCGACCAAGACCGGGGTGATGTGACATGTGCGCTTTCCCTTTGAGCCCATCAATCGAAGCTACGGCGCCGACATCGTTCCCGAGACCGCGGCAGCGCTCGGGTTGGGCTCGTCATCGGCTTCTTGAATCGTTTGACCGAAGTAGAACGTCACTTTGAAATCGTCATCCGTGCGCGGGCGCTCGGCGGCGTGCGCCGTCACCGCTTGCCAGAGAGCATTCGCTTGAGCGCGAACGCTGGATAGCAGGGCGCGCACGGCCTTCTCTTGTGGATGGCCGGGGTAAAGGTTGAACGTCAGCGTCGCGCCGCCGACTTCGTCCGTTTCCGCAGAGGCTTTCCCGGATGCCGCCTTCGTTGCGATGACGGATGCCACCGCACGAAAATGATCGAGGACGGCCGCTTCCCATCCCTCGGTGGCGCCCACTGGAATGACCACATCGGTTGCCAGGAAGCTACCGTCGGGGCCCTGTTTCAAACGCCGTTCTTGCAGCAGCAGTGTCACGGCCTTCGAGACGACGGGAGGTGGGATCATGAGTCGTGCCGCGAAGTCGGCTTCCGTGCGCCCTTCTCCGAGGAACGCGTGGAGCCAGACGACGTTGGCGATGCTCCGGAGGTCCCGGTCCGTTGCCACGGCGTGCAAGTCGGCCTCCGAGGTGAGCCCGTAGATCGCCGATTCGGCTTTGCCCGTGCAATACACGAGGCCGCTCGCCACGAGGTCGTTCAAGACAGCCCCGACGTCGCGCGCGTGGTCGTACGCAAATCGCGTATCGATGCGCGCACGAGACTTGGAGCCGTCCCTCAAGAACTCGAGAACGGCCTGCCACAGGGTTTGGTTCGAATCCGTCACCGACGCCGTCAACCGCTGGACCTTCTTCTGGTACGAGCGCAGCGCCATGCCGAACATGTCCGCAGCGACCTTTCGACCGACCCCTTGCCCTTCGATCTCCCGCGAGAGATCCAGAAATACCTGGTCCGCGACGTGAGCGAGCGGTGCTCGCACCCCGGCGGTGGTCGACAGCTGGGCTATGAGCACCGTCGTCTGCCGCACCAACCCATCGACGAGCAACCGAACGTTCATGGCTTCGAGGAGCCTAGCCCCTCGCCTGCTGCGACGGGGGTGTCCCCTGGTTCACCCCCTCGACCCTCCCTGACGGAGGAACCCTCCGGCATTACAGTTCGCCGGGTGAGCGAAACTCTCTACCGGCGCCCGCTACCCCCGGGCGTGATTGCCTTCTCGTCCGATGACGGGCGGCGCTTGTTCGCGGAGGCGCTGTCTTCCGGCGGGCTCGACGGATACTTTCCGCTCGCCGAGCAGTTCCACACTCAATCCGATCCCGCCTTTTGCGGGCTCGGCTCCCTGGTGGTGGCGCTGAACGCCCTCGGGATCGATCCGGGGCGTTTGTGGAAAGGTCCGTGGAGGTGGTTCGCCGAGGAGCTCCTCGACTGCTGTGTGCCCCTCGACCAGGTGCGGCAACGCGGGCTCGACATCGAAGAGCTCGCTTGCCTCGCGCGGTGCAACGGCGCCGACGTCGAGGTGCGCCACGCCGACGACGCAGAGCTGGACGCGTTTCGTGCCGCCGTCCTCGCCGGTGCCAAAGGCTCGAGCGTGGTCGTCGCCTCCTACGACAGGGCGGGCCTCGAACAGACCGGGAGCGGACACTTTTCGCCGATCGGCGGGTATCACGGCGCTCGAGACCTTGCGCTCGTGCTGGACGTGGCCCGGTTCAAGTATCCACCCCATTGGGTACCGCTCGAGCGCCTCTATCGGGCCATGGAGCCCGTCGATTCGGCCACGGGTCGGGCGCGAGGGTGGATGACGCTTCGAGCTCGCGAACGAGGGCTCTCGCTCGGGTTCACGGTGACCTGCGACCGGGACGGCTGGGACGGGCTTGCTGGGCGTCTCGAGTCGCTCAAGGGCGATATCAAGTCCGCGCCCGATCTCGGCTCCCTCGCGCGGGCCGTCGTTCCGCTCGTTTCGTACCTGGAGCTCAGGACGCCGAGCGCGCCCGCGCACCGGGATGCGCTCGCCGAGGCGCGCGCCACGCTCGCCGGGCTCCGCGTGCGCCGGCATGTAGAGGAGGCGATCGGTTCCGACCATGCCGAGGCCGTGACGCTGCTGCTCATCGCGATCGGAGATTTGCTCCCGCGTGCGCGCCAGGAGGACATCGACGTCCTGTCGCATTCACGGCCCGACCACGCCGCGCTCGCGGCCGAAGTCGGCAATGTGCGCGCCCAGCTCGGGGCGATGTGGACGCACGCGTGGAGAAACGCAGAGTCGGGCGTGAGTCTCGATGCCTAAGAACCGTAGGGCGTCGCTCAGCAGGCCTTGTGTCCACCCGCCGGGAAAATCTTTCCGGGATTCAAGAGCCCCTCAGGGTCGAACACGCGCTTCAAATCGCGTTGCAAGAGGATGAGCTCTTCCGACTGCTCGAGCGGGAGGTAAGGAGCCTTGAGGATCCCGATTCCGTGCTCGCCCGACAGCGTGCCGCCGAGTGCGACGACGGTCCGGAACAAAGCCTCGATGCTCTCTTCGACCTTCGGTCGTTCGTCGTCGTGCTCCCAGAGGAAATTGACGTGAATGTTGCCGTCGCCGGCGTGGCCGTACGAAACGGTGCGGACGCCGGATCGCTCGCTCTCCCGAGCGACCGCGTCGAAGAGCTCGACCAATCGCTTGCGCGGTACGACGATGTCCTCGCTGAGCTTGCTCCGCGCCATCTTGCGGACCGCGGGGCTCATTTCTCTCCGGGCCGACCACAGCTTTTCGCGCTGGGCTCCGTCGCGAGCGACGAGGAGGGAGCTCGCCGTCGATTCGACGGCATCGCCGATTCGAGCCGCTGCGAGCTCGCAGGCGGGCTCGTCGCCGTCGACCTCGAGGATGAGCAGCGCCTTTGCGCTTTCCGGAATCGCGCTGCCGGCGGCGCGGAGCGCGCCCAGAGTGCCTTCGTCAAGGAATTCGATGCAGCGCGGGGTCACGCCGGCGAACAGGATGTCCGATACGGCTTGCACGGCTTCGCGCGACCCGGGAAACAACCCGAGCAAGGTGGTCACGCAGGGCGGCCGCGGCACGAGCTTCAGCGTCGCGTCGCCTAGTACGGCGAGCGTGCCTTCGCTGCCGACGAGCAGCGCCGTCACGTCGTAGCCCGTGACGCCTTTCACCGTCCGCTTGCCGCAGAACAGGCGTTGCCCGCCGATGAGGAAGGCTTCGACGCCTAGGACGTAGTCCCGCGTCACGCCGTACTTGAAGGCGCGGGGACCACCGGCGTTCTCGGCGAGGTTCCCCCCGACGGCGCACGACGCGAGAGAGTTCGGGTCGGGAGGGTAGAAGAGACCCTCCGCCTCGACGGCGGCGTGGAGATCCGCGAGAACGACGCCCGGTTCGACCACCGCGACGCGCTCTCGGCGATCGATGTCCTTTATGCGATTCATTCCCATGCACGAGAGCACGATGCCGCCGGATACCGGAACGGCTCCGCCCGTGCGGCCCGTGCCGGCCGCGCGTGGAGTCACCGGGACGCCGCTCTCACGCGCGGCGGCGAGCGTCGCCTGGACGTCTTCCGGCGTTTCGGCGAGGACGACGGCGTCCGGAACGACGCCGTCCGTGTCGGAGTCGTCGTTTGCGAAGCGCTCGCAAGCGTCCCTATCGACGAGGAGCTTCGACGGGCCGAGGACACGCGAGAGCAGGATTTTCGCTCGTTCGCGCGAGGTCGTCGAAGGGGCCGCGGGGGCCGGCTTCTCGAGCGATGCCATATTACGGAGCGTAGCGCCCGACCGGCGCGGAAGGTAGGGTTGGGGCGAATGAGGGCAGTCAATCCCGCCACGGGCGGGCTCATCGAGGAGTATGCCGACCACGACGCCGCGGAAGTCGAACGGCGGCTCGGGACTGCCTCGGAAACTTTCCCGAGGTGGGGGAGTGCGCCGTTTGCCGAGCGGCGACTGCGTATGCAGCGAGTCGCTCAATTGCTGAGGGAGCGGTCGGAGGATCTCGCTCGGCTCATGGCGCGGGAGATGGGTAAGCCAGTGCGCGAGGGCGTTGTCGAAATCGAGAAATGCGCCTGGGCCGCCGAGTTCTTCGCGGAGCGAGCCGAGAGCTATCTCTCCGACGGCGTCGTCGCGACGGACGCGAAGAAAAGCTACGTCGCATACCTTCCACTCGGCGCCGTCCTGGCAATCATGCCGTGGAATTTCCCCTTCTGGCAGGTGATGCGCTTCGCGGCGCCGGCGCTCATGGCCGGCAACGTCGCGCTCGTGAAGCACGCGCCGTCCGTTCCCGGATGTGCGCGCGCCGTTGAGGCGTTGTTCGCCGAAGCGGGCTTTCCTCCCGGAGTGCTGCAAGTCCTCTTCATCGACGAGTCCCGGGTCGGAGAATTGATCGACGACCGGCGCGTGGTCGCCGTGACACTCACTGGAAGCACGCGTGCCGGGCGAGCCGTTGCGTCACGCGCGGGCCATGCGTTGAAAAAGACGGTGCTCGAGCTCGGGGGCAGCGACGCGTACGTCGTTCTCGGGGACGCGGACGTGCCGCGCGCGGCTTCGATCAGCGTCGCCGCCCGTCTCATCAACGCCGGGCAGAGTTGCATCGCCGCAAAGCGCTTCATCGTCGTCGACGCCGTTCGCTCGAAATTCGAAGAGGCGCTCGTCGACGGAATGAAGCGGGCGGTCGTCGGAGATCCGATGGACCCGCGAACGGAGGTCGGGCCTCTCGCGCGCGTCGAGCTCAGGGACGCGCTGCATGCCCAGGTCGTCTCGAGCGTAGCGCGCGGCGCGAAGCTCTTGCTCGGCGGCGCACTCCCGGACGAGCCGGGTGCGTGGTATCCGCCCACGGTTCTCGCGGACGTCGTGCCCGGCATGCCTGCGTTCGACGAGGAGGTTTTCGGTCCGGTTGCGGCGATCGTGCCCGCCCGGGACGAAGCTCATGCCATCGAGCTCGCGAACGCGACCACCTACGGGCTCGGCGCCGCCGTGCTGACCGGCGACGACGAACGGGGTGAACGTATTGCTCGAGATCGGCTAGCCGCCGGCGCGTGTTTCGTCAACGCCCAAGTGCGTTCGGACCCGAGGCTTCCATTCGGCGGGATCAGGGATTCCGGATACGGCCGCGAGCTGGGCGCCTTCGGAATCCGCGAGTTTACCAACGTAAAAACGGTTTGGATCGCCTAGCCCAGCCCTCGCAAGGCCGCGTTTTCGCCGCCGTGTGTCAGAAGACGGTTGAATAGCGCTCCTTCCCGAAGAAACTACAGGGGCATGGCCGAAGCCCGTCCGTCGAAACTTCTCTTGAGCGCGTTCGTCACGGCGGTCGTTTTGGCCGCATCCTTGTTGATCGTCGTGCTCGTGGTTCGGTCGCGAGCGACCGAAAACCAAGGCGGTTTGAACGCCGCGCTCGGTTCGGCCTCGGCGCTGGATGAGCTCCTCGCAGCGCCAGCGTCGTCCGTGGCTGCACGCGACACGGGGTCACGAGGTGTCATCCTCGAGAAGGCGACGCTGAAAGATGCGATTGCGGTCGCGAGGCCGCGGATGGAGAACACCATCACCCGCGTCGACGTCGGTGCCGCTCTTCTCTCGATCTGGGCGTCGAAAAAGCTCACCTGGGACGCGTTGAACGACCTTCCGGAAACGTCGCCCCTGATGTTCCGCAAGGACCCCGACGCCGAGCGGGGGAAGCGCCTCTGCATGTCGGGTCGCATCGACAGCATCCGGGCCGAAAAGACATTTGCGGGACGGTTGCTCGAGGATCGCACGTTACCGCTCATCGAGCGGTCGCCGCCGCCGGCCGTCAAGACGTCGACGGCGATGGGTGCCAGCCCCGCCGCCCCGCTACCCATCGCGCCGGGACCGGCCTCGGCGGAAAGCGCTACTCCTCCCCCTACGCGTCTTCAACTCGAGGGTCCCTCCATCCCGGACGAGGACTGGACGGTTCCCGACGACGGCAAGGTGTTCTTCGTCACCCTCGAAGAAAAACCGGAAGAAGCCAAGCCGGGTGAATCGGTGTTGAGCCACGCGGCCAATCTCGCCAAGAGGGAGCTCCTGTCCATCGAGGTCATCGCCGTGGGGAGCACGCGAGGTCTCGTCGACGGAAGCGATGCTCGCGCGTGCGGTGTCCTCACGGGTGTCACGCTGCCCTACCTCGCGACCGGCGGCGCCGGTGACATCCCCCAACACCGCATCGTCGGGATGTTCGACCTCCCCGAAAACCGGTCGGGGCAACGAGGCGAAGCTCGCTGAAAGCAGCTTGGTTCGAAGTCGTCGTCCGTGCGGCGACCGCGGCCGGCCTCGCCGTCTTCGCTTACCGGGCGTTCGAACAGGACATCTTCGGAAGGTTTCCGCTTTTCCTTCTGTTCGTCGGTGACTCGCTCACCGTCGTCCTGGTGCTCGTCGCTCGCTTCTCCAAAGACGTCGACCGAAGTCTTCCGGCCCTCCTGCTCGCCTTTTTCGGCACCTTCTATTTCACGCTCGTCGATCTCGGCCCGGGACGGGCGCTCATCCCCTACCCTTACGGGGAGGGGATTCAGGTGACGGGCATCTCGCTGCAGGTTGCCGCGAAATTCTGGCTCGGACGGAGCTTCGGACTCGTACCGGCGAATCGCGGATTGGTGCTCGGCGGACCGTACCGAATCGTGCGTCATCCGATGTACCTCGGCTATTTCCTGAATCACATGGGCTATCTCGCGTGCAGCTTCTCGACGCGTAACCTCGTCGTCTACGGGATGCTCTACGCGATTCAGGTAGGCCGCATCGCGCTGGAAGAGCGGTTACTCGAGAGTGACCCTAGGTACGTCGAGTACACGAAACGCGTGAGATATCGGTTCGTGCCGTTCGTCTATTGAACGGATCCGTCATAATCCGAAGGTCGGCACGACCCCTAACGCGGTGCGGGACCCCTACGCCGCCCACTCGGAGAAGACTCATGGACAAAGCCTTCCGAACCGGACTCGCGTTCCTTGCTGCGGCATCCCTCTTGGGGTGCGGTAGCTCCAACGACACGAACACCGGGACTCAACCCGGCTCGAACACCGGCGGCAGCGCCGCAGGGCCGGGCGACAGCGGAGCTTCTGGTTCCGGCAACGGCGGTAGGGCCAACGCGGGTGGTTCCGGGACCGGTGCAGGAACGGGCAATGGCGGTCAGAGCGGTTCCAGCGGCACCGGCAACGGCGGAACAGGGAATGGGGGCGCGAGCGGTGCGGGCGCTGCGCCCAATGCGGGCGGTGCCGGCGGCACTGCCGGCGCCGGGGGCGTGCCCGCCACCGGCACGACGCAATGCACGGACGGCATCGACAACGACGGCGACGGCCTCGCCGATTCCCGCGACCCGGAGTGCACGGGCGCGGTGGACGACGACGAGGGTTCGTACGGAACGGGTATTCCGGGCGACAACGTCGATCAATGCCAGGATTGCTTCTTCGACGGTGACTCGGGGCAGGGTAATGACGGATGCGCCTACCCGTCGTCGTGCTTTACCGGCGTCGACCCGGGCGGCGCGGCAGATTGCTTCAACTGTGCCGTCAGCACCCGTTGCGTGGACTATTGCAAGCCGAATACGCCGAACGGCTGTGACTGCTTCGGATGTTGCGCGGTCAGCGTGCCGGGCGGCGGCACCAAAACGGTGCGCCTGAGTGCGACTTGTTCCGTTGCCACCATCAACGACCCGACCAAGTGCGAGACCTGCACTCAGAGCACGACGTGCGTCAACAAGTGCGAGACGTGCGAGCTCTGTCTCGGTAAGACGACCCTGCCGCCTTCGTGCACACCGACCGGCGCCGGCGGGTCTGCCGGCGCAGGTGGAACGGCCGGCGCAGGTGGAACCTCGGGCGCTGGTGGGACACCGGCTGGCGGCGTTCAAAACGCAGGTGGAGCGCCCACGGGCGGAACCGGCAACTCGTGTCCGACACCGCTCTGCTCGCCGGGTGTGCAACCTTGCGGCGTGAGCTGCCTGCCCGAATGCCCATCGACGCACTTCTGTTTGACCGGTTGCTGCGTTCGGGCACCGGCGTAGCGCGTCGAACGTCGACAGGCGCTCACTCAATCCCGACGGACTTCCACGAGTCCCCGTCCCACCGCAGGATTGTGCCGCCCGATCCGACCGCCCAGGCGTCGTCGGCGGAATTGCCGGAAACGGACCAGAGATCGCGCGACGTGCTCGCCGTGGACGTCGTCCACGTCTCTCCATCGCCGTGTAGCAACGTCCCGCCGAGCCCGACTGCCCACACGTTGCTCGAATCAGAACCCCAAATGCCGAGTAGGCCTGTCCCTGGTGATTCGGCGCGCGTCCAAACGCTGCCGTCCCAGCGCTGAATCGGCCCGTCGTATTCGGCCACCCACACGTCGTTCGCTCCGGTGCCCCAGATGCCGCGAAGAGAGGCGCCCGCATACTCGACGGCCTCGAAGTTCCTGCCGTCACCTCGCAACACGAGGCCGCCTCCGCCGTAGGCCGTTCCGACCATCCAGATGTCGTTCGGTCCGGTCGCCCACACTTCCCACAGGCTCGCGGCCGCAGGGATCTCGAGTCCCTCCCACATCGTTCCGTCCCAGTGGCGAAGGTACCCGACGTTGTCGACCGTCACGATGCCCGCGACCCACACGTCGTCAGGGCTGGTGGTCCATACGCCGAGCAGGCTGGTCCCCTCTTCCGTGGACGACACCTGCCATGACGAGCCGTCGTAGTGCAGCGTCATTCCGCTTTCGCCCACTGCCCAGATGTTGTCCGGCCCGGTGCCGTGCACGGCCGACAGTTGCTCCGTCGTTCCACTTTCGGAAGTGGTCCACTCGGTTCCGTCGAAATGGGCGATGGTCCCGTGATCGCCGACGGCCCAGACGTCGTCGGGTCCACCGGCCCAGACGGCGAGTAACGCATTACTCGTCAGTGTTCCGCGTTGCGCCGGTGCAGGCGGGTCGTGAACGATGCGAACGCGCTCTTCGCACGCCGACAGCGCGCACGCCATCACCACACCTACGGCGAATCGAGCCACGACGCTCATGTCGAGTGTCCTTACCACGGTGGCTCTTGGACGGCGCCGGTGGGCCCTCGTCGCGCCAGAGACGCATGTTTTTGGCCGCAGCGAAGCAGTCTTACACACGCGCGCGAAAGTTTGCGTGAGCCTACTGACTCGAGCGCCGGTTCGCCGTGCACCGCGGTTTGGGTGCGTCGTTCGTGGTAGCGTTGCCGCCGAGCGGAGCGATGTCGGTCGGACACGAAGCATTGAACGCACGTGTGCGCGTGCGCGTATCGTCGATTTGTAGAGCGCTTGCGTGCGCCTGCGCGACGGCCGCCGCGATCGTTTCCGGCGGCTGCGGCAGCAGCAGCAATGACGGACTGAATGGAAGCGGCGCGCCGTCGACGATGGGACAAGGCGCGAGCGGCAACGGTGGAGTCGGAGGCAGCTCCGGCGCGAGTGCGTCGGGCAACGGTGCGACGAGCGGCGCGAGCGGCAACGGTAACTCGGGTTCGAGTGGATCGAGCGGTACGACGAACGGCGGAACGAGCAGCGTGGGTGGCAGTGGCACGAGCGGCGCGCCGAATGGAAACGGTGGAAGCGCCGGCCTTCCGAATGTCGCCGCGTGCAACGGTCTCCCGTTCACGAGCGGATCGAGCGACGCCGGTTTATGCGTGGGCGTGAGCTACGAGGCTGAGGCGCTGCCGGTCGACATGTACATCCTCATGGATCGATCGAGCTCGATGGCGGAAGTGCCGGCGGGCGGAACACTGACGCGCTGGGAACAAGTGCGGAGCGCGGTCGAACAATTCGTTTCGGATCCCGCCGCGGCCGGCATGGGGGTCGGCATCCAGTTCTTCGGGCAAAGCAGCTTGCGCGACGACTCGATCGATTGCGACGTGAGTCGTTACGCGAATCCGGAAGTCGGCATCGGGCTGTTGCCCGGCGTCGGCAGCTCGCTGGTCGCCGCCATCGACGCCCACTTTCCGCGAGGGCTCACGCCGACGATGCCGGCGCTCCAAGGCGGAGTGCAATACGCGACGGAGTGGGCCAGGCAGCATCCGGGTCGCGTCACGGTCGTCGTGCTCGTGACCGACGGCTTTCCGACGCAGTGCCAGGATCCGGTGTCGATCAACGACATCGCCGACGTCGCCGCCGGAGCCGCGAAGGCCGATCCGAGCGTGCGCACGTACGTCATCGGACTCGAAGGGACCTTGAATCTCGACCTCGTCGCTCGGCTCGGTGGGACCACTCAGGCGTACGTCATCGGTCAAGGAGACATCGCTGGTCCCTTCATCCAGGCGCTCTTGAACATCACGCAGAGTCCGCTCTCGTGCCGCTTCGAAATTCCGACGCCCGCAGACCCGGGCCAAGTCGTGGACTTCGAAAAGGTGCAAGTCGTCTACACGCCCGCCGCTGGAGAAGACGAAGAGATTCCGAAGCTTGATTCGGCTGCAGCGTGCGGGGCGGCGCCGAACGGCGGCTGGTACTACGACGACCCGTCTGCACCGAAGAACATCGAAGTGTGTGGATGCAATTGCACACGCTTCGGCGCCGGCAGAGTGGAAGTCAGATTGGGATGCACGCCGCGTCGCGGTCCGCTCGGGTAACATTTCTGATCGGCCAATTGGCCGCACGATCCGCGCTAAGTTCAGATTTTCTTTGAGGGCGCAACGCGCGGCTGCGTGCGTTGACCGGATCGATCGTGCGTGGTACTCGCGCGTGTGACGGAGCTAGTAGGAGTTCCGGTCGACTCGCACGGGCCGCGAGTTCGATGCTCGGTTGGCGCGGAGGTCGAATCATGAGCGCTCGTTGGATTGTCTTAGGCGTGCTTTCAACGGTCGTTGCGGCGTGTTCCGGCGGCGACGACCAAAGCAGCAAGATCGGCGGCGTCGGGAGCAGTTCCGGAGGCGGCCCTGTTTTCGTCGGTGGCACGGGCGCTGCGAGCGGTGCGAACGGCGCAAGCGCGAGTGGCAACGGTGCTACGAACGGCGCCGGTGCAACGAACGGCGCCGGTGCCGACACCGGGACCGGAGCGACGACTTCGGGCGGCGGCGCAAACAACGGCGGAGCCGGAGCGCCGAACGCTTGCGGCGCGTTTTCGGATTCGAGCGGCTGCACCGGTTCGCAATACGCCGGCGAGAATCTGCCGCTCGACATCTACATCATGTTCGATCAATCGGGCTCGATGTCGTGCCCCGCGGACAGAACGGGAGCGGGGCTAAACTGCCCGGGCGATCCGAACCCACGCATCAACGACGTGCGGAGCGCAGTCGTACAGTTCCTCCAGGATCCTGCGAGCCAGGGCATCGGCGTCGGCATCGGCTACTTCGGTTACATGAACGCGGGGAACACGTCGTGCGATCCCTCGGCCTACTCGATGCCGGGCGTGCCGATCGCGGCGCTTCCGGGCAACGCACAGGCGATCATCGACAACTTGAACAGCAAGAGCCCGACGGGCGAAACGCCCACGGGCGCGGCAATTCGGGGCGCGTGTACGTACGCGTATCAGTGGCAGCAGCAGAACCCGAGCCACATTACGGTGGTTCTACTCGTGACCGACGGCTTCCCCGAGGCGCCGGTGACGTCGCAAAACGGCGGATGCACGCCGACGATCGACGACGCCGTTCAAGCGGCGACCACGTGCGCGTCGCTCAACCCGCCGCTCAATATCTTCGTCGTGGGTGTCGGGCAGCAGCTCGTGAATCTGAACGACATCGCGGCCGCCGGTGGAACGCAGCAGGCCTATCTCGTCGGCGGTACCGACACGAGCGCGCAGGTGCTCCAAGCCTTGAACACGATCCGCGCCACGGCGCAGATCCCCTGCGCGCTAAGGATACCGCCCGCCCCATCGGGCCAGACGGTCCAGTTCAATCAAGTGAACGTCTCGTACTGCAACGCATCGAGGCAATCGATCACGTTCCTGAACGTTGGAAACGCCGCGGGGTGTGACCAACAGATCGGCGGCTGGTACTACGACGACCCCGCTGCCCCCACGCAGATTCAACTGTGCGAAGCATCGTGCAACACGGTGTCCGCGCCGGGTGGGAGCTTGCTCACCACAGTCGGCTGCGCAACGCAGATTTCCATCCACTGACCGAGCGCCGGAGCTAGCGGGAGTTTCTTATGAATCGCAAAAATCTTCGAACGCTCTTGGTTCTCGGCGGCGCGGCGCTGCTCTTCGATCAGCAGGTTGCCTGTGGGTCCGAAGACGAGAACGCGGCCGCAGAGGCAACTGGCGGCGCTGCGTTCGGCGGGGCCGGCTTTCCCGGCGGCGGTTTCGGTAACAATCCCATCGGACCCCAGGGCGGGACGATGGGTTCCGGCGGGCGAAGTCGGTTCGGGAACCGCGGCGGCAGCATCAACACGGGGAACAATCCGGGCACGAACACCCCCGTGCCGACGACGACCCCGTGCGTCGCCGCTTTGTGCACGCCGGTGCCGAACGGAGAGCCCTGCTGCGTCGGGGAGTTCGGTCCGTGCGGCGCGCTCGTCGGCGGCCAGTGCACGGCGACCACCACGAGCGGCGGCGGCGGTCGTACGGGCCGCGGCGGACGCAACGGCGGTGGATTCGGCAACTTCGGTGGACAGAACGGAAACGGTGGGACGAACCCCGGCTCCGGGGGAACCACGGGCGACGGCGGTAGTGGGGGAGGCGCTGGCGGAACGGGTGGTGCGGGCGGCTCGGCCGTCGACGGCGCCGCGCCGCCCGCCGATTCCGGCGCCGACGGGCCCGGCTGATACCCCGAAATCGATTCTGAATCCCGCCGGGACATAAAAAAAGCGCGCGAATTCCGCCAATCCGGAGCCAGTTGATCGCTCAAGCTGGCCGTTCTTGAATTGGGATGCTGGGATTCGAGTGATCGAGCTGCCGAGCCAGCTCACCGTGGCCGAAGCATGAGCGAAGAAACGGCGACCGAGAAAGCGGAAACGGCACTCATCGGACGAGTGCTCGCGGACCGCTACCGCGTGGAGCGCCTCCTCGGATCGGGGGGCATGGGCAGCGTCTACCGCGCCGAGCACGTGCTCATGAAAAAGGCCGTCGCGCTCAAGGTCCTCCACCGGGAAATGACCTACCACCCGGAGGTCGTCGCTCGTTTCGAACGCGAAGCGGTCGCCGCGGCGCGCATCGGTCACCCGCACGTCGCGGCGGCGATGGACTGCGGCAAGCTCGACGACGGCTCGTTCTACATCGTGCTCGAGTACGTCGACGGGAAGAGCCTGCGCACACTCATCGACGAGGGTCCGATTGCGCTCGAGCGCGCGCTCGGCGTCGCCGCACAGATGGCGGAAGGGCTCGCTGCCGCACACGCGGCAGGCATCGTTCACCGCGACTTGAAGCCCGACAACGTGATGCTCGTGCAGCAGGGCGAAAGTCAGGACTTCGCCAAGATTCTCGATTTCGGGATCGCCAAAGTGGACGGCCCCGAGGGAACGCAGGGAACGCCGGATTCGCAGCGCGCCCTCACTCGCGTCGGTGCCGTGATGGGAACGGCCGGCTACATGGCGCCGGAGCAAGCGCTCGGCCAATCGGTGGATCAGCGCGCGGACATGTACGCCTTCGGCGTCGTGCTCTACGAAATGATCGCCGGCAAGATGCCATACGTCGCGGACGAGGCGGCGCAGATCCTCGCCAAGCAGCTCACGGAGCCCCCTGCGCCGCTTCCCGATGGCGCGCCGGCCGGGCTCCGGGCGCTCATCGACAAGCTGCTCGAGAAATCACCCGACGGTCGTATTCAAACGGCCGCCGAGCTGTCCGCCGAAATCGCACGGCTGCGATCGGGCCTGGAAGCGGGCGGTTCCTCGACGGTTCTCGCGCTCGACGGCGGGGGGTTGCCGAAGAGCGCGCGGACGACGCCGTCCACGGACGACAGCGCCGCGACGCTCGACGTCGCCGACGGCAAGAAGAGGGAGCCCTCCGGTCCGTCGAACCGACGCCGAGCCGTCATCGCGGGAGTTGCTCTCGCCGCGGTGCTCGGCGGAGTGTTGTTTTGGGGCACGCGCAAGGACGAAAACCCGGCAGCGCCGTTTACGCTGTCGAGCGCGACGGCCGCTCTTTTCTCGAGCTTGCCTCCGCTACCGGTCGCCGTTCCGTCCGCGAGCTCGGAGAGCGCCGAGCCCGAGGAACCCGCGCCGAGCGCAGCGTCTCGAACGGAAGGTCCGGGCACGGCGCCGACGTCGAGCTCGTCGACGAAAACGACCTTCAGCGAGACGAAGAGCACGAAAACCGACGGCCGCACCACGACGACGAAGCACACCACCCGAAAGGCGACCGTCACCAAAAAGGAAACGGTCGAGCACAAACGCCGAACCGGCCCGGGCGGGATCTACATCCCGCCCCCGAGCCAGTGGTTCAAGTAGCGGCCTCTTTTCTGCTTGAACCGTATTCCACTCGCCAGAGACGGAACGGTCCGTCTTCCCGAACGGGGCGCGGCCGAGTAGCCTTTGGTAACCATGCGGCTTCGTTGGCTCGCGTGCGGCGCTTTCTTTTTTGGAGTTTTGGGCTGCGGGAGCTCGCCCGACGGGTCTGCCCTGTCGCGCCCTCGTGATTGCACACAGGGTTCGACGTGCGGGCCGAGTGCCGGAGGAAGCTCGGAGAGCGGCGGCGCCGGCGGCGCCCTCATTGGCAGCGGCGGCATCATCCCGATCGGGGGGAGCGGTGGTGTTTCGGGCTCATTCAACACGGGTGGGTTTTCGATCTCGACGGGTGGTTTCATCGGGCTGCCCGACGGCTCGATCGGTACGGGCGGGCAAGGCGGTGCCGTCGGCGTGTGCCCAGTCGGACGTTTCTCCGGCCCCTACGAGGGCATGTACGGAAGCTTGATCGGGATGAACCCCGTGAACGGCAACATCGAATTCAATGTCGATGCGAACGGCTCCGTGACTGGAAAGTACACGGGCACGACCCCCAACAACAACTCGAAGGCCGACCTCGTTGGTACGCTCGATTGCTCGACCCTCCACCTCACGATGAACGTGGAAAACGGAACCTACACCCAGCTCCTCGTCGGAATGGTCAAGTTCTCCGGAACCATGCCCGGCACGTATTCGCCTGATACACGCTCCTTCACGGGCACGTGGAGCCTCTCCGACACGAGCGGTTCGAACAACAGCGGCACGGGAACGTGGGCGGCGCAGTAGCGCCCACGATAGATTTCATTCGAACTCTGCGTCTGTCATCATGGGACGGTGGCAAACCGCACCTTCGTGATTGGCGACGTGCACGGCGAGACGGCGCACCTCTTCAAGCTTCTCGGTTCACTGCCCGCGCTCGACGCCCAAGACACCTTGGTGTTCTTGGGTGACTACGTCGATCGCGGTCCGAAATCGAAAGAAGTAGTGGAGTTCGTCCGCAACATGCCGAAGGAGAGCCCTGCGAAGATCGTCGCGCTCCGCGGCAATCACGAAGACGGCTGGCTGAGGGTCGTCGACGCCGGTTGGGACGAATTCGTGCTGCCCCCGGGGAACGGCTGTCTCACCACCATGCGCTCGTACACCGGCGGCGCCGTGCCGCACGAGGAAGAGCTCCCGCGCGCCGACGAGCGATTCATCTTCCAAACGGGAGAGTTCTTTCCGCCGGACGTCATCGAATGGTTTCGAGAGCTCCCGTTTTGGTACGAAGACGATCACGCGATTTACGTTCACGCGGGGCTGCCGAAAGGGCCCGACGGCTTTCTCCATCCGCGCGACGTCGAGCCGAAGACGACGCTCCTCTGGATGCGCGACATGGACTTCTTCGCGAACTACAGAGGCAAGCGTGTCGTGTTCGGGCACACCCGTACGGAGTATCTGCCGCCCGAGCTTTCCGGCTACACACCGGAAGATCCGACGGACCTCTGGGCAGGCGAGTGTGTGGTCGGCATCGATACAGGGTGTGGGAACGGTGGCTTTTTGACGGCGCTCGAGCTCCCGGAAGGTAACGTCTACGAGTCCCGGTGACACATGATGCTAAATATGGCCTGGCCGGCTAGGAGGCCGGATCGCGATATTTCATCAATGATTTCAACAGATTCCTAGGTGGGTTGTCCGGAAAATACCTACATCGGTGCCTAACGTAAGTACTTGTCGTCCGGGCGTAACAGAGTATTTAGACCCACTGGCCAGGAACACAGTCCGATGACGTCAGTGCCACCCAGACCCGCGCAGTCGTCTCGCTACTACGCAGAGGGGATGACGATCGCGGGCAAGTACGAGCTCGTGCGGCCTCTCGGTGAGGGCGGCATGGGGAGCGTGTGGGTCGCGCGCAACGTCGCGCTCGAGTCTCAAGTCGCGTTGAAGCTCCTGCGCGCGGAGCTCGATGCGGCGGATGCCGGCGAGCGGCTCTTGCTCGAGGCGCGCGCCGCGGCGCGGCTCGGGCACCGCGCCATCGTGCGCATCTTCGACTTCGGCCACACGTCCCAGGGTGATCCATTCATCGTGATGGAGCTCCTCGAGGGCGAAACCGTCGCGTCGCTCGTTGCAGCGCGCGGCCGGCTCGCGCCGGCGAAGGCCGTGCAGATGATCTTGCCGGTGCTGGACGCGCTCGCGGCCGCGCACGGTCGCGGCATCGTCCATCGCGATCTGAAGCCCGAAAACATTTTCCTCGCGCGCGAGACGCGCCGCACGCAGCCGAAGATCGTCGACTTCGGCATTGCGAAGCTCGACCAGGGTGTCGCCGCGGAGCGCAATCTCACGCTGCAGGGCACCGTGCTCGGGAGCCCCGGCTACATGGCGCCCGAGCAAGCGCGCGGCCTATCGGGAATCGATCACCGCGCGGACATTTGGGCGACGTGCGTCGTCGTGTACGAATGCGTCACAGCGCGGTCGGCCTTCGAGGGCGACAACTACAACTCGCTCATGCGCGCCATCATCGAAGACCGGGTCGTTCCCATCACGGACCTCGCGGCGGGCGACGCGTCACTGTGGGCGATTCTCGAAAAGGGACTCAAAAAGAATCCCAGCGAGCGCTGGCAATCCGCGCGCGAGCTCGGCGTCGCGTTCGCGGAGTGGCTCATCGCGCACGGCTTCGAAACCGACATTGCGGGCGAACCCGTCCGATCGTGGCTCGAACCCGATTCGTCGAAGACGCGCGATCTGCTGAGTGCGCCGCCGCCGGCGAGTGCCATGCTACAGAGCGATCGTTCCGGCGCGGCCATTACTCGCGCCGACACGCCGCCGAACGGGGCTCCTTCGTTCCGGCCGAGTCCCGAGTCGACGTCCGCCGTCGTTCGGACGAGCCGGCCTCAGTTCGCGACGCGGGTGCCGTTCGCCGCCGCCGTCTTGCTGCTCGTGCTGGGTGCCGTGGTCGTGATCACCCTGGCGACACGCGGTCACACGACGGCCTCGGCCTCGGCATCCTCACCGGTCGTTGCTGCCCCCACGCCACCCCTCCCGGAACCCGTTACCGCCGCGGTCGTCACTCCCGAGCCGCCGCCTGCGCAGCCCGTTCCCGTTGCAGAGCAGAAAACCACTGGCGCACAACTCGCTGCGCAGCAGGCAACGAAGGCTGGTCCCGCGCTGCGTGCAATGCGACGTCCGCCACCGTCGCCACAAAAACCCGGCGCGCCGCCGAGCGGCAAAGTCGGATCGGATCTCAAGGACCCATATTGATGCGTCGCCCGCTGGCCCAGATCTGCTGGGCGGTCGGCAGCATGCTTCCGGCCCTCCTCCTTCTCGATCCGGCGAGCGCCGTCGCGGCCGACGCGGCCAAGCCGCAATCGAGCAGTGCCGCGCAGCCCCTCGAGATTGCGCGCGCTCGCTATCGGCAAGGCGTCGAGGCGTACCAGGCGGGCCACTACCGCGAGTCCATCGATTACTTCCTCGAAGCCGATCACATCTCGCCGAGCGCCGCGCTGTCGTACAACATCGCCCTCGCGTACGAGAAGATCGACGACGCCGCCGCCGCGCTGCGCTGGTACCGCGACTACCTCCGCCGAGCCCCGGACGCGAAGGATCGATCATCGACCGAGCAGCTCGTCCAAGCGTTCGAGGCGAGGCTCGCCGCCAAAGGCGTGCAGCAGGTGACGATCATGAGCGAGCCGAGCGCGGCGACGGTGCTCGTGGACGGCAAGCCCGTCGGTGTCACCCCCTGGACGATGGAAATTCGACCCGGCGAGCACGCGCTCGAAGTGCGGCACGACGGCTACGAGACGATCAAGCAGTCGATCAACGTCCCTGCCGAGCATGCTTCGGACGTTCAATTGACGTTGAAGGCTGCGGCGGAAGCTCCACCTCCGGCCGCCGCAACACCGAACACGCCGGCCAGCGCGCCGCCGCCGGTTGCGACCGCCAAGGCTGACGAGGGCACCCAGGGAAGCGGTAAGACGCTCAAAACGATCGGTATCGTGGGCATGGCAGCGGGCGGCGCGGCGCTCATCGGTGCGGGGACGTTCGAGCTCCTCAGAAGGGGTTCGGAGAGCGACGCGAAGAACGAACCGACACAGGTCGGCTACGCGGATCACGTGGAGACGATGGAGTCACAGCAGACGGTGGCCCGTGTGCTCCTCGGCACTGGGGTTGTCCTCGGGGTCGCGGGCGGTGTGCTCTTTTTCCTCGGAAGCAAGAATTCGTCCGAAAACACGACGGCTTTTTCGGTCGGATGCGCTCCGGGTGGATGCGTGAGCACCGTTCGCGGTAGGTTCTGAGTGTGAAAGACGCGGCCCTTTCACGGGTGGTTCGTTCCTTCGTTGCGGCGCTCGGCGCATTTGCGTTCGCGGCGTGCGCCTCGTCGCTCGACACGGGCTACGCGGGCCTCGCCTGCGGCGCCAACCACGAATGCCTCCCTGGGTGGCAATGCAACGTCGAGACGAACAAGTGCGTGCACCCGAACGAGCTCCCGGGTGAAACGGGCGGAAGCCCCGGGACGGGCGGCACGGGCGGGAGCGGCGCGAATGACGCGGGCGCCAGCACCGGAGGGGGTGGAACGAGCTCTGGGGGCGCAAGCTCCGGTGGTTCAGGGCCCGGCGGCACCGACGGGGGGCCGATCGCGTGTAACGAAGGCGAGACGGTGTGCTCCGGCCGCTGCGCGAACCTGAAGCTCGACGTGGCGAACTGCGATGCATGCGGAGCCACCTGCACGGCGCCCGGCGGCGGCAAGGCGATCTGCGATCAAGGCACGTGCGACTTCCTTTGTCCCGGGATGAATCGGTGCGGCCCCATCTGCGTCGACTTCCAGAGGGACGCGGAGAACTGCGGCGGTTGCGGGAAGATGTGTTCTCCGCCGCTTCACGGCGCGTCCGTATGCACGGCAGGGAAATGCGAAATTGCGTGTGACGCGGGGTTCACGAACTGCAGCGGCGAGTGCGTGAATCTTCAAGCGGACCCGAACCACTGCGGCAGCTGCACGACCGTCTGCGGCGTGAACGACGTCTGCGCGCCGATGGGCTGCACGAACTCGTGCCCGGGTGCGCTCAAGGCGTGCGCGGGCTCCTGCGTCGACGTGACGATGAACGCCGACAACTGCGGCGATTGCGGCGTTGTTTGCCACCCGCCGTCGAACGGGAAAGCGACGTGCTCGGCGAGCGGCTGCGGCATCACGTGCGATTCGGGCTGGACGGCTTGTAACGGCGCCTGCGTCGACACGGATATGGACCCGCTTCACTGCGGCACGTGCAGCGGGGTGTGCAACGCGCCGGCGTTCGGGGCCGCGACGTGCAATGCGAAGGTGTGTGATTTCACCTGCGACCCTGGTCGAGCGAAATGCGGCGGCGCGTGCGTCGATACGTCGAGCGACCCCGCGAACTGTGGGCAATGCGGCAAGGCGTGCGCCGTCGGCGAAACATGCTCGGGCGGCGCATGCGGCACGACCTGCGGCGCGCTCACGAATTGCTCCGGAAATTGCGTCGATACCTCGAACAACCCGGCCAACTGCGGCGGCTGCGGGAAGGGCTGCGCCGCCCCCGCGAACGGCGCCGCTATTTGCGTGAACAGCCAGTGCGACATCCAGTGCGCATCGGGCTTCGCGAAGTGCAACGGGGCCTGCATTCCCACCGACGACGACGTGTTCAATTGCGGCTCGTGCGGTCATGCCTGCAATCCGCCGGCGGGTGGGGTTGCGACGTGTGCGGGTGGCCTATGCGGCTACACGTGCCCGCCCGGAACGGCAGACTGCGGGGGCACGTGCGTCAATCTCGCGACCGACCCGAATCACTGTGGAGCTTGTCCCACTCAGTGCGTCACGGGCGAAGTGTGTTCGGTGGGCACCTGCAAGGTCGGCGGGTGCACGGGTGGTGGGCTTACCGACTGCAGCGGCTCATGCGCCGACCTCACGAGCGATCCGAATCACTGCGGCACGTGCACCAAGGCTTGTCAGGCTCCGGGCGGAGGCGTCGCGACGTGCGCGGCGTCCACTTGTGGCTTTACGTGCGGGTCGCCGCTCACCCCGTGCCTGAACGCCTGCGTGGACGTCGAGACGGACCCGGACAACTGCGGCGGGTGCGGCGTCATGTGCCCGCAGGTGCCCCACGCGACGTCGACGTGCACCGCGCGCGTTTGCGGCGCCGTGTGCCTGGCGGGCTACGCGAAGTGCGGCTCGGCGTGCGTGAATACGTCGATCGACGGCAACAACTGCGGCGGCTGCGGCATCAAGTGCCCGAGCGGCAAGCCCTGCAGTGCGGGGATCTGCGGGCGTGCGTGCCCGCCCGGCACGCCCATGTGCAACATGAACAAGTAGCCGCGGCCAGCTACTGGCACGCGCTGTAAGCGGGCGCTTGAGATAGAGGCCGGCACTCGCCGGACTTGCACTCGTCGTTCGTGCGACACAGTTGCACTTGGTTGCCCACGCCCGAGTTCGTGCATTGTTTGGCGCAGTTCGCCGTGCCGAGGGCCGTTCGGCAGCAAATGTTGCCGCTCGTGCAATCGGCCGCGTCGTCGCACGCGACGGCCGAACCGAACTGAACGCAGCCCGGGAACGACGGGAGGCACGAGGTGACGAGGCCGCCCGCGCAGCAGACATTCGTCGGTGTGCCCGCGATCGTGCAGGGTGTCGTGCCGCACGCGATGACTCCGGGTGTGGCCCTCGTCGGGCCGCCGTCCGCCGGCGCGCCACCCCTGCCGCCGGTTCCGCTTCTCCCGCCCGTGCCCGCGCCGCCCGCTCCGCGGCCACCGGCACCGGCTCCGCCCGCTCCGCCAGAGCTCGCGTCCGCGGAGGCGTCTGGAGCGCCGCTCGAGCCGTCCGTCGATGCGTCCGGCGACGTCGTTCCCCCGGCTGCGGAACCGTCCTGTGAGCCGCCGCCCGTGCCGCCCGTCGCGCTGCGACCGCCGGCCGCGGAGGCACCGCCGGAGTTCGCGCCACCGGTCGACGACGAATTGGCGCCCGAACCGCCGCTCGACGTCGCCGAACCCGTCGAAGATCCGGCGTCGGGGCCGCTCCCTCCGTTGTTCCCTTTGGGAACGAACAGGGTGCTGTCGTCGGCGCCACCACAGGCCACCAGCACGACGGACGCGACGAGGGCGCGCACGTTTTTGGCCACTAGATATGACTGTATCACAAGCTAGACCCATCGGCCGAACCGGCGGAAATCACCGCGGTCCGCGCCTTCCGTAAGGGCCCATGGTCCCCGAGTCCGAGCGGTGTTTCGGTTCGAATCGCCGGCGCCAATCGCCGTGTCCGAGGCGGCGCTTGCCGCGCACTTGTTCGTCGCGCATCGCGTACGTCTCGGCCGTCGTGTCGTCGTCCAGCTGCACGAGGATGCGCTGAAACAACACCGGGCACTCGCGCTTCACGTCGAGCGCGAATCGTTGCTTCTTGTCGATGAGATAGAGCTCACCGGCGACGGATACACGACCATTTTCGAGGAGCGCCGCGTACGGGCCGAGGTCCACGAGCGTGTACGACGGCGCGGTGCGGGCTTCGCCCACGAGCGTCGCACTTTCGAGCAGCGCATGGTCACGCTCGCCGCGGAGGAGCGATCCGTAAACGAACAGCCGAATATCCCCGCTCATTGGTATCCTCTATGCCATGGGACGGCTGCCGCGCGTTTCGAAATCGGAAAGACGCGCAGCGGTCGTCGAGCTCGTCGCGGATCGCCGTCACTACGACGAGGTCATCGGCGCCGTGACGAACGCGCGCGTCTCTCTCTGGATCTCGACGGCGAATCTCAAGGACGTTCACCTGGAGGCGCCGATCGGGACGTCGGCCCGCGCGCGCGGGCGGTACGTGTCGATCACCGAGCACTTCGAGAGCCTCGCGCAAGGCGGCGTGGAGATCCGGATCTTGCACGGGGCTCCTCCGTCACGGCCGTTCCGTGAGGCGCTCGCGCGACGGCGTGGACTCCGGCGTCCCGGGTTCGAGATGCGGCACTGCCCTCGCGTTCACATGAAGATGATCGCCGTGGACGGCTCGTACCTGTACGTGGGCAGTGCGAACTTCACGGGCGCCGGGCTCGGCGCCAAGAGCGACGGCCGTCGCAATTTCGAGCTCGGTTATTCGACGGACGACGACGTGCTTCTCGACGCGGCGCAATCGAGGTTCGACCGCATCTGGTCGGGATCGGAGTGCGGTTCGTGTCGCCTGCGTGGCGAGTGTCCGCGTCCGATCGATCTCCTGATTCGCGGCGACGCACCGCGGCGGGCATAGTCCGCGTCGCTCCAGTGCCCGTCGGCGGCGCCCTACTTGCGCGACGCAAGAAAGCGGCGGAACATTGATGTATGCGGCGCTTTCTCTTGCTTTCCATTTCGTGCCTGGTGCTCGGGTGCAGTAGCAGTCAGTTCACGACGGCGGATCGAAACGGTCTCGGCGATGGGGGACCCGGTGCGGGCGGCGCGAGCAACGCTGGAGGGTCGGCTGCGGGCGGGCGGTCGGGTGGCACCGGTGGTTCCACGAGCGGCGGCACCACGGCCGCCGGTGGCGCGAACATGGGCGGTGACAACGCCGGCGGCTTTACCGCCGACGGCGGCACGACGAGCAACGGCGGAACGAGCGCGGGTGGTGCCGTCGGTAACGGTGGAACGAGCGCGGGCGGCGCCATCGGCAACGGTGGTGCGAGCGCGGGTGGCGCCGTCGGTAACGGCGGCGTGAGTGCCGGAGGCGTCGTCGGCAACGGCGGCGTGGTCGGCAACGGTGGAACCACCGCCAGGCAATCGGGCGACTGCACACTCGGCGGGACCGATTGCCACAATGGGAGCAACTGCGTGGAAGTCACCCCGGGTGGCTACCGCGTGTGCACGGTGAAGTATCCCGAAGCAAACGGTTGCACACCGGGTGGCGGATGCTGCTCGTCCAGTGAGTGCCAGGGCGGACGGAAGTGCTACCCGTCGCCCCTCGCACCGACTTGCGGCGGCATCGTCGTCATCGACAGCAACGTGTGCGCGAGCGACATGTGCACTCCGAATACGGACTGCGGCGCGACCGCCATTTGCGCGCCCGCCGGGACTTTTCAGCGCAAGGTGGCCATGTGCGTACCGGCCGCGTGCCGGTTCGATACGGATTGCACCGCGCTTCCCGGCGGCATTTGCGCGCCGGTCTCGGGCGGCTGTTGCGACATGCCGTATGGTCTCTACTGCGTGTATCCGAACAAAGGGTGTCGCTCGAACGCCGACTGCCAGACGGGCAACTGCGCAGTGGACCAGCAGGGTTTCTCCGTCTGTTCGCCCGACCCGATCATCTGTCCTCTCTGATGCTTTCGAGAGCGTCGAGCATCGCGACGAGACCTTCGCGAAGCGCGATCATCCGTTTCTTGCCGACTCTCGACGCGATCTCGGCCTCGACTGACTCCAGCACGGCGAGGCCGTCCCGGATGCCCTCGATGCCCCGCGGGGTGAAGCGGACGAGTTTTGCGCGGCCGTCTTCGGGATCCGGCGCGAGCTCGAGCATGCCCTGGTCGACGAACTCGGCGACGAGCTTGCTCACCGCTTGTTTGGACACGCCGACCCGCTCGGCGAGCTCGGTGAGGCGCGTCCCCTCGAGGGAGATGTGCGGCAAGAGGTTCGCGAGCGCCTGACGGAAGACCGCCGCTCCGGCCCGTTCATTGACGCGTGCCATGGCGCGCTCGTTCGCGAGCCGTGCGCACTTCAGCAGCACCTGCAGCGTATTGGCGCGTTTTTCGGCCTCGAAGCGGGCCCGTTGCCGGGGTTCCACGGTCGCATAGTCTACCATTATTGACAGTCAACTATGGTTGACTATAATCATCGTAACGGCCATAGAAATGGCCGAAAACGGAGGTCATCAATGTCGAAAATCGAAGTGTTGGGTGCGCCGGGCGGAGTCGTCCCCGCCGAATCCGAGGGAACGCCGTGGGTCGACCGAGCGGTGTATCAGTTCGCTTTCCGTACCTGCCGCGTTCCCGGCGGGCGGTTGCACTATGTCGACGAGGGTCGCGGGGACGCCGTGGTGTTTTCCCATGGCACGCCCACGTGGTCGTTCGAGTGGCGGCATTTGATTTCCGGCCTTTCCGGCGAGTGTCGCTGTATCGCGCCGGACCATCTCGGTTTTGGATTGTCGGATCGGCCGCGGTCGGAAGAGTATTCGCCCGAGGCGCACGCCGCGCGCTTCGCCGCATTCGTCGATACCCTCGATGTCGACGGCTTCACGCTCGTCGTCCACGACTTCGGCGGCCCGTTCGCGCTCCCGTACGCGCTGTCGCACCCCGAGCGCATTCGGCGCCTGGTCGTGATCAATTCGTTCATGTGGCCCGTCTGGGAGGCTCCAGAATTGCGAACCATTGCGAAGTTCGCGGGCAGTAACACGATACGACTTCTCTACAAGTATGCGAATGCGTCGCTTCGTCTCATCGCGCCGAGTGCATACGGCGACCGCAAGAAGCTGACGCCCGAGATCCACGCGCAGTACCTCGCACCGTTTCGCGACCGCTGGGCACGCGAGCACGTTCTCTGGGCGCTCGCGAAAGCGCTCGACGGATCGGCTGACTTCTATCGTTCACTCTTCGAGCAGCGGCGGGCGCTCGCGGGTATTCCAGCGCTCGTCATCTGGGGAATGAAGGACAGCGCGTTCAAACCAAATCTGCTCACGAAGTGGTCCGAAGCGTTGCCGCACGCTCGCGTGGCGGAAATCGCCGCCGCCGGCCACTGGCCCCACGAGGAAGAGCCGGCGGCGGTGCTCGAAGCACTGCGACGATTCATGAAGCCGAACGCAGCGTGATCGGCGAGGCCCGCGCTCGAGCGCGAGCCTCGCCCGTCCCTGAGCTACTCGCCCTGAGCCTCGTAAAAGTAGTACGTAGCCGTGTAGTCGACGCGCGCGAACTCTCCGACGTGACCGGCGTCGCAGCCTGACGTCGGAGCGAGCCCGCCGACGGTGTCGAGCCGTTGAATGTACGTGACCTCGCTCATCTGTCCGTCGCCGGTGTGCGACACGGCCTGGAGCAGGAGCGCCGGAATCGCGGTCGGGTCTGCGGTGAATCCCGCGATCTTCGCTGCTCCGACTTTGCTCCCGTCCGTCGATTCCCACGTCGGCCCGACATAGTGAGTCCCCGCGTCGCGCCCGTGCTTGTCGTAGAGATTCGCCTCGGGCGCCTTGAAGACCCAACCCGTCGCGGTGCACGTGTAGATTTGAACGCCCACTGCGTCGTAGAAGAACTTCAACTTGTTACCGTCGGGGACGGCGAGCGTCGGGCTCGGCAGCGCGGGGGCGTGCAGTGCTTGCGACGTTTGCCCGACCTCGACGTCGTCGCCCGTCTCGGGCGCAACGCCGCAGCCCGCGAGAAACTGGGATGCCACCACTGTCGAAAGAACCGAAAAGCTGATGCCGAATGACTTGAACATGGACTCCTCCGTCGCGGCGCCAATAGGCGCCGGCCCTTTGGTCTGGCGGAAGCCGGGACGACCCCCGCGCAGGAAACCCACAACGGTTACCCTGACCGTTACGATGTAGGCCGGCGTGCGTTTCGCGAGAATCGACAGCTCCCGGTTCCTCATTCCCGAACGGCCGCAAAACCTCGCGGCCCTTCGTATTTCGGTCGCCGTTCTCCTGCTCGTTTCACCGGAGACCTATGCCGGGCCCGGTATCGCCGCCCTTCCCGTCGAGCTTCGCACTCCGCCCGAGGGACTCCGATGGGTCATGAACACCGTTCCGGTGACGCCGGGCTTCGCAAACGCGGCTCAGTGGATCTTGGTCGTCAGCACGGCACTCGGCCTCCTCGGTCTTTGGACCCGCGCGTCCTTTGCCGTCGCGACCGTGTCGGGCGTGTACGTGCTCGGGCTCTTTCAGCTGACGGGCTCGGTGACGCACGACATGCACCTGCTCTGGTTCGCCGCGCTCTGTGCAGCGGGTCCATCGGGCGACGCGCTGTCGCTCGACCGACTCCTCGCGCGGCGTCGCGGCGAGGCGGAGCCGGTTCCGTCGTTGCGGATCGCCGTGCCGCTCTTTTTCGCGCGGACGTTGCTCGGGCTCGTCTACTTCTTTCCCGGCTTCTGGAAGCTCGCGACTTCGGGTGCGTCGTGGATCGTGAGCGACAACTTGAAGAACCAGATGCAGTGGAAATGGTTCCAGAACGGCGCGCTCCCTCCGCTGCGCATCGATCGCTGGGACGGGTTGATTCATGCCGGCGCGCTGGGCGTCGTGCTCTTCGAGCTCTCGTTTCCTCTGCTCGTGATCTTTCCGAGGACGCGTGTCGTGGCGGCGCTCGGCGGGCTCGCGTTTCACGTCCTCTCGCAGGTTTTTCTCTTCATCCCGTTTCCGAGCCTCTGGGGCTGCTACACGATGCTCGTCGATTGGGGTCGGGCTCCGGTTCCGGACGAGCGGCGTCCGTCGTTCCGTGCGCGACTCGCGGCGGCGCCGGTCGCGGCAGCGCTCGGGACGGTGCTCGTCGTTTTGGTGTTCGTCCAGGGCGTGCGTAACCGAGTGCAGGCCTGGCCCTTCGCCTGTTATCCGACGTTTCAGTGGGTGGTCGGTGACACGATGCCGGACTTGGTTCTCGAAGCCGTCGCGCGAGACGGCACGACACGCTTACTTCCGGACGGACCGGGCGGAGGCGGCAAACGAGGCCCAGATGGATGGGCGATGGCGTGGAACGTCGCGGGCCTCTACTCGGGTCGCTTGCCGTCCCAAGAAACACTTCGCGCTTACGTCGCGCACGCGCGCGAAAAGCCGGGAGTAGAAGAAGGGCTCCACGACGCGGTCACCGTCCGCTTCTACAGAGCCTGGTACTCCGTCCGCCCCGAACACTGGCACGAAGCGCCCGTCAAAGCCGAGCACATCGGTGACGTCGACATACGATCAGATTAACCGCAGAGGCGCAGAGGACGCAGAGGGATTTTTTTGTTCCGACGTCCCTAAAAACAAAAACTCTGCGGTCTCTGCGTCTCTGCGGTCAACAAACCTATCAGCCCGGAACGGACGCGACAGTCACGGCAGGTGGCATTGGCGCGAGCGGGATCCCGCGTTCGAGGAGGGGCGTGCGGACTTTGTCTTCCATCGATTTCGTCGCGAGTGCGAGATACGCGTCGGTTTGCATCCACGCGAGTGCGTCACCGGGGTTCGGTAGGCGCTTCGGTCGGCGGCGGATGTCGTCCCACTGGCGGCCGATGAAGGCGATCGCGAGGTCCGCGGCTTTGCCGAGCACGGCGCGGTCCTCGTCCGTGAGCTCGGGGGCGGCCCAGTCGAGGAACGTGAACCCGAACGTCCCGTGAGCGGCCTCGTCCTTGACGATCCTTCCGAGCACCGCTCGCGGAAGGGGATGCCGCGCGGCGTGCCATGTCCCGCGGATGAGCGGAATCGACAGCGCTTCTCCGACGCAAAAGAACCTCACACACAGCTCCGCCGCTTGCATGAGCGGCGAGAGCTCGGGATTCGCGTCGAGCACCATCGAGCTCGGATCGTGAATGATCTCGGTGCCGCCGCCGCATTCCATCGCCATGCGGGCGCAGAGCTCGACGTGCACCATCTCGTCGAGCGGAAACCGGGCGGCCATGGCGATGAGATCGATCGGCGCTCGCGCCTCGATGAGAGCGCGCAGCGTCACGGCGCACGCGACGCCCGTGCGGTGCTCCTGAAACGCCGCGCCCGTCCACGCACGCCGCGCGGCGATGAGATCCTCTTCGGGCACGTTCGAGAGATCCAGCGTGCCCCAGGGCATCGCATCCACTTCAGGCCGCGCCTTTCTGTAGCGGCGCTCGAAACTGCCGCCGAGCATTTCGAGCTCGAACAGCTCCGCACCCGGCGTGCGCGTCGAGGACACGTTAGATGCTCGGGAGCGGGGGAGGGGGCACGAGGTTGCCGGACGTCGGCAGCGGTTTGGTCGCGTCCGTGCTGGCGTCCTTGCTCGGCTGCCCTCCGGTGTTCGTCGGGGGCGGAGGCGGCAAGAGATTGCCCGACGTGAAACCGCCTGCGGCCGTGAGACTCCCACCCGCGCCGCCCGGAGGCGGAGGCGGCAAGAGATTGCCCGACGTGAATCCGCCGGTCAGGGTCACCACGCTCCCCCCCGAGCCGCCGGGAGGCGGAAGGAGATTGCCCGACGTGAATCCGCCGGTGTTCGAGCCGCCGCCGGTGTGCGCCGCTGTTCCCGCAGCGGCGCCGGTCCCCTGGGGCTCGCTCGACGTGAACGTGCCGCTGCACGCGTACGAAACCGTCGCCACGCCGACCGATGCGACGAGGATCTTTCGGCTCGTAAGAACCTTGGGCTTACGGGGGGCCACCACGAATTACTCATTATGCGCCAGTATCGGAGGCGCGTCCACCCGGCGGCTTCACAGGTTCTTAGACTCGAGCGTCGCCCAATTCGTATCGCTACAGACTTCGCAACCTTGGCCGCGGAATACGTTGCACGCGGCCCCGTCACCGCCGAGGTAGCAGCGGAACCACGCCGTATAGAGGCGAAGGAACGCGATCGTCGCCGGGCTCTGCTGCGCCCAACCGAGCGCCGTCGGAGTCCCCGTGTGATCGGCACCGGTGTAGATGGCGAGCATCGAAGGTCCGGTCGCCGCGCCGTAAGAAGACGTCGGCGCCTGTGTTCCGACGATCGTGTCCGCCGTGCCGGAGAGGGCGAGAAACGCGATGCCGGGTTTCGGAGTCCCGCCGCCCTCGACTTGAGCTTCGGCCCGGACGTTCGGGTGCTTGCTCGACGCGGTCGCGGCAATTGCGCCTTGCGAGTGCCCGGCCGTGCCGTAGTCCGCCGAAAGCTTGCCGAAGAACTGGCTCGCAGAGTCCGCGTTCTGCGCGATCATGTAGTCCATCGCCGGCTTCAAAAAGACGTCTTGCGAAACACCGGATTGGAAGCCACCTGCGGAGTTCGGATTGTCGGACGCGATGACGACGATTCCCCAGCTCGCGAGATTGTTGTGGAAGAACTGATACACGTTGGGTCCCGTTACGGTCGTTCCGTTGCCCCAGGCAACGACCGGGTGCGGGCAATTGTCGTTGAGGTTTTCCGGATAGAAGATCGAGTACGTCGTCGGTGTGGACGGCAGCGTCGCGAACGTGCCGAGGTCGACGGTCTTCACAGGCGCAACCTTGTAAGGCCCGGCCTTCGCGTAATCGCCGCTTCCCGGCGTCAGGCAACCCGTCGAGGTTGCGCCACCCGTTCCCGTTGCGCCGCCCGTATCGGGTGCGCCGCCGGTGCTGCCGGACGTTCCGCCGGTATTCGGGAAATCGCCGCCGGTACCAACGCCGGCCGATCCGCCCACGACGCCTCCGAACCCCGCACCTCCGAGGCTGCCTCCCATATTCGCGGTGCCTGCGCTGGAGACGAAGCCGCCGCTCCCTCCCTGAGGCGACGAACACACGCACACCGCCGACCTTCCGTCGGGTTGACAGATCGCCTGAGACGGCTTTCCGTCGTTACACGCGCAGGGAAAATTGGTCCCCGGCACGCACGTGCCAGCCGTCGCGCCCGTACCGACGACGTTGTTTCCGTTGTTGCTCGAGGACGAACCTCCGCTGCCGCAAGCGACCAGAACCACGGCCGCAAACGCCGCGGGCAAGTAAGGTTTCATTGCCGAGCTCCTTTTTGGACGCGCCGCCCAGCAGTTCCCAATACGTAGCGCCTGCACGCGAAGTTACGCAACCCGTCCACCGTCGGGACAACCGCTTTCGGCATACGCGGTACGAGTGCGGCAGGGCTTCATTTCACGACGGCGCGAGTCCACGAATATGAAAACGCGGCCCTGACGATTGAGACTTTCGGTCGCACATGGTGTGATTTTCGAGATGGCGACTGTTTCGAAAGTCCTCCGACGTCTTTCGACAATCGGTTTCGCCGTGCTCGCGTTCGGGTGCTCCTCGGATGAGCCGGCCGAAGGTGCGGGCGCGGGCGGAACGGCGGGTGCGAGTGGTCAGGCGAACACCGGTGGATCGAACGGAGGCGCCGCGAACGGAGGCGCCGCGAACGGAGGCGCCGCGAACGGAGGCGCCGCGAACGCGGCTCGATCTTCCACGGGTGGTAGCCCCTCGAACGGTGGCTCCACGTTCGGTGGGACGAACAACGGCGGCGCCGGCGCTTCTAGCGGCGGTTCACCGGCCGCGGGCGGATCCCCACCGAGCGACGGCGGCACTTGCGTCCGAGCGACGCTGCTCTGGTCGGAGGACTTCGAGACCGGGGACTACCAGCGCTGGACCAGCAACTCGTACGGCAACGACTGGGGCAACGACTGTCAGTCGAACGGCTTTTCCATCGAGCAACACGTCAGCGGAACGCATTCGCACAAGTCGACGATCACGTGTGCTTACACGGCGATGGGGAACGTCCATCGGGGCTATGGAGGCGTTCAGTTCAGCGGAGACGCTCCCGTTCCGGCGTACACGAATCAGGGCGTCGGCATCGACGCGCCGTTCGGCGTCGTCAACACGTACTGGAGCTACCTGCAGACGAACACGGTGTTCCAGAACGGCACGTGGTTTTCGTTCTGGACGGTGAACGACTCGTGCGACTGGTCGAGCGACGTCATGACGCTCGGCCTCGAAGATCCGTCGAATCAGCTCGCTGCTGCTCACTACCAGCCGAACGGCGGAACACGCACGTACATGAACGGCCCTCTCGCCTTTCCGCTCGGAAGATGGGTGCGGACGACGATCTACATCAACTACTACGACGACGTGATGCACGTCTGGCAGGACGGCGTCGAACAGAGTCACGTGACGTTCGTGCGCAACCGCAACACCATTTGCCAATGGCATTGGGGTGCGTATGCGAGCGGCGACAACGACAACGTCACGCTCTACGAAGACGACAATTCGATCTGGAAGCTCGGCGAGGCCTGGACGGATCTGAGCGTCGAGCCGTACTTCGGCAAGGCTGTCGCCGTCTGTCCGTAGTCAGTAGCAGACCGCGCCCGGCGCGTAGGTGCAGCCGCAGCTCTTGTCGGCGCGACAACACCTGAAGGGACCGATGAGTCCGCATCCTCGACACGACGGTTGCTCGCACGGCGGCGTCGGAGGGGTGCCACCGGTGCCGCCGCCTGCGCCCCCCGCGCCCCCTGCGCCGGTCGACTCGCATGCGTTGCCGTTGCGCGTCGTTCCGTTGCTGCACTCGAAGTCACACTGCCCCGCGGTGCAAATGGCGATGCCGTCCTGCGGAGGCGCGGGACACGGCGTGCAATCGGCGGCCTCGCACCCGACGATTGGTAGCGGACCCACGCAGCTCTTCGTTGCGGCGCCCGGCGGCGCGCAACACTTCTGTCCCGACGCACACGACGCACCGTCGGCGTCGCAGGAAGCTGCGCCGCCGGGTGAGCCCGCGGTGCCTCCGGTCGTCGCGCCTCCCGGACCAGTGCCCCCGCTCGTGACCGTGCCCCCGGAGTTTCGCCCACCCGAAGATTGCCCGCCCGGATCGGCCCCGCCGCTCTCAGCGCCCCCGGTGTCTCCGTTTCCACCCGATGCCGCGCCGCCGGCCGAGACGAGGCCGGCTTCCTCGGTGCCGAGGACGTAGTTCCCGTCGATACCGAGCACCGACGTACACCCGAGTGGGATGGTCAACGCCAAGACGCTCGGGAGGAACCGGGGCATCCTTTCAGGTTACGATCGAAGCGCCCCTCGATCCAGCCAGTGCTTATTTTACGCCGAGGAGCTCGACTTCGAAGAGCAGGGTCGCGCGGGGCGGAATGACCGGCGGGTAGCCGCGCTCCCCATAGGCGAGCTCGTGCGGAATGGTGAGCTTGCGAACGCCGCCAATCTTCATGCCCGCCACGCCCTGGTCCCAGCCCTTGATGACTTGGCCGGCACCGAGTTTGAAAGAAAATGGCTCTCCGCGATCACGCGAACTGTCGAACGTCGAACCGTCGGTGAGCGTACCCACGTAGTGAACCGAAACGGTCTTACCCGCGAGCGCTTCGGCTCCCGTGCCCTCGCGTATGTTTTCGATATCGAGTTGTGCGGCCATCGGGTTTGGTTCGTATCACAGAAGCGGCGATGGCGTTCACGTTTCGTTGACACGACGCGTGAAAATCCGTCCTCGACGTTCGCGACGCACGAGCTAGGATGAATGGATCCGATCTCGGAAACATTTTCAGCATGCCTCCCATACTGAAAAATCAGTCCGCACCGGCCCGACAGGTGGCGCAAAAGTTTTTCGACATCGAGCTTCGCCCGGACGGCATCGTCTGGCTGCGGCGGACACCGACTCCCTACGGGTCAATCGCCGACGTCGAACACGCCTACGACGAATTCCTGAACACAGTCGACGACTGGATGCTCGAGCGCCGCATCACCTCCGGGCAGCTCGGGACGCGCCAAAAGACGCCCATCGCGTGGCTTTACGATCTCAGGTCCGCGCCGGGGCAGAGGAACGATCCGGAGTTCGAGGCGGTGATTCAGCGTCGCCGTCCCGATCTAATCAAGCGCTCTCAGTTCCTCATCGTGCTCGTCAAGACAGCGGCCGGGCGCATGCAGCTCAATCGGATCGCCAAAGACGACAAATCCAAGATTCGGATCTCCGACGACTTCAACGAATCGGTGCAATGGTTGAAGGACCAGATCGCCACAGCGTCGGCGCAACCCGGGTGAGAGACTCCCTTCGTGGAGCCTAGAGCGTCATTCGGGCCCGTCGCCCGCGCGTGACGCCGAAGTTCTTCACGTAGTAGAGGATCTCGTTGTCGGCGAACGACCACAGACGGTGCCGGCAATACGTGAAGTCGATGTTGCAGTACGAGGGACCGATGTACTGCCCGTGGTTCTTCGCGACGAAGTCGAGCGCTTCGGCCTCGGTCAGAAACGCAAAGGGCTTGGCGACGGCCGGGAGCCGAGCGACGAAGACTTGACGGTCGTTCCAGGACTTGTCGTAGGTGAATGCGCCGATGAATTGGACGAACACGCACCAGGCGAGAGCGGCGAAATAGAGTGTCCGTTTCCGCGGTGCGACCATGACGTCCTCCAGCACCGGGACGAGGAACAGACACAGGAGCGGAATCGAGTCGAGCCACGGGCGATAGCCGTAGGCCCAGCCCCCCCACCAGTCGAACCACTTGCACTGCATGGCCATCGTAAAGAGCATTCCGAACATCACCGGCTTCAAGATGGGAAGCCGTTCGCCGCGCCAAACCTTTCGAATGCCCGGGAGCGCAAAGAGGAGAACGGGCGAGAACACGAGAACGCCGCGGGACGGGCTACCGACGAGCCCGACGAACCCCTCGATGAACGGCGTTTGCCACAGGTTCGGATTTCCCGTTTTTGCGTTCGCCATGACGTGGCCGACGAGCTCTTGGGCGATGACGAACGGGCTCCCGAAGAAGCGCTGGTTGTAGACGCCGATCAGGGCGGGGAACGGCAAGAGCCCGAGGGCGAATGGGACGAGCGATTTCCGATGACGGAGATAGCGGTAGACACCGATGCACACGACGAGGACGACACTCGTCGGGCGGCACGCCACCGCGGCCCCGAGCCCGAGCCCGGATACCAGCGCGGAACCCGGATCGTCGGGCGCGCGGACGAACGGCGCGACCCCGAGCACCAGGAAAAACATCGTGACGGTTTGCTGCCACATGTTCTGGCTTGCGATGGACCACGCGCACGTTCCGAGAGCGAACGTCAGAGCGACGACGAGCGCGTTCCGCCGCGACGTGAGACCCAGCGCCGCCCAGTACAAGAACAGAGTGGTGAGCGCGACCAACGCCGAAGCGTGAAGCTTCGCGATCGTCATCAGTTTTTCGAATTTGTGCCCGTACTCCGGGTCCAGCCGATTCACGACCGCCGTCGCGGGAACCAGGAGGAGACCAGGAAGCGGCCCGAACGTGTTGACGTACACGTGCTTCTTCGGTGACTCGACCAGGTTGTACCGCGGCCCGTTGAACTCCAGGTTGCCCTGGGCACGCCACTCGGCAGCCGTCTTGTCTCCGATTTCGGCATCCCAGTAACGAACGTAGAACTCGGGGCTCTCCCAGAGCGGCTCGCTGCTCTGCCACGAAAAGAGCATCGGGAACTCTTCCGGGTCGAAGGAGAATTGCCCGTGACGAAGGAGCGCGAGCGGCAGGTTCATGCTCGCGATCGCGTCGCCCTCTTCCACGACGGACCAGTCGGCGTTGTACGCGACGAAGAGCCCGACGAACAGAAGGACCATCGTCCACGCGGGCCTCTTCGGAACCGCCATTTTCCGACGCATCTATACCAGCGGAGTGCCCGACTCGTCCTCTCAGCCGGATCGTTCGACCGCTGGAGTCCGAGAAACGGGGATTCCTGTGGTCATCAAATGGAACGTATATGTTTTCATACCTGTCGAAAAATTCGTAGCCGCGTGGACCGGCTAGCCGTGCGTGGAGTCTTTCGACAGTGTGATCGTCGAATTCGGCATCGCAGCGCACGCTGCGAACGACTAGGTTTTCATTGTCGGCGGCCAGAGGACGGTTTTTGAATCCATGAATTTCGCCAAGGGGTTTTGGCCGCGGACCAGTGTGACCGCACATTCGGTCGTTCTCACTTTATCGCTCGTCGCGTGTAGCTCCGCAGACGAAGCAAGCCCTCCGCCTCAGCAAATGGGCAACGGGTTCGGACAGCCGCCGGGCGGCTTCGGAGGCACCGGGGTCATGGCAGGCGCGGGCGGCAACCCCGGCGCGAGCGGGATCATCGGCGCGGGCGGGATCATCGGCGCTGGAGGGATCGTCGGCGCTGGAGGGATCGTCGGCGCCGGAGGGATCGTCGGCGCCGGAGGGATCGTCGGCGCCGGAGGGATCGTCGGTGCCGGAGGCACTCTGGGAACGGGCGGCGATCCCGGCACCGGGGGTGTCGTTGGGCCAGGCGGTCAACAGGGTGACGGCGGTGCACCGGAAACAGGCGGCATGACGGGAACCGGAGGAGTGCCTGCCGCCGATCCGGAAACCGGTCGGCTCGTGGGCATCACAGCGGCTCACAACAAGGTCCGCGCGGCCGTGCAAACACAGAATCCGCTCCCTCCGGTGACATGGTCACCGACCATTGCAGCCTATGCGCAAGAGTGGGCGGATTCCCTCGCGGCAACCTCGTGCGGTAGTCCGCACCACCGCAGTGGTTCCGACCTCCAGCGCGCGGGCTACGGAGAAAACCTCGCGGCGTTCAGCAGCACCTTCGGGGGCAGCAGCGCGCAGCAGGCCGTCGACGGTTGGGCGGCGGAAATCGCGTGCTGGACGTACGGCGCGATCGCAACCTCGGAGCAGTGCGATCCCGGATGCTATTCACGGCTCAATAGCGACGGCTGCGGTCACTACACACAGATCGTGTGGCGCGGCACGACGGAAATCGGATGCGGCGTCGCCAGTTGTCAGACCGGCGCGTTCAAGACCGACATCTGGATCTGCAACTACAAGCCGCCTGGCAACTTCATCGGTCAAGCGCCGTATTAGTCTCGTTCGAGACAGAATGTCTCGACGTGGCGAATGGCCGCGTATCGATCCGGCTACGACCGAGTCGTGGGCGCGGCGAATCACGATGGAAATCGTTGGCATATCTCGTGCGTACGCGTCCGCCTCCGTCACCGTCCAGGGGTCCGCGAGGGTCAGGACGTCGACGATCAACGACATCGCGAAGGGACTAGAAACAAATGGAAACGAACATGCTTCGACTGACGGACAAGTACGACGATCCCGTGGCGGAGCTGCGCCTCGCGGCCAACGCAGTGAGACGGGCGACGCGGCGCGTGCTCGATCGCGCCGTCGACAACGGGCCGCTCGGCGACGTCGCGAGGGTGCTCTTCAAGCCGAGAATTCGTCGTCTCGAAGATCCCAATACCGTCGTCGTCACCATGGAAATTCCCGGCGCTGAACGAGAATCGCTGGAGGTTACGCTGAGCTCGAAGGACGTCCTCTGCATCAAGGGTAAGGGGATCAAGAAGGCCAGGCCGAGGGCGGCGCGCAATCCCGAGAGTGGCCCCGACATTCGTTCCTTCGAAAGGACCGTGCCGCTCCCCGGTAGAGAACTACAGCGCGAGAAAGCGACGGCTTATCTCGAGAGCGGACTGTTGACGGTCACGATTCCGAAGAAGGAAGTTCCGAAGTCGTCCCCCGCGAGTGCGGAGAAGCCGGGTATTCGCGCCGCCTGAGTCTTAGCGGGGGGGATCTTCACACTTCCGCCGAGGCCTCGACGACGAACTCGTCATTCGATTCGTCGAGCCTCGCGCGGAAGAGGATTGGCCGGCAGCATACGGAGCAGTCCTCCACGTACTCCTGAACGGCACCGCCGCCCGGGTCGGGAAACGTGTCGATCGGCTCTCCGCAATGGGGGCAATTGAGCGGCAACTCAGTCCCGTTCGTACAAAGGCCAGCGCTGCGGACTGGGCGATGCATCCGCCGGTGGGGTGCCTTGAGCTCTGCGTCGCTCCAGCTCTTGTGTGAACGCCCGCTCGCGTAAGACCAAGTCGACTTTCGCCTCGAAGTCACGCGATTCACGCTCCGCTTGTTCCGCCTCGAGCCTGCGAGTGAACGCACGGAGCCTTTCGTAGCGAGCAGCCCGCGCTTCGAATTCTGCTTCGTCGCGTGCTTCGAGCCGCTTGGTGAATTCGATGAGCCTCGTGTAACGGTCCGCGACCCGATCGAACTCCGCGCGCTGTTCGTCGACGAGCTGCGACAGCCATGCACGCGCGAAATCCCGAAACGTACGTTTGCCGAACACACGCTCCATGACGGTAGGCTCGGCGATGGAGGGAGGCGACGGATCGACGCCGGCAGGTGGCGCCGCAGGTTCCTCGGCGGCCGCGTGCGAAGCGACCAGCAAAGTAGCCACCAGTGCAAGTGTTCCTCCGCGGGTCCGCACACCGTCATTATGGCCGGAGATCGGGGGACGCGGTAGTCCCCGACTCGCCCGTTAGGAGGCGCGCGGGGCGGTTTCAGCGGTATGGCGGCGTGTAGGTGACGGCGAGGCGCGCTCCCGCGCCGGAGGCGCTGTCCGAGAGCCCGACCCAAGTACTGAGTGTTTCCGGAGAAAGGACGAAGGCGATGGTGTCCCCGCTGATCCATTCCGGTCGATCGATGACGTGCTGAACGAGCACGCCGATGTCGGGGCTCTGTATGTCTCGACCGGCGAGCCCCACGGCAAAGCCCGAAACCAGTACCGGCCACAGACCTTCCGGTGCGTGCTCGGCCGGCGTGTGCACGTGGTCTTCGCCGAAGGGCGGTACGGACGACGAATCGTACACTTGGACCATCATCGTCTCCGTTTCGTCGGCGTTGCCGTCGAGGTGGTTCAACCGAAGGACGGCGCCCTCGATGGTGGAGTTCGGGGGAATCGGCAGCTCGAATCGAAAAGCGGCCCGCCCCATCTCCGCGTCTGCGCCCACTTCGTCGAACGGTTGATCGGGTCCGTAAGAAAGACGCTCATCGTCGCCCGCGAGCCACGTCGCGTCGTCATGGTCGTCGAAAATGGAAACCTCGATGCTGAGCGGCTTCGGGACGCCGGACTCCGGTGAGAGTGGGATCCCTCCGGCCCCCGCCCCGCCGAATCCCGCGGTCGCGGCCGTGGCGCTCGAACCCCCGCTGGATGCGGTTCCGGAAGCGCCGCCGGTGGCGTTTTCGGAGCCTCCCGATGCCAGCGCACCCCCGGCATCAGCGCCGGCCGCCTGCCCGGCCTCGGTCGTAAAGGATCCGCCACAATCGATCGCGAGGCCGCAAAGGGCGACGGCGACGAATCCGAGCGGCGACGGAGCCCTCATGTCGGCGCAGGCTAGCGCATCGTCGCTGCGAAGCGACAGGACGGCTGAAATTCCCAATGGGATTTTTGGGGTACACATGGTCCGCGCCCGGCCGAGTTCACCGAGGTGCACTGTGGCTTTCCACGCGCTAAGGTGCGGTCTGGGTGGCGCAGAAATGGACCGCACCATCAAGCCTTTGAAAGACGATACGGAGGAGCCGGCGGCGGGGGAGACGCCCAAACCGGCCAGCGCACTTTCCGACTTTCTCGCGGGAGGCCTTCGCGAAAGCCAACGCCCGCCTCCGCCCGGGCGCGAGAGCCAACGTCCTTCCGGGTTCGTCGGTGTCGAGGCCGGCGCAGAATCGCCGACAGCGGAAACCGTGGACGCAGGTTCAGCGGAACCCGCCGAGGCGCCCGTCATCGACGCTCCATCGGACGCGCCGATTGCGGATGAGGCGCCGGTACTCGAGCAAGACGTCGCTAGAGCTCCGATCGACGCTGCTCAATCCGAGTCGGACTACGTCGTTCCAGTTCCTGTTTTCTCGCGTTCTCGCATCGTTGCTGGCGCCATCGTCGCAGCGGTGTTGATTCTCGCCTCGTTGCTCCTGCTGACGCGCGAAAGGAAAGTGCCTCCACCCAAGGAGACCCCGCGCCCGACGCCAGCGGCCATGCACGAACCGCTGCCGCCGGCGCCTCCACCGGCGGAACCGGAGGAGCAAATCCCGGACAACGAAGAGGAAGCGATGGCGCTGACGGAACGCAAGGCCGGCGGCGCGCCCGTTCCGCCGGAGTCCAGCGCTGCACCGCCGTTCGGACCGAACGTAGCGCGCTATCCGGATCTCCCCACGCCGGTACTCATTCAGCTCGAAAAAGACCAAGAAGAAAAAGCAACGTCGAAGGGCAAGTGAGGTATTGGGTCGGCGTTCTCGCGCTGCCGACTGAATCACGCGCGCCGTCGCTTGCGCGCCCAGTAAAGAAACGCGGGCAGCACGAGCATCGCCGAAAATTGGGTCGCGAGCTCACCGAGTGCCGCAGTGAGGCCCATGCTGCGCACCGCGCCGTTGATGCTGAAAAGCAGTGCCGCATAGCCCGATAGAGTCGTCATCGAGCATGCGACGACGGCGCCGCCCGTTTCCGTGAACGCGCGCTCGATGCCTTCGTCGCCTTCGATCTCCCTGCGCTTCAGGACGTTGATGGCGTAGTCCGATCCGACCCCAATGGCGATCGGAAGCGCGACGAAATTCAGAAAGTTGAGCTTGATGCCCAGCGCCCACAGAGAGCCGACGAGCCACGCGACGCCGAGGCCCAAGGTGCCGAGCGCCATCAACCCACTCTTCCGGCCACGAAAGGCGATCAAAATGACCGCGGCGGTACCGAGGGTGGCGAGCGCGGCGACGTTCGGGGCGTCGCGAGCAATACTGAGGAGCATGTCCGAAAAGATGACGGCGTCCCCGGTCCCGTGGATGACCTCTCCCGTCGGCAGCGGTACTTCGCGGTAGCCGTCCGCCCATAGCATCAGATCGCGCGCGTCGTGAATGCTGCGACCTTCGGCCGGCGCGATGTACACGATATTGCCGACGGTGCCGTTCTTCTCACGAAAGGGCGCGACGAGTTGTTCCGGCAGATCGGCGATTTCGATCTTCGAGCGCGTCTCTGGAAGTCGGAGCCGGACCTCCGAAAAGTCCCCGTCCGACACGAAACCGCGCCGGCGCCCGCGCCGGATCCGGTCGTCGATCTCGGCGAGCAAGGCGAGCTTTTCGTCCTGAGCGTTCGGTAACAGGGAATAGACGCTCGTAACCCGTGCAAACGGCTTGCGATCGGGGGGTGCCGCGTCGCGCCGGCGATCGAGCTCCGCAACCAGAGGCCGGACCTGTTCGAGGCGATCGACGACGATCGCGCGGCCGGCCTGGGTCAGACGTCCGATGACGGGACCGATGCGGTCGGCCAGCGCGCGCGCGGAGCTCGGCGAGAGCTGGTCGTTGCGAATCCGTCGCATGTCGTATTCCATCGGATCCGACGCGAAATACCGGGCCACGCCCCCCACTGCGACCAAGCCGGAAATGAGACCCAACAAGGCGATTTCCCGCGGGAAGCGCTTCGACAACCACACGAACGGTCGAGCGTAGAGGCCGCTCAACCGATCACGGCGGCCCGGGGCCGTGGAAAACGGCCACGCGCGGTCCGCGACCACCAAGATTGCCGGAAGCGCGGTGTACGTCGCAATCCAACAGAGCAGCATCCCGGCGGCGCCAATCACGCCGAAGTGACGAAAGCCTCTAAAGTCGGTGGTCATGAGCGCCCCGTACGAAACCACCGAGACGCCGACAGCAGCGAACGTCGCCGCCCAGGTGTCCAGTGTCGCGGTGTTGACGGCGTCGAGCAGGGCCATCTTCTGATCGCGTCTCGCCTCGATGAAGCGAGCCATGTAGATGACCATGGCGTTGATGCCGTTTCCCGCGACGACGCTCACCAAGAAGCCCGACGCGGTGTTCAAGTGCCCAATCGCGATCTTCGCAAATGCGAAACACCACAGGCAGCCGACCGCGATCGAGATTCCCAATGCGACCACGGCGCGGATTCTCAAGAAGAACAAGAAGACGACCGCGAGGACGAAGCACCCCCCCAGGGTCCCCACGCTGGTCAAATCGTCGACGACTGAACGGTACTCTTCCGCGCTCGTGACGAGATTGCCGGTGAAGCCGACCGCCAATTTAGGGTCGGCGGCTTCGTAGCCACCGGCTTGGATTAGCCGCGTGATGCGGCCTTGCAGATCGAACGCCCGCTGGTCCATCGCGTGGAGCGGCGTTCTGAGGACGATGACCGCGAGATGGCCGCTTTCGGCGAGGTAGTAGTCGCCGAGGCCGAGGCTCGGGTCGGCGAGCCGTTTCTCGAATCGGCGCCGGATCGACTCGGCGTCGATTCGGGGCGGCTCGAAATCTTCTTCGAGGGCGGTCCCGAGCGCGCGGCTCACTTCCCAATCGAATCGTGCGACTACGTCGTCTCGGAGTCGTCTCAACTCCTCCACCTCGGCGTACAGGTACGAGTGCGAATCCAGGAATTGCCTCGCCTCGCGCGAGCCGCTTTCGACTTCCGACACGAGCTCCTTCGGCAGCTCCCGGAGCTTCGGCGTCATCTCGTCGACGAACCTCTTCAAGAGCTCCGTGTCTCGAGACTCCGCCGTCAGCGCGAGCGTCGACACGTTCGGCAAACGATCGCCGATGCGTCTGAGCTCGACGACGCTCGACATCTTTTCCGGCAAGAGCTCGTCGAATCCGGTCTTGATCTGGAGGCCCCGCGCCACCCAAGCGGCGGGCGGCACCGTGAGACCCGTCAGACAGAGCACGATGATCGGACGCGAAACTTGAAGACGAACGAGCGCGCGTAACGCCCGTTCGATCGCTCGAACGAAGCCAGAATGCGAGCCCTGCTCCGGTGTGCTCAATCCAGGAAGGTATACCCGGTCGTCGAGCCGAGATGGTCGCCGCTGCGTGCCCTGCTACGGGAATACGTCGAACTCGATCTCCCGCGGATCGAGACGAAACTCCGCGTAGGGCATGTCTCCGCTCTCGAAGTGCCAAATGGGCGTCCCACCCGCGGAAAATCGGCGGCCGTCGACCTCGTGCCACCCCGCGACCGGCGTGGTCCACCGCGCTCGGACCATTTCGTCCGGGCGTACGGGGTCGGAGCCGTAACGGTCGGTGGTGCTGAAGTCGGTGACGCCACCGCGCGCGTCTACGAAGACCCGTGCGCGGACCGTCCGACCGCGATCCGTCAGGCTCACGTCGAACGCGCCGTCATCGACGGCACTCCACGTCACCTCGGGACGAAGGATCATCGACGGCGCGAATAGGACGGCGTCGTTCAGATAGGTGACGAGCTCGCCGGTGTCGATCTTGTAATCCGCCTGGTCGACTATCTTGAACGTGTCGAAGATTTTCCCCAGCATGCGCCCGCGGCCGCGGACGTACGTGTCCCGAACGTAGACCGGTACGAGACTTCCAAAACGGATCCGCATATGGAACACGCGCGCGACGCCGATGCTCGTGTCGTATTGCCAGGCCTCGCAGGGTAGCCACGGTTGGTCGAGTCCCCGCCGAAACTGACCGCTGAAGTGAGCCCGAAGCGACCAGATCCGCGAACGACCCAGCACGCCCATGAAGCGCATGGTGCGCCGAGCGGGCTCTGGAAGGTGGGCGATATCCCCTTCCGTCACCGGATCGGTCGGAGGCAAGGGTGGCTCGAGACCGAGCCCGCGAACCTCCCTGAGGAACTTCGCGCGCATGGATTGAGATGGCGAAAGCACGGAATGCACGGCCGTGCTCACAGATTCGACTTGCATGAGATTATCCCGCTCTCGAATTCGAATACTCGAGATGGATTGAGAGGCCTGCATCGGGTTTCGTGCCTCGTCGCTTCGAGAACACGACGAGCGCCAGGACGGTCATTGCCGCGACCAGCAGGTTCCAGAGAACGAACGACACGAGCCCGACGGGCGTCATCACCCAGCCGGGTCGGATTGCCGTCAGGATCGCCGGAATGATGCTCGCCGGCCCGTTTGCGATGAACGTCCATGCCGTTGCTCGCTCGAGGGTGCTCTCGCCGAACACCGGGGCGACCAGCCACGTCGCGACGCCGAGCAGGCCATAGCCCCACATTTCGAGCCCCCACGCGAGCGACGTGGGGTTGGACATCGAAAAGGCGGCGAGAATCGGCGCGTCGGACGCGGCATAGTTCCGGGCGAGGCCGGGTACGAACGTGGTTTGAACCGTGTAGTTGATGCACACCATCGCCGCGTATGCCGCAGCGAACGCGAGCGCCGACGCCGTCAGTGCACGCTGCTCTTTCCGAGCGGAGGCGTGAAGGCTCGCGATGACGAGCACGAACCCGCCGACGAGGAAGAATCCGCCGAAGAACGGCACGCTCTGGATCGGATGGTAGCTACGCGCGAAGAGCTCTGCTCCCTGCCAAGGCGGTTGAGGATGCGTCGCATTGACGATCAGCAACGCGAGCGGCCCCGACACGAGGATGCCGAAGAGCGTGAGCGACGCTCCGTAAATTCCGATCCGATTCGCGCTGGTGTTCATCCCGGCTCCTGGAGTGCAATGCGCGTGCCCGATGAGGCGCGCGCATTCAGCGCTCGGTAGAGGGCGTCGCGCAGGGCCTTCTCTCGAGGATCGTCCACGAGATAGAAGTCCATCTTGTTCATTACGTATGCGTATCCGACGTGCGCGTCGGGATCGGCGAACGCAAACGAACCGCCGGCGCCCGGATGACCGAATGCGCGCGGGCTCGATCCGAATGCGACGTTCGGACCCGGACGGAGGTAACCGAGCGAATAGTAAGCGGGCATGCTCAGGATTTCGTCCTTGGGAAACGCGAACTCTGGAGGCGCGGTGATTCGTGCGCACGTCTCCCGGGTGAGCCCGAGATCGGTTCCACCTTCGGCGAACGCGGAGTACGCCCGGGCGATCGCGCGGGCCGTGCCGACGCCGTTTCCGGCAGGTACCTCCACTTCGAGGCTGTTCCGGTCGTTCCAATCGAGCTCGGCGAACGCCAGCGATTTTCGGAGCAAGGACCAAGGCCAGAGCACCTTCGGAATGATATCGAGCGGCGTGTTGCGGATTGCGGCGATGGCTCGCGCCGGCGAGAGTGTCTTCAACTTGGCGATACGCGAGTCCGGAATCTCGCGCGGCAGCCCGATGTAGACATCGATGCCGAGGGGGCGGGCGATCTCGTCCCGGAAGAAACGTCCGAGCGAGCGGTGCGCCGGGTCGACCCGCCGGATGAGCTCCTGCATGTAGAAGCCGATCGACATCGCGTGGTAACCGTGGCGCGTGCCGGGCTCCCACTCCGGCTTCTGCCGCGCGAGAACGCGCGCGACGTAATCGAGATCCCGGAGCTTCTCGACGGTCAGCTGCTCGTCGACGAACACGAGCCCGGCTTCATGACCGAGGAGCTGCCGGACCGTGATGGCTTCCTTTCCGTTCTGTGCGAACTCCGGCCAGTAGCGGGCGACCGGAGCATCGTAGTCGAGCCACCCTCGCGAGTTCGCAACCGCGAGCGTCATTGCGGAGAGACCTTTCGTCGTCGAGAAGACGACGACCATCGTGTCCTCGTTCCAGGGCTGGTTGCCGTCGGGGGCTCGTTTCCCGCCCCAGAGATCGACCACCTTTTCGCCGCGAACATACGCCGCGACGGCGCCGCCGACCTCACCGCGCTCGATGAAGTTGCGCTCGAACTCGGCTCGCACCTCCTCGAATCCAGGAGCAACGTACCCCCCGATACGGGTGGCCTCCCGGACGGCTCCTCGATCGACGTTCCAATGTGTCTGCACGGCAAGACTCCTTGTTCGGTGGAGTCTCGGAGCAAAGCATCGGACGTGCCCGCCCTTGCACCGGCGGTTTGCGCCGAAACCCGCGGCCCGGGCGCAAGACTTGCCCCCTTCGCGCATAAGGCGCGTCCGACCCGGGCTTTGCCGCGCATCTCGCCTTAAAGTCTCGACCGCGACGGGCGCGGTTCATGCAACGCAATTCCGAATGACACACGAACAAGCGATGCCGACGCTCTTCGGGCGCGGGACAGCGGTCTTCAAGCAGCACGCGGATCTGAGGCCGCTCGTGTCACGCCTTCGGCGGCAGGCAAACGATTTGGTACTCGGGAGGCAGCACGACGAGGCGGAGGTCGAGGGCGTTCTCGCGGAGTTTTTCAACCAGCTCCTCGCGCACTTTGCCGCGGAGGAAGACGAGGGCTACTTCGGCACCCTCATCGATGACCACCCCGTTCTCAGCATCCGGGTCGAGCACTTGTTGGCGGAGCACGAGGACATGGTCGACTCCATCGAACGACTCAAGATGCTGGGCCAGAGGGGCGGCTGCGCGCGGGACCTCGGGTTGGGTCTTACGACGCTCCTCGACCGATTCGAGAAGCACGAACGGGACGAGAACGCGCTGATGCGAACGTTCCTATCGCTGGCGCCGGAAGGCTCCTCGGCACCGCCCGGGGATGCGAAGTAGGTCCTTCAGGCGTCCTTCCACGGTGCCGGTGGCACGGAGTCACGGGGATCGAGGGGCTCTTCGGGTGGATGTCCGATGACGAAATCCCGAACGAACGAGTTCGCACTGTCGACGAGCGAGCTCGGCGGTCCCGTTTCCACGATCTTGCCTTCGTGCAAGAAGCTCACACGTTCGCAGACCGTGAAGACCGTGCGCATGTCGTGCGAGACGACGACGGAGGTTACCCCGAGCTTTCGTCCGAGCTCGACGATCAAGTTCGAAATGCGATGGGCATTTTGAGGATCCAGGCCCTGGGTCGGTGAGTCGTACAGCACGACTTCGGGGCGCGTAATGATCGTCCGGGCGATTCCGACGCGCTTGTACATGCCGCCCGAGAGATCCTTCGGCATCGTCGCATAGTCGCCAGTTCCCAGCCCGACTGCGTCGAGTGCCCACGCGACGCGCTCCTGCATTTCCTCGAGTGGCATCGTGCGGAAAAACTGCTCGCGCAACGCGTATTCCAGGTTCTCGGCGACGGTCATCGAGTCGAACAAGGCGCCTTCCTGGAAAAGAAAGCCCACCCGTTGCCGAAGGCGCGCCTGCTCGGGCGCGCTCATCTCGGGAATACTTTTCCCGTCGAAGCGTAACTCACCCCGGTCGATCGGGAGCAGGGCCACCATGCACTTCAGGAGCACGGTTTTTCCGGAGCCGGATGGCCCGATGATGCCGACGGTCTCGCCGACACGTAGGTCGAGGTCGATGCCACGCAGCACGACTTGAGAGTCGAATGACTTCCACACGCCACGGATGGAGTAGAGGCTGGCGGGCGGTTCCTTCGTTTCGGGGATCGGCTGTTTCATCGGAATGCTCCCCATCCATGCAGATCATGCGCCACCGATGGCGCGTCGACGCGGCGCTTCCACGCGTTCAATGCGCGTCCTTTACCGCGAAGCGTCAAACGTGGGAGCGCAGATCTTGCGCGCGGCGACGAAGCCGCGATGAGTCGCGCTTATCACACTCGCGTACTGAGAGTTGACCGAGTCCCGTCGCGGAGCGAAGATTACGAGATTATGCGCGGGGCAGTGTGCTCGCTCCTTACCTTGCTTTCGGTGCTTGCCTGCGGCCCCGTACCGCTCGAGCCTCGGGACCCCGACCCCGGTGTGCCTCATTTCGTGGTCGAAACGTACAATATTCAGGACACGAGCAGCGGGGACCCGGCGACTCTCGAGGCCGTCGGGGCGGCCAATCCGGACGTCATTTGTCTGCAGGAAGTGACGCCCGTCTGGGAGCAGGCTCTTCGAGGTCGCTACGAAGACGCTTACCCGTACATGTTGTTTCACGCCTTGGACGGGTCCGAAGGGCTCGCGTTCTTATCGCGATTCCCACTCACGGATCTCGGCTTCCACATAGAAGTACACGGCTGGCATCCCGCGTGGCACGCGCAAGCCGACATGGACATGGGGCCGGTTCAGATCCTGTGCGTTCACCTTCGTTCCCTCTTTAGGGGCCGAGACGACGCTGTCAGCGCCTATCTCTCGACCAGCGCGGATCACCTGGAAGAGGTCCAGGGGTTTTCCGCGGCGTGCGAAGCCGGCTTTCCGACGCTCGTCGTCGGTGATTTCAACGAGGAGCCCGACGGCTCTGCCGTGGAGTATCTCGAAGGCAAAGGCTTTCAAAACGCGCTTCCGCTGTATCACCCGGGGCAGCCCACCTGGCACGACACGCCGTCGTGGCAGATGGAACAGACCATCGACCACGTTCTTTTCGACCATGCCTTCATCCCACTCAACTCGTGGGTGGAAAACATCGGTCACTCGGACCACATGCCGGTCCTCGCGCACGTCGAAGCGGCGCCGCTCTGATTCCTACCACTCGTATGCCGCGCCTCCGGCCACGTGCAATCGCCGGTTGTAGTACTTCAGTTCTTGCCAACTGAGCTGCGCTTCGGCTCGCAGGTGAAAGCCGTCGTAGATGCGAGCGCTCAGCCCGACCGGCACCGCGGGCGTCGCGAAGATCCCCCAGTTGAAAACGCGGGGTGACGCATAGATCCATGTATCGTCGAACAGTCGGACGGCGCCGGAGAGTGATCCTCCGACCCATGCGTAGCCCCCTTCGGCGCCGATTGCGGCGATGAACCGATCCGTCGTCAGGTACCGAGCGAGTGCCGCGAGGCCGCCCAAGCCGGAATGTCCGTCGAACGCGCCCAACCCCGAGAGTGAGAGCCACGGCGTTGCACGGCCGGTGAGCCAAAGCTGCGCTTCTTCGTGAGACTCTTCGATGACGTACTGTCGTGGTCTGACGGTCACGGCACCCATCCCGACTTCGAACGTCCGGTCGTCGTGGACGAGTGCCGACGGCGGTCTCAAATCGGCCACCGGCGCAACGCATGCGTTCGTACCGAGGATGCCGACGAGCGCGAGGAACCACGACGATTCGGTGAAAAAACGACTCCTATACCGTGTCGCGTCGTCCATCGTGCAAAGCCGTCTTGGTCGAAACGTCGTTCATGCAAGCAACGGGCCGTCGCGAGCATCGCGAGACGCTAGAAGCTCAGCCCCACGCTCGCACCGAACTGCACGTCCCTTCGTTCGGCGACGTGGTCGGCGATGACGCTCTTTCTGTCGATGAAGTCCATCGAGGCGCGGGCGTAGAGGGGAACCCAGGGCGGTTCGACCATGAGCCAGGTTCCGTGTTCGAGCACGATGTCGTAACCACTCGCCTCGCGCTGAATTCGTTCTTGCCAGCGGTCGATGCCGCCGATGGTTCGGTACCGCGCGTAGTCGACGTAGGCGCCGACCGTGACACCGAACGAAGACAGCTCGGCACGAACACGGCCCGACGGCCCCATGCCGAATGCATACCCTTGAATGTCTTGCACGGACTTCACCTGTTCGAGCGGATGCTCGAATCGATACGCCGCGAGGGCGAGTGACTGGGCGGCGGCAAAGTCGTAGTGCGCGTCGGCGAGAAACCTCGTCCGAACGCGGCCAAGGCCCAGCCAGAGCCCCCCGGACAGGCCGAAAATGGCGGTCGACGCGTACATATCGCGAGCTCCACCGTAAGTTCGCTCCACGTAGCGTAGGCCGTTGGGGAGACCGAGCATCGCGGCATGACCGTACGAACCGTGACGTCCCGCGGTGAGGTTCTGCGAATACCAACCCACGAGTGTCCCGCTCGACCGCATCTCGACGTCCGTGAACCCGGAAGGCGTGAAACCAACGCGCAGGTGAAACTCGGTGAAATTGTCGTGCGCGAAGACCTTCTTGAAGCTCCCGGGCCTCAGGAACCCGACCATGGACACGAGCTCGCCGTCCGCCTGAATTCCGTCGATGCGGTCGCTCTGCTCACCGTTGTCGACGGAAGCGTGTTCGTAGCCGATTCGAAAGCGGTGCCAGAACGCCGACGAAAACCCGAGTGAGTCGGGCGGCAGGCGGGCTCGGCCCGAGTTCGGGTCGGGCCTGAGTGGATGGATCAATCGCGGAAACCCGATGACGGTTTGTGCCGCTCGTTTTTCCAGCGTTTCCTCCTCGGGAGCGCTACCGAGGTAGTCGGAAAGCTCGGAAGCAAACGCGCCGAGTGGAATCCCTCCGGCGGGCGTGACGATCAAGTCGTTGAGGCTCACCTCTTCGCGCCACTCGAGCATGAATTCCCATAGGATCGACGACACGGATGCGTAGAGCTCGGCCTCCGGGATGGTGATGTCGTTGATCCGCGCAATCCAGTAGGCCCCCGCACCGGAGAACGGATGCAGGACGAAGTTCGTAAATGCGAGGTTGTTGTCGAAACGGACGGAGGTCAGATTCACCCGGCCCACGAATTCCGGGTCATCCCAGTCGAACGAGTTTGCCGCCGGTCGGGCCCAGTAACTGATCGTCTGGAGTCCCAAGAACAATCCGGCTTCGGCTGCTGCGCGCCAGTAGTGCGGCTTGACACCCCATTCGCTGTGCCACGCCTCTTGAGTCTGCCGGAATGGACGCTTCCATCCTCGGAGGTCGATGAAGTAGCCGTCTCTCGCCTCGGCCGCGATACGAGCCGCTTTCGAAGAGCCGGGCTTGGGCAGTGCCAGGTAAGGCGGCAGCTCGAGCCGCGGACGTGACGAATCCGGCAACCGCGGCTTAGCGGCAGCGGCGTGCACCGACAAAGCCAGGCCAGCGATGAGAGCGAGCGCTGCGCGAGCGAACCGGTTCACGGGTCGGGCGCATGGAGCAACGTTCGTTCCGTCGGCTCGTGACGCGAAATCCGCGCAACCGGAGCGCGGCCGGCGAAGAAGACGCAGAAATTGCGCGCCCGACGCACCATCGCGGATGGGCGGCACGCGTTCCTGGTTTCCGTGGCCGGTACGGACGTTGCACCAGCAAATGGGGATGTCCCGCTATGTGCGCTGGTTTCGGGAGTTGACCCTCGACGACATTCCCTTGGTCGGGGGCAAGAATGCCTCGCTCGGCGAGCTCTACCGAGAGCTCTTGCCGAGCGGAATCCGTGTGCCGGACGGCTTCGCAGTGACCGCGGATGCCTATCGAAAAGTGCTCGCGTCGGCGGAGCTCGAGCAGCGTATTCGGCGCGAGCTTTCGGGTCTTGATACCGGGAATCTCGCCGTACTCGCCGAGCGAGCGAGACGCATTCGGGAGTTCATCCTCGCGGTGCGCCTTCCGGAGGACGTGCGCGCCGAGATCATAGAAGCATACCGTTTACTCGACGAATGGCGACGTCGACGTCGCCGTTCGATCCAGTGCGACGGCCGAGGATCTACCCGACGCTAGCTTTGCCGGACAGCAAGAATCGTTTCTCAACGTTCGAGGCGAGCGAGCGCTGCTCGGCGCGTATCAGGCGTGTCTGGCCTCCCTATTCACCGACCGCGCGATCTCGTATCGCGTCGACAAGGGATTCGACCATGACGCCGTGGCGCTGTCCGTCGGTGTTCAGCGGATGGTGCGATCGGACGTCGGATCCGCGGGTGTCATCTTCACGCTCGATACCGAGAGTGGGTTGCCGGATGTCGTCATGGTGTCGAGCTCTTGGGGCCTGGGCGAAAGTGTCGTGAAGGGTCGCGTGGACCCGGACGAGTTCATCGTACACAAGCCCACGCTCGCGCTCGGTTTCCGCCCAATCGTGAAGCGAGCCATTGGCCGGAAGGAGGAAAAGCTCGTTTACAGCTCGCGAGGGACGACGACGACACGCGCGGTCGCCGTGCCGCCCGCGGAGCGAGCGAAGGCGAGCCTTTCGGACGACGACGTGCTCGTCCTGGCTCGATGGGCCGTGACCATCGAGGACCACTACTCGAAGCGCGCCGGACAGCACGTTCCGATGGATATCGAATGGGCGAAAGACGGGCGTACGAACGAGCTGTTCGTGCTTCAGGCACGACCGGAGACGGTTCACGCTCGTCGCAAAGCCGATCTCTCGACGTTCGCGCTCGGTGAACACGGTCCTCGCCTGCTCACCGGCCGCAGCGTCGGACAAAAGATTGGCGCGGGCCCGGTTCGGCGAATCGAACGTGCGGAGGACCTTGCCCGCTTTCGCCAAGGCGAGGTTCTCGTCGCGGACATGACGGATCCCGACTGGGAGCCCGCAATGAAGCTCGCTTCGGCGATCGTGACCGATCGCGGTGGGCGGACGTGCCACGCGGCCATCGTCAGTCGGGAGCTCGGAGTGCCGTGCATCGTCGGGGCGGAGCACGCGACGAGCGCGTTGCAGAACGGTCGGATCGTCACGGTCTCGTGCGCCGAGGGCGATGTCGGGTCGGTCTACGAGGGCAAAGCCGAAATCTTCGAAACGAAGCTCGACCCGACGTCTTTACCGAAGACGCGCACGAAAGTGATGATGAACGTGGGAAACCCGAGCGAGGCGTTTCGCCTGGCCATGCTCCCGAACGACGGTGTCGGCCTCGCGCGAATGGAGTTCATCGTGTCGAGCCTCGTGCGCGTGCACCCGATGGCCCTCATTCATCCTGAACGGGTGCCTGAAGGCCCCGCCCGAGAGGAAATCACGAGTCTCACGAAAGGGTACTCGGCGCCCGGCGACTACTTCGTCGACAAGCTCGCCGAGGGCGTCTCGATGATTGGCGCCGCGTTTTATCCGAAGGACGTCATCGTCCGGATGAGTGACTTCAAGACGAACGAATACGCGCACCTCGTCGGGGGCGCGGCGTTCGAACCGTCGGAGGAAAACCCCATGTTGGGGTTCCGTGGCGCGAGCCGCTACTACGACGAACGATACCGGGAAGGCTTTCTCCTCGAGTGCCGCGCGATGCGAAAGGTCCGCGAAGAAATAGGCCTCACCAACGTGAAGTTGATGATCCCGTTCTGTCGCACGGTCGAGGAAGGTAAGAAAGTCGTCGCGTTGATGGCCGAAGCGGGGCTCGTTCGCGGCAAGGACGGCCTCGAGATCTACGTTATGTGCGAGATCCCATCCAACGTCGTCCTCGCCGAGCAATTCGCGGAAGTTTTCGACGGATTTTCGATCGGCTCGAACGACCTCACCCAGCTCACGCTGGGTGTCGATAGGGACAGCGAAGTCGTCGCACCGCTGTTCGACGAACGGAACGAGGCCGTCTACTGGATGGTCGCGGAGGCGATTCGAAAAGCCCGCGAATCGGGGAGAAAGATCGGGATCTGCGGTCAGGCGCCGAGCGACTATCCGGAGTTCGCTCGTTTCGTCGTGTCGCGAGGGATAGACAGCATTTCGCTCAATCCGGACACGGTCGTCGACACCATCCGCCTCGTCGCTGCCGTCGAGGAAGAGGAGGAAGTCGTCGTTAGTGATGCGTTCGGCGGGTGACTCGATGGCAACGGCTCCGGTCCCCACGCTCGACGACGCCGGCTACGGCTACGACATTTTCGGGGCCAACCTGGATTGGGTGCGAAACGCGGAGCGCGCGGGCCGCTTTTTCTACGAGCGCTGGTTTCGCGTCGATTCGAAGGGCAGCGAGAACATCCCTGCTTCGGGAGCCGCCATCATCGTCGCGAACCACAGCGGGACCTTGCCCGTCGACGCGACGATGCTCTGGATGGACGTACTACGACGCACGAACCCTCCACGGCTGCTCCGGCCAATAGCAGACCATTTCGTCTTGAACTTGCCCTTTATCGGAAGTCTCGCGACCCGCACCGGAGCCGTCGGCGGGACTCGGCCGCGGTGTTGGAAAGGGCGGCCGCCCAAGCGAAGCGGGCCGTGCAGGAGCTTCTCGAGAGCGCCCGAAAGGAAAGAAAGGGCTGGTTCGCGTGAAGCGCGTGCTCATCACGGGAGCGTCGACGCCCGTAGGTCGCGCGCTGTTCGACGGACTCGCCCGTGATCCTGCCGTCGAACGCGTCGTCGCGGTGTTGCCCCCGGGGCTGCCCCCGTTCGAAGAGGCCCACGAAAGCGATCGCGTCGGATGGGTCACCGCGGACCTGACTCGCGAACGAGACGTCCGATCGCTGCTTTTCGGGGCGGCCGCGCGCGACGGAACGAACGTCATCGTGCACTTGGCCTCGCACCGCGCCGCGCGCGACGTCGGGCCCCGCGTCCGGGCCCAGAACGTGAAGTCCGCCCAGCTCTTGCTCGAGCTTGCCGAACGGCATCCGACCGTTCGCCGATTCGTCTTGCGCAGCTTCTCCGACGTGTATCGGATTCGCGCCAACGAACCAACGATCATTCCGGAGGGCCACTCACTCGAATTTTCGAGTCGGGCGCCTCAGTGGATTCGCGATCGCGTCGAAGTGGATCGCGCTCACTCGCCGAGGAGTGACTTTACCTGGCGCTCGATGGTTGCCTCTTCCCCCTCGTGATAGCCGGCGTGTACGTAACGAACGAGTCCTTCCTTATCGATGACGTAACCCGTCGGCATGGCCTCCGGCTTGTACCGTTCGGCGACGCGCTTGTCGCGGTCCCACGCGAGCACGAACTCGACGCCCGTATCCTTCGCGAACTCGGGAATGCCTTCGGGTTCGTCGTCCTCCGAAATACCGATGACGGCCAGATCGCCGTCATACTTGCCGAGAAGGGCCTGATACTTCGGAAACGAGGCCTTGCAGGGCACGCACCAGGTGGCCCAAAAGTCGACGATGGCGACCTTGCCGCCGAGTGAATCGAGCGACGCACGGTTGCTCCCGTGCTGGGCCGGCAGGTCGAAGGGCGGTGCTTTGGCGCCGATGAGCCCGCTCGCCGCCGCGGCCGAACGGGCTTCCGGCCCGCCCTCGCTGCACGCGGACAAGGACGACAAGAGTACGCAGACGAGCCCAGTGGTGATTGTTTTGCTCATGACTCTCGGGAAAGTAACCGGTCAAGCCGAGAGCAGGCAGGGCGCCCCGCAACGACGTTCTGCGTCATCGACGCGGCGCTCAGCGGATCTTGCGGAGCATCGAGACCAGGATGGCGCTGGTCGCCGCCGAAAGCCCCATCATGCCGGCCGCCACGACGAACGTTTGCTCGAGCCCTCGTAACTGCATCACCACCATCATGCCGGCGATCGAGAGCGCCATGAGCACGCCAAAGGCCAAAACGACGGGAGCAGCGCGATAGCCGAGGGGATGCCGTCGAAGCAGCAGCACCCCGGCCACGATGTGAGCGGGGAGGATGGTCGAGAGGTCGATAACGTGCACGGGATTCGTCGGCAACGCCGACTCGGCCACCGTGCGCGGAACGCCGCCGTGCAGGAGCGCGGGAACTATTTCGGTTAACCATAAAAGGGCAAACCCCACCCCGATGGTCACGAGAAAAATGCCCGGCGTTCGAACGGGCACCCTGTCCTCGAACCAGCTCTTGACGTCTTCGCGTGCGAGAGATCTTCCCGCGCCGAAGAGGGCGAACAGCGACAAGCCCAGGCTCGCGCAATACACGAGAAACAGGGCGTTGAAATGCACCGCGAACGCATAGATGAGGAACTCGTACGTCGCATACAGCAGGCCGCCGGCCAAAAGAATTCGAGCGTGGCGCGAGCCACGCCGCGACCCCCAGGCCGAAATGACGATCCACGGCACGCCGAACAGGAGATCCACCCAGTCCTGACCTACGGCTTGGGCCGCCCAGTTTTCCGTCTCGCGAGCGTAAACACCCGGATGCAGGACGCCGACTAGCGACGCAATCGTCATAAAAAAAGCGAGAAGGAACGCCGCGGACATGGTGGTGCACCGCGTTTGCAACGCTCACGCCAAATCCCGCAGGGACTCGAAATTTGCCGACCGGTGGTATCGTGCGCCGACGATACGGAGGCTCATGAACGCAGTCGATGCAACGAGTGGTTTCGGCGCTCCGCGGTCCGCGCGCGCTGTCGGTTTACTGTCGGTTCTCGTCGTGCTCATCGGTTGCGGTAACACGCCGCCAGCGGCGACACCGCCGGAAGGTGCCACGCCCGCTTCGGGGCCGGTCGCGCCGCCGTCCGCATCTGCGGCGCCGGCTGCAGAAAGTGCGCCGTCGAGCGCCGCCCCCGCCCCGAGCAGTGCTCCCCCGGCCGAGCCGTCCGCGCAGCCCCCCAAGAAGCGTGGCGCACCCGTCGAGATCGCGGTGACCGGCAAGCACGCCGGAGATGCAACCATCGAGCATGTCGTCCAGGGCGTGAAAGCGGGTCTCCAGAACTGTTACGAGGCCGGCCTCGAGAGCGCCCCGACTGCGTCGGGAGTCGTGGAATTCAAGGTCCACATCACGGCTTCCGGCTCACTCAAGAAGGTCGAATCTGCGAACCCCAACACCATGCCCGGCAGCGTCACGAACTGCATGGTCGGCAGGTTCGGGGCCTTGTCGTTCGAACCCCGACCCGCGACGACGATCGATGTCAAAGTGACGTGTCGACCGGCGGAGTGAGCGCCTCTGGTGTGGTGAGCGGCGGCCCAACGGCCCTCGCTACGCTCGGCCTCCTTTGACAGCTCGATGGCACGCGCGGACCTGTAGAAGCGCGGATGGGGCAGGCACATTTCCGACTGAGCACGAGAAGGTTGCTCGACCGCTCAGGAGGAGCCTCGTCCCATGTGCGCAGTCCGAAATTCCATTCGAACGCTCCTTCGCGTCGGGGCCCTGGTTGGCGTTCTGGCAGGTTTGCCGTGCTGCAACGCAGAGACCGCCGATCCGCCTCCTTCGATGAACTTTCCGACGGACGCACGCCCGACAGCGCCGGTCGTTACGAGCGACGCGTCACCTAGCGTGCCCGCCGGCGGCGCCGTCGTGTTCGGCGGGCTCGACGGGGGCTCCCGAACGACGGTTCTCCTCCCGAGCAGCGCCGCCCTCTTCGTCAACCCAGGGATTGGGATTCAGGAAAAGGTTCAGTTCCGCCTCGAGGGCCCCGTGGACGGCGCTCCCTCGTGGAGCGTCGCCAATCAGGCCCTGGGCAGCATCGATCCGACGGGTCTGTTCGTCGCGAGCGGGCAGCGCGGCGGGGAAACGGACGTCATCGTTCGCATCGGAAACAAGACGCTCGTCGCCCACGTCACCGTCACTCTTCGCTATCGACAAAACGGCGCGACCAACGCGACGGTCCCGAACGTCGGCGGTCCTACTGCGGGTGGTGGAGGCGGCGTAGGCGGCGATGGAGCGGGGGGACCCGTCCCGGACGCGCTCGTGACTGCGCTCGACGGGCCCCCACAATTCGATCCGACGCTCGCGCTGCTGTACCCGTACGATCAGACGGTGTTTCCTCTCGGCATCCTGCCTCCGCTCATACAATGGAGCCCAGGCGCGAACGGTCCTGCCGATGCCGTGCGTATCCACGTCGAGGTGGGGAACTACTTCGACTATGTCGGGTACTTCGGCCGGCCGATCGCGCTCGGCGGCGCTCCCTATGTGCGGCATCCCTTTCCGAACGACGTGTGGACTCGGGCTACCGCGACGGCAGCCGGCGCGACGCTTCGAGTCACCGTGACGCTCGCCTCGAGCGGGCGGGCGTTCGGTCCACTCACGCAGACGTATCGCATCGCTCCGGGCAAAGTCAGCGGAAAGATCTATTACCAGGCCTACAACACCGCTCTCGCCCAGAACTACGACGGCGCGTTCGGAGGCGGGCGCTTCGGTGGTGCGACGCTCTCGATTGCCGTAGGGGCCGAGGGTCCCGAGCTCGTCGCGGGAACCACTTCCACCGACGCGAGCGGCTGCCGCGTGTGCCATTCCGTCTCGGCGTACGGCGATCGCATGCTCGTTCAGCACGGAACCAATTACGCAGCGTCCTCGGTCTACGACCTCCGGCAGGGCAATGCCGAAAGCGCGTACCAAGGTGACCCCTTTGCGAACGGCTTTCCGGGAATTTTTCCCGACGGTCGGATCGCGTTGTCGAATTCCATCGAGTCTCGTGGAGCACCGCCCGCGGTCGACGCCGCCCTCTTCGACGTCGCAACAGGAGCCGCGATCGATGCGCCGGGTCTTCGTGATTTCGCTACGAAGCTCGCGCTGCCGATGTTCTCGCCCGACGGCAAGCACGTGGCATTCGTCGGGTTCGATGGTCCGAGCACGACGGCGGTCGGCCCACTCGACGGCCACCAGCTCGTCGTGATGGATTTCGACGCGACGACAAAGGCGTTTTCGAACCCGCGAAAGATCTGGGCAACGACGACACCAAACGAGCGCCCTGCGTGGCCGACGTTCTTTCCGTCCGGCGCCGCGGCGGTGTTCGTGCGCCAGGTGGAGGGCCCGCAAAACGAATTGTTCTCGTCCCGATACGGTGCGCGCGGCGATCTCTGGTGGACCGATGTCGCTACCGGGCAGAGCGCGCCGCTCGCTGCTCTCAACGGCACGGGATACCTACCGACTGGCCCGAACCGACACGACGCGGACGATCGACTCGGGTTCGAGCCGACGATCAGTCCCGTCGCGTCGGGCGGGTACGCCTGGGTGGTATTCATGAGCCGGCGGCTGTACGGAAATGTCGCCACGATCGATCCGTGGTGGAGCGATCCGCGCGAGCACGACCTCGGCGCCGACGTAACGCCGAAGAAGCTCTGGATGGCCGCGCTCGACTTGAACCCCAAGCCGGGTACGGACCCGAGTCACCCCGCCTTCTACATACCCGGCCAGGAGCTCCACGGCTCGAATTCGCGACCATTCTTCGCGCTCGATCCGTGCGTCGACGACGGCGGCCCTTGCGCGACCGGTGTCGACTGTTGCGGGGGTTACTGTGTCGACGGGCTCTGCGGGAACAAACCCCCTCGGGGATGTTCCGCGACCGGCGACCGTTGCACGTCGGATTCCGACTGCTGCGATGGCGGCGACCAGTGCGTCAACGCGGTCTGCTCGCTCGTTCTGCACTGATCGGCCCGGGCTGACTGATCGTTGGCACCCGCGGACCTGCATGCGGTCACGCTCGCGGCGCACGATCAACGTCGAAGCGAGTCCGATGAAATCCCTTTCCCTGCTGTTTGCCCGATCGTCGATGATGGTCGCATGCGCGGCGCTGGCCGGCGCCTGCGCGGTCGCGTCGGGGGTTCGATTGCCCGGAGATCCCGTCGAGCTTTCCGATGGCGGATGGGACGTGGGCACGCCCGGCATGGCCGGCTCGAACGGCAGCGTGCTCGCACTCGCGGGGCGGAATTCGTCGGGAGGTGCCGCCGGTTCGATCGGAGCCGGCGGGCACTCCGCAATCGGAGCAGGCGGCATCATCGTCGGAGCAGGTGGCGTCATCGTCGGGTCCGTCGGTGCCGCCTCGGGCGGAGCACCGACGGTTTCCGGAAGCGCCGGTACGCCTGCC
>JADMIO010976119.1_pt1 | contig 58533 bp, 58 predicted proteins | sample 8958161 | NCBI WGS metagenome assembly JADMIO01 (sample SAMN16585339, study PRJNA669376) | soil metagenome | isolation source: Crop rotation soil | place: USA: Cullars Rotation, Alabama | collected 2011
CGCGACAACTTGTCCACGTGGAATTCTAAGCTTAGGATCCCAATGTGCTGGAAAGCCGCTCGGGTACTCGCGGAAGCGCCGCTCGACGGCCTGCGCGATCAGGTGCGCGTTCTCGCCCGCCTGGGTGAAGAGGGCGAACATCTCGCCGCTCCCCGAGCCGACGCCGAACTTCATCAGAAGAGCCCTTCGACCGGGAAGTAGATGGCGGCGGCGACGAGCGCGGCAGCCGGGATCGTGAGGAGCCACGCGAGCACGATGTTCCCCGCGACGCCCCAGCGGACCGCGGAGAGCCGCTTCGTCGAGCCGGCGCCCATGACCGCGCCCGACACCACGTGCGTCGTCGAGAGCGGGTACCCGTAGTGGGTCGAGGCCCAGATCACGGCTCCGGCACTCGCCTGCGCGGCGAAGCCGCTCTCGGGCTCGAGCTGGTAGACGCGCTGGCCCATCGTGCGCATGATGCGCCAGCCGCCGGAGTAGGTGCCGGCGGCGATGGCGACCCCCGCCGCGATCTTGACCCACGTCGGGATGTAGAAGCTGTCGATGTGGCCCTCGGTGTAGAGGGCGAGCGCGATGACGCCCATCGTCTTCTGCGCGTCGTTGGAGCCGTGCGTGAACGCGACCCAGGTGCCCGAGGCGAGCTGCCCGAGCCGGAACGACCGGTTCGCGACGCCGGGCGTGAGCCACCTGAACGCCCAGTAGATCGCGATCAGGAGCAGGAACGCGAACGCGAAGGCGATCGTCGGCGCCCACAGCGCCGGGATCACGACCTTGTGCGCAACTCCGTGCCACTCCACGCCGCTCGTCCCCGACTTCGCGAGCGCGGCGCCGATGAGGCCGCCGATCAGCGCATGCGAGGACGACGACGGCAGGCCGAGCCACCACGTGAGCAGGTTCCAGGCGATGGCTCCGATCACCGCAGCGAGCACCGTCTTCTCCGTCGCGAGGTTCGAGTCGATGATCCCCTTGCCGATGGTCTTCGCCACCGCGGTCGTCGCGAACGCACCGGCGAGGTTGGCAAGTGCCGCGACGGCGACGGCGACCCGAGGCGTCAGCGCCCGCGTCGAGACACTGGTTGCGACGGCGTTCGCGGTGTCGTGGAAGCCGTTCGTGAAGTCGAACAGCAGCGCGACCGCAACAGTGATGACGAGCAGCGTCACCGGTTGCGAACGAGAATCGCCTCCAGCACGTCCGCGGCGTTCTCGCAGGCGTCGTTGGCCTCCTCGATCTGCTCGTGGATGTCCTTCCAGCGGATGATCGTGAGCGGATCGGCGCCCGACCGGAACAGCTCGGCGACTGCCTCGCGCGACAGCCGGTCGCCGTCGTCCTCGAGTCCGCGAACCGCCATCAGCTGCTCCGTCGTGACGTTGAAGCCCTCGAGCGCCTCGACGGCCTCCTGCAGGTACGACGCCGACTTGTGGACGACGCGCGCCTGCTCGATCGCGAGCGCGGGGACGTCGGTCACCTCGTAGGCATCGATGTTGTCGGCGGCCTCGTCGACGTGGTCGCAGATGTCGTCGAGCGCCGTCGCGAGCCGGTACATGTCGTCGCGGTCGAACGGCGTCACGAACGTGCCGTTGATCAGGCTGATCACGTCGTGGGTGAGCGAGTCGCCCACGTGCTCGGCCGCACGGATGGCCGTCAACGCGTCGCGGCTCGAGGGCCAGCCCTGCAGGAGCTCGAGCAGCAGCCGCGTGATGTCGCGGCTGTTCGCCGCTGCACGGCAGTACAGGTCGAAGAACTCCCGCTTCTGCGGCTTCAGGCGGAGGCGCGCCACGCCGCGGTGTTTACCAGTTTGTCACTTCAGGAAACAGCGATATACGTCGCCGAGGCCACGCCGGCGACGATGCAGTAGACGGCGAACGGCACGAGCGTCTGCGTCTCGAAGTAGCGCATGAGGAAGCGGATCGAGAGGTACGCCGTCACTGCCGCAGCCAGCGCGCCCGCGAGCGCCTGGCCGCGGACGCCGTCACCGTCGGGCCCGAACAGCTCCGGGAGCTTGTAGACGGCGGCCGCTCCGATGATCGGCGTCGCGAGCAGGAACGCGAACCGCGCGGCGTCCTTGTTCGAGAGCCCGACGAGCAGTCCGCCGCCCATCGTTACACCTGAACGCGAGATGCCGGGGATGAGCGCGAGGGCCTGCGCGGTGCCCACCGCGACCGCCTGCCGCCACCCGACCTGACGGGCGATGCGGGTGTCGTCGTCTCCCTCCGTCCGGTTGGAGCGGCGCCGCAGCGCCTCGAAGACGAACAGCAGAGCGCCGTTGACGGCGAGGAAGATCGCGGCCGACTGCGCGGAAGCGAAGACGTCGCGGAGCTTGTGCTCGAGGAGCAGCCCGAGGATCCCGGCCGGGATCGTGCCGACCACGAGCAGCCAGCCGAGCTTCGCATCCGTGTCCTGCGGCTCGATCCCGCGGGCGCGGATCGACCGCCCGAGCCCCTTCAGGATGCGTACCCAGTCGCGCCAGAAGAAGCCGAGCAGGACGAGCGCCGTCGCGAGGTGCGTCGCGACGAGGAACGTGATGAAGTACTTGTCGTTCTGGTGGATGTTCCACCCGAACAGGCGCGGCCAGATCACGGCGTGACCGAGGCTCGAGATCGGGAAGAGCTCCGAGACGCCCTGGAGGAGCCCCAGGATGATCGCCCTCGGATATGAGATCAGAGATACGAGGAGCACCGGCGCGCGGACGATAGTGGTCGCCGGATGAACGACCGGTTAAGACCGGTGCTCCGGCGGACAGAGCCGTCCTAGAATTCTCCATATGGACACCACCCGTTCACCGGCGGGCGGGGGATGATGGTGTGAACCCCCCGCCGATGCCGAGCCGCCTCCTCACCGATTCGAGCGCCACGCTGCTCAACCGCGAGCTCTCCTGGCTGGAGCTGAACAAGCGGGTGCTCGAGCTCGCGGCCGACGGTGACGAGCCGCTGCTCGAGCGGGTGAAGTTCCTCTCGATCTTCTCGTCGAACCTGGACGAGTTCTTCATGGTTCGCGTCGCGGGCCTCCTCGACCAGATCGTGGCGCGGGTGAACGTGCGCTCACCCGACGGCCGAACGCCTCAGCAGGCGCTCGCCGAGGTGCGCGAGGAGGTGGTGGCCCAGACGGCGGCGCAGTCGAGGCTGTGGCGCGACGAGCTCGTGCCTGCGCTCGCGGCCGAAGGGATCGTGATCGGCACCGCCGACGACGCGAACGAGGACGAGCTCCGCGAGCTCGAGGATCGCTTCGCGCGGCAGATCTACCCCGTGCTGACCCCGCTGGCGGTCGGTCCGGGCCAGCCGTTTCCGTACATCTCGGGCCTGTCGCTGTCCCTGGGCGTCTCGGTGCGCGACCCCGACACGGGTGAGGAGCGCTTTGCGCGCGTGAAGGTGCCGGAGACGCTGCCGCGCTTCGTCGCGCTCGGCGAGCGCGGGCTCCACCTGCCGCTCGAGAGCGTCATCTCACACCGTCTGAGCTGGGTGTTCCCGGGGATGGAGCTCACCGAGCGGGCCGCGTTCCGCGTCACGCGCGACGGCGACACCGAGATCTCGGACGACGCCGACGACCTGCTCGAGGCGGTGGAGAGCGAGCTCCGGAAGCGGCGGTTCGGGGCCGTCGTGCGGCTCGAGGTCGCGAGCTCGATGTCCGAGGGGATGCTGGCGCGCCTGACCGAGCGGCTGCTCGTGCGCCCGGATGCCGTCTACCCGGTTCACGGCCTGCTCGACCTGCGGGACACGATCCAGCTCTACGATCTCGACCGGCCCGACCTGAAGTACGAGCCGTGGGTGCCGCAGACCCAGCGCCGCCTGGCGAAGGCCGCCGGCGAGGAGGGCGACCTGTTCGCGGAGATCGCGGCGGGCGACATCGTCGTGCAGCACCCGTACGACTCCTTCGCGACGAGCGTCGAGGCGTTCGTGCGCGCGGCGGCGAAGGATCCCGCCGTCGCGACGCTGAAGACGACCGTCTACCGCACGAGCCACGACTCCGCGTTCGCACCGGCGCTGATCGAGGCGGCGGAGGACGGCAAGCAGAGCGTCTGCGTCGTCGAGCTGAAGGCGCGCTTCGACGAACGGCGGAACATCGAGTGGTCGCGCTCGCTGGAGCAGGCCGGCGTGCACGTCGTCTACGGCTTCCCCGACATGAAGATCCACGCCAAGACCACGCTCGTGATCCGCAACGAGGGCGACAGCCTCAGGCGCTATGTCCACATCGGCACCGGCAACTACCACGCGACGACCGCACGCATCTACGAGGACGTCGGGCTCTTCACGGCCGACGCGGAGATCTCGGCCGACATCGCCGACCTCTTCAACTTCATCACGGGGTTCGGGCACCCGCGCGCGTTCCGCAAGATCCTCGTCGCTCCGTTCAACCTCCGCCGCGAGCTCGTCGAGCGCATCCGCGCCGTTGCCGCTGCGGCCGCGGCCGGGGAGCACGCGCGCATTCGCATCAAGGTGAACAACATCGCCGACCCGCAGATCGTCGACGAGCTCTACAAGGCCTCGCAGGCAGGAGCCGAGATCGACCTGGTCGTCCGCGCCGTCTGCGTCCTGCGGCCGGGGGTGGAGGGGCTGAGCGAGCGGATCCGCGTCCGCTGCATCCTCGGCCGCTTCCTCGAGCACAGCCGTCTGTACTGCTTCGAGGCGGGGGAGTCGCGCAGCTACCTCATGGGTAGCGCCGACCTGATGCCACGGAACCTCGACCACCGGATCGAGGTGGTCGTGCCGGTCGAGGCGCCGCACGTGCGGGCGGAGATCGAGACGATCTTCCGCCGGCTGCTCAACGACAACTCGAACGCGTGGATGCTCGGGCCGGACGGGACGTGGCAGCGCCTCCAGCCCGCCGACGGCGAGCGCCGCCGGGCATCGCAGCTCGTCGCCATGCGCGGCCGCTCGCGTGTCCGGAGGCGGACGCCGTCGGGAGGATGAGGTCCGACATGCGGCTGCTGCATCATGGAGGTGTGCCCGTTGGCGTCATCGACGTCGGGTCGAATACGGTCCGGCTTCACGTCTCACGCGGCGGGCGCGAGCTCCATCGCGAGAAGGCGATGCTCCGCCTCGGCGAGGGCATCGAGAAGACCGGCTCGATCCCGCCCGCGAAGCTCGACGAGACGGTGGACCTCGTCGGCCGGCTGGCACGAGACGCCAGGAAGAAGGGCGTCGACCGCCTCGAGGTGCTCGTGACGAGCCCCGGCCGGCAGGCCGCCAACGGGCCGGAGCTGCTGGCGCAGCTCGGCGCCGCCGCGGCCGCGCCCGTTCGCCTGCTCTCGGCCGAGGAGGAGGGTCGGCTCGCGTTCCTCGGGGCACTGTCGGCGACGCGCACGGGGTCGCGGCGGCTGATCGCCGTCTGCGACGTCGGCGGCGGGTCGGCGCAGGTGGCAGTCGGCACGCGGCGCGACGGCGTGGCGTGGGTGCGGTCGCTCGACATCGGCTCGATGCGCCTCACGAGCCGGTTTCTCGACGACGATCCGCCGGGTGACGCTGCCGTGGCGCGTGCGCGGGACGAGGTGGAGCGGATGCTGGAGGGCTTCCTGCCGCCGCCCCCTCACGCCGCGCTTGCCGTGGGCGGAAGCGCGCGTGGCCTGCGCGACATCGTCGGCAGCGAGCTCGGAGCCGACGAGCTCGACGAGGTCGCCGCCATCCTGGCGCGCACACCTTCGCGCGACCTCATCGAGCTGTACGGCATCGAACCGGCCCGCGTCCGGACGCTCGCGGGGGGCGCCGTGATCCTGGGCGCGATCCGATCACGCCTCCACGTCCCGTTCCGCGTGGCGCGGGGCGGCGTCCGCGAGGGTGCGGCGCTCGAGCTGGCGCAGCGGCGCGAAGCCGCCTAGCGGAACGCGGCCGCAGCCCGGCGCTCGACGTTCTTCATCGCACGGGACAGGCCGTTACGCGCCTTACGGCGCCGCCGGCGCTCGAGCTCGATGATCCGCCCCGCCGCAAGCCGCGACTCCTCGTTCGCGTAGGTGCGGATGCGCTCCTCCGCCACGTGCGCGTCCTGGTGCTGACCGACGAGGTCCTGCAGGTCGGCCAGTGCGTCGGCGAGATCCTCGAACCGCTCGCCCTTCGTCGCCGACGCGAGCTCTGCCGCATACCGCGCGTGCTTGGCGCGGATCCGGATCGCGTGAACGGCGTCGTCGCTCGGATCGGGCCCGAGCGCGGCGTAGTCGTCGCGGAGGCGGTCGAACTCCTTCCGGGCGAGCTGCTCGAGTGCGACGTCGGCATCCGTCGCCCCGAGCGTCGGCACGACGTCGCGGAAGCGCCGCAGGAGGTCGCGGTAGCGGAGCGTGTCGAGCACCGCGACGAGCTCGTCACGCGACCGGAGGCGCTCGAGCTCGAGGGTCGCGATGATCGCCTGCGCCCCGGCCCGGTCCGGCTCGAGCCGCGGCTCGAGCTCGCGGAGGTGCGCGATCAGGACGTCGAGGTCGCGGACGGGCCCGGTGGCGCTGCCGAGCCAGCGCAGCTCCCGGTCGAGGGCGGCGAGCTGGTCGCGAACGAGCGGCCGCGATGCGCGGATGAGCGCCCGCGAGCGGCGGGTGGCGACGCGGAAGCGGTGAAGATCTTCGGGATCGGCGCCGTCGCGGACTCCCGGCTCCGAGCGTTCGATCGCCTTCCGCTGCCGCACCAGAAGGGCTCGGAGCTCGTCGATTGCAGGCACTTTGGCCTCATCGTAGGTCAGGTCTCGTGCCGGTAGAAGCCCTGGCCGGTCTTCCGCCCGAGGCGCCCCGCGGCCACGTGCTCGCGCAGGAGCGGCGCGGGCGCGTAGCGCTCGTTGCGGAGCCCTTCCGCCATGACGTCCATGATCGAGACACACGTGTCGAGCCCGATCAGGTCGGCGAGCGCCAGTGGGCCCATCGGATGCCCGAAGCCGAGCCGCGCCACGGCGTCGATCGCCTCGGCGGTCGCGACGCCGTCCGCGAGCGCATGCACGGCCTCGTTGATGAACGGCATCAGGATCCGGTTCGAGGCGAACCCGGCGACGTCGCGCGCCTCGACCGGCTCCTTGCCGAGCTCGCGGGCCAGCATGACGACGGCTGCGGCCGTCTCCTCGCTCGTCCCCTCCGCCCGGATCACCTCGACGATCTTCATCACCGGCACCGGGTTGAAGAAGTGCATCCCGACGACGAGCTCGGGCCGCCCGGTCGCAGCGGCGAGCCGCGCGATGGGGATCGAGCTCGTGTTCGAGGCGAAGACGGCCGCCGCCGGCAGCACCGCGTCCGCGCGACGGAAGACGTCCTCCTTCACGGCCGTGTCCTCGACCACCGCCTCGATCAGCAGGTCGGCCGGCACGAGCTCCTCGACGGGCGCGACGCGAGCGAGCACCTCGTCCGCAGGCGGCCCGCCCTTTTCCGCGAGCCGCGCGAGGCTGCCGCGCATCGCCTCGAGCGCACGGCCGGTCGCGCCCGGGTAGGGGTCGTGGAGCGACACGCGGCGGCCGGACGCCGCCACGACCTGCGCGATCCCGCCGCCCATCTGGCCTGCGCCGACGACAAGGACGCGTTCGAAGATCACAGGCCGCGGAGGATGTTCGCGTCGCGCTCGTAGGTCAGGAGCGCCGGCGCGTCCGGGAGCGGAACCCAGCGCACCTCGTCGACCTCGTTCTGGGGCACCGGCTCGCCCACCGGCACCATCCGGTAGTACCGCACCTCCTTCGCGCGGCCGCGATGGTCGGTGTAGTGGGAGCGGCCGACCTCGTCGCCCGGCTCGCACCGGAGGCCCGTCTCCTCCTCGACCTCGCGCCGCGCGCCCTCCTGCCACGACTCTCCGAGGTCGAGCTTCCCCTTCGGCAGCGTCCAGTCGTCGTACCGCGGCCGGTGCACGAGCAGCACGCAGCCGTCGCGGAGGATTACTCCCCCGGCGGCCCTGACGTCGGTCATACCTCCAGCAGCAGCGCGTCGCCCTGGCCGCCGCCGGAGCAGATCGCGGCGAGGCCGAGGCCGCCGCCGTCACGGCGCAGCTCGTGCACGAGCGTGCCGACGATGCGCGCGCCCGAGGCGCCGATGGGATGCCCGAGCGCGACGGCGCCTCCGTTCACGTTGACGCGCGCCTCGTCCGCACCGAGCAGCTGCGTCGAGTGCTTCGCAACCGAGCAGAACGCCTCGTTGATCTCGACGCGCGCGACGTCGCCGATCGCCTTGCCCGCCTTCTGCAGCGCCACGCCCGCGGCCTTCGCCGGCGTGCGGGCGAGATACGCGAAGTCGTCGGCGACGTAGCCCTGCGCGACGATCGTCGCCAGCGGCTCGATGCCACGCCGGCGCGCCCACTCCTCGCTCGCGACGATGACGCAGGCGGCGCCGTCGTTGATGCCCGGGGCGTTGCCTGCGGTGGTGGTGCCGTTCGCGTCCATGACCGGCTTGAGCGACGCAAGCTTCTCGAGCGACGTGTCGCGGCGCGGCGACTCGTCGTCGGCGAGGTCGCCGACCGGAACGATCTCCTCGCGCAGACGGCCGGCGTCCGCCGCCGCGACCGCACGCTGATGGGAGCGGTAGGCCCAGGCGTCCTGGTCCTCGCGCGAGACGCCGAGCTCGCGCGACACGAACGACGCCTGCTCGACCATGTGGCGGCCGTCGAAGCTCGACGTGAGCCCGTCGTGCACCATCATGTCGATCAGCGTCCCGTCGCCGAGGCGGTAGCCGAGGCGCGCCTTCGCGAGCACGTACGGCGCGTTCGTCATCGACTCCATGCCGCCGGTGACGACGAGCTCCACGTCACCCGAGCGGATCATCGAGTCGGCGATCTCGACCGCCCGGATCGACGAGGCGCAGACCTTGTTGATGGTGTCGGCCGGGGTCTCGATCGGCAGGCCCGCGGCGATCGCGGCCTGCCGCGCGGGCGCCTGGCCCGCACCGCCCTGAAGCACCTGCCCCATGATCACGTACTGCGGCTCGTGCGGCTCGATTCCGGCGCGCTCCAGCGCCGCGCGGATCACGATGCCGCCGAGCTCGGTGGCGGAGTGCGCCGCAAGGCCGCCGCCGAGGCGGCCGAACGGCGTCCGGACCGCGCCGACGATGACGCTGCGGGACATGCTTCGAGGCTATCGGAGGAAGTTCGTCTCGGGCGTCAGTCGCCGTCCGAACGCGACCATCAGCGCGATCGTCGCCTCGAGGTCGTCGAGCGCGCCGAGCTCGCACGGCGTGTGCATGTACCGGATCGGGATCGACACGATCCCCGTCGGAACGCCGCCGCGGGACCGGTGGACGTCGTCGGCGTCGGTGTGGGTGCGGCCGGACATCACCTCCGTCGTGTGCGGGATGGCGTCCTCCTCGGCGATCGCGAGCAGCACGTCGGAGACGCGGCGGTTGACGACCGGGCCGAGGCCGATCGCGACGCCCGACCCGAGCTCGATCGCACCCGACCGCTGGGCGCTCTCGCCCGGCACGTCGGTCGCCCACGTCACGTCGACGACGATCGCGACGTCCGGCTCGAGCCCGTACGCCGCGGCTCCCGCGCCGTCGTGACCCGTCTCCTCCTGCACGGAGGCCACGGCCACGACGTCGCCGCCGGCGCCGCCGTCTGCGAGGCGGCGGGCGGCCTCCAGCACGGCGTACGCGCCGAGCCTGTTGTCGAGCGCCTTCGAGGCGAACCGGCCGTTCGGCAGATCGACCGGGTCGCCGCGCCACACCCCGGTGTCGCCCGGGCGGACGCGCGCGGCCGCGTCGTCGCGGTCGGCCGCGCCGATGTCGATGTGGAGGTCGTCTCGCCTGAGCGCGTTGCGGTCACCGCGGTCGCGCCGCGTGCGCGGCACGAGCAGCCCGGCGACCGGCCCGCCCCGCCCCGCCAGCACGACGCGCTGGCCCGCCATGATCTCGGCGTCGAAGCCTCCAAGGGTCGAGAAGGAGACGAGGCCGCTGCTCTCGATGTGCGTGACGACGACACCGATCTCGTCGATGTGGCCGACAAGGGCGATGGTCGGCCCGGTACCGCCGGCCACCCGGGCGAACGACGTTCCGAGGGTGTCGCTCGTGACGGCGGCGAACGGCTTCGCACCGGCGCGCCATACGGCGGCTGCCTGCTCCTCGTTCCCCGACGGCCCTGGCGCCACAAGGAGGTCGCGGAGGAGGTCCGGGATCGGCACGGCTTGCGGATTCAACCAGGAGTGCCTATCGTGGGCTGCGATGACTCCTTCCCCGCGCACGTCCTGGTGGTCCTGGCGCGCGAGCGGGGCGGGAGCGTGCGCCTGACCGGGCACGACAGCCTTCCCCGCTCCACCCGAAGACCCCGCAAAGGGTCTTTTTCTTTGCCGCGTCCGCCGATGACCTCGACATGAAGACCGCCACCCGCACCATCGACACCGACCTCCTCACGCCGCTCGGCGCGTACCTCCGGCTGCGCGAGCGCGGCGAGCTGAGCTTCCTGCTCGAGTCCGTCGACCAGGGGCGGCTCGGCCGGTACTCGCTCGTCGGCTGCGGCTCGCGGGTGCTCGACGTCCACGAGGCCGAGCGGTGCGACGAGCCGGTCGTCGGGCACATCGGCTACGACTGGGTCACGGAGCTCGAGCCGACCGTGCCGCTCCCGGACACCGGCTCCGGGCTGCCGACGAGCCGCTTCGTCGTTGCCGACGTGCTTCTCCGGTTCGACCACGTGGGCGGCGTGTCGGAGGTGCTGCGAGGTGACCCGGCCGAGGTCGCTGCTCTGCTCGAGGCGCCGCTCGAGGTGCCGGCCCCCGACTCCGGCTTCCCCTCTGGGCCGCTCGTGCGCTTCCCCGACCAGGCGACGCACGAGGGGGGCGTGAGGCGGTGCCAGGAGTTCATCCGTGCGGGCGACGCGTTCCAGATCGTCCTCTCGCAGCGAGCCGAGCGGCCGACGTCGGCGACCGCGCTCGCGATCTACCGTGCGCTGCGGCGGGTCAACCCGTCGCCCTACCTCTTCCTGCTCGAGCTGGGCGACTACGCGGTGATCGGCTCTTCGCCGGAGACGCACGTGAAGCTCGAGGGCACACGCGCGAGCCTCAACCCGATCGCCGGGACGACGGCGGCCGGCGACGGGGACGCCGAGCTGCTGCTCGCGTCCGAGAAGGACCGCGCCGAGCACGTCATGCTGGTCGACCTCGGCCGCAACGACCTGTCGCGGGTGTGCAGGCCCGGGACGGTGCGCGTCGAGCGGTTCCTCCAGGTGGAGCGCTTCTCGCACGTGACGCACCTCGTCTCGGAGGTCGCAGGTGAGATCCGCGACGGCGTGGGCGCGTGGGATCTGCTGCGTGCGACGTTCCCGGCGGGCACCGTCTCGGGCGCGCCGAAGGTACGGGCGATGCAGATCATCTCGGAGCTCGAGGGCTACCGGCGCGGGTTCTACGCCGGCGTCGTCGGCTACCACATCCCCGGCGTGGCGCTCGACACGTGTATCGCCCTCCGGACGCTGCTCCTCCACGACGGAGTTGCCTACCTGCAGGCGGGCGGCGGGGTCGTGGCGGACTCCGACCCGACGGCAGAGCACCAGGAGTGCCTGAACAAGCTCGGGGCAGTCGAGCGGGCGATCGTCCTCGCGGAGGAAAAGTGCTCCTCCTGATCGACAACTACGACTCGTTCACGTACAACCTGGCGCACCTGTTCGGCGAGCTCGGCGCGGAGGTCGTGGTGCGACGCAACGACGAGATCACGGTCGAGGAGGCCGAGCGCCTCGCGCCGTCGCACGTGGTGATCTCGCCCGGGCCGGGGCGGCCGGAGACCGCGGGCGTGTCCGAGGAGATGGTGCGCGCGTTCGCGGGGCGGGTGCCGCTGCTCGGCGTCTGCCTCGGGCACCAGGCGATCGTCGACGTGTTCGGCGGCGAGGTCGGGCAGGCGCGTGCGCTCGTCCACGGGAAGGCGACGAACGTGACGCACGACGGGCGCGGGATCTTCGGCGGGCTCCCCGACGAGTTTGCCGCCGGCCGCTACCACTCGCTGGCAGCGACCGCGGTGCCGGAGTGCCTGGAGGTGTCGGCCACCTCCGCCGACGGCGAGGTGATGGCGGTGCGCCACCGCGAGCTCCCCATCGACGGGGTGCAGTTCCATCCGGAGTCGGTGCTCACGCCGGACGGGCCGGCGCTGGGGCGGAACTTCCTCCAGGGCCGATGATGATCCAGGCAGCGCTCCAACGTTTGCTCGACGGCCACGACCTCCCGCGCGGGCAGGCGCGCGAGGTGATGAACGAGATCATGCGCGGCGAGGCGACGCAGGCGCAGCTCGGTGGGTTCCTCGTGGCGCTGCGGCTCAAGGGCGAGACACCGGACGAGATCGCCGGCTGTGCGGAGGCGATGCGCGAGCACGTGCTGCGCGTGAGCCCGAAGCGCGACGACCTGGTCGACACGGCGGGCACGGGCGGCGACGGCGCAAACACGTGGAACATCTCGACCGCCGCCGCCCTGGTGGCGGCCGCCGCGGGAGCCGGCGTCGCGAAGCACGGGAACCGGGCCGCGTCGTCGGCGACGGGCGCGGCGGACGTGCTGGAGGCGCTCGGGTTCGAGCTCGCGCTGCCACCGGAGCGGATCGTGCGGTCGATCGACGAGCTCGGGTTCGGCTTCCTGTTCGCGCCGGCACACCATCCGGCGATGAAGCACGCGGCGCCCGTGCGTCGGGAGCTTGCGGCGCGCACGATCTTCAACGTGCTCGGCCCGCTGACGAACCCGGCGGGCGCGCGCGCTCAGGTGGTCGGCGTGTACGCGCCGGAGGTGGCGCGAACGGTGGCCGAGGCGCTCGTGCGACTCGACGCCCGGCGGGCGTTCGTCGTCCATGGCGCGGGCGGCATCGACGAGCTCTCGCCGACCGGTCCGAACCTGGTCTGCGAGGTCGCGGGCGGCCAGGTGCGCGAGTACCAGCTCGACCCGGAGGACCTCGGCATCTCCCGCTGCGACCCGGCCGAGCTTCGCGGCGGCGACCCCGAGACGAACGCCCGTGCGCTGCGCGACGTCATCGACGGCGTCGACGCATCGAGCGGCCACCGCTCGGCGGTGCTGCTGAACGCCGCCGGCGCGATCGCCGCCGCCGGCCACGCCGCCGACCTCCGCGAGGGCCTCGAGCTCGCCCGCATCGCCGTCGACAGCGGCGCCGCCGAGTCCCGCCTCGACGACCTGATCGCCTTCTCCCGCGCAGCCGTGGCCGGATGAGCCGGCTCGCACCACGCTTCCGGTGGGACCAGGTCCCGGTAACCAACTGCGTCACACCTCTGTGGAAAACGAGGCAACGACGCCACGAAGTTCCTGCACACGGGGATGTGTCACGAACGCCGTTACCGGGACCAGGTCTCGGTGACGGAATTGGAACGTTACGTAGTTCGTTACCGGGACCTGGTCCCGGTTACGAGAGTGCGACGGGAGGGCGCGGGTGAGGTTCGTGGAGGCGCTTGCAGCGCCGGGGTTCGGCGCGATCGCGGAGTTCAAGCGGCGCTCGCCGTCGGCGGGGGATCTGCGGCCGGGCGGGGACGTCGCCGGGGTGGCGAAGAGCTACGAGCGGGCCGGGGCGCGGGCGATGTCGGTGCTCGTGGACGAGCGGTTCGCAGGGTCGTGGGACGATCTGCGGGCGGCCCGGGCGGCGACGCCGCTGCCGCTGCTCGCGAAGGGGTTCTTCTCGATGCCCGAGCACCTCCGGACGGCCGCGGAGGCCGGAGCCGACGCGGCGCTCCTGATCCTGCGCGACCTCGACGACGAGAGCGCGCGAGCACTGATGGCCTGCGCGGACGAGCTGGGTCTCGACACGCTCGTCGAGGCGCACGACGCGCTCGAGCTCGCGCGCGCGACGGCGCTCGGGGCGCCCGTCATCGGCGTCAACGCCCGCGACCTCTCGACGTTCGCGATCGACCGCACCGCGCAGCTGCGCCTCCTGGCGCAGGCCCCGCGCGACCGGATCGTGGTGGCCGAGTCGGCGATCTCGACCCGCGCCCAGGGGGCCGCGGCAGAGCTGGCGGGCGCGCGCGCGATGCTCGTCGGCTCCACGCTGATGCGGGCGCCTGACCCCGGGGCGAAGCTGGCCGAGCTGATCTCGCGCCCGCTCGTGAAGGTCTGCGGCCTGACACGGCAGGGCGACGTCGACGCGGCGGTCGCGGCCGGCGCGGACATGGTCGGCTTCATCCTGGCGCAGGAGAGCCCGCGCCGGACGGACGAGCTGCTCGACGCGCCGGAGACGGTGCTGCGCGTGGCGGTCTTCGTCGGCGAGGAGCGCGAGACGGACGCCGACCTGCACCAGTTCTACGCTCGCGAGAACGGTCACCGCGCGCGCGACGGTGTGCTGCGACGGCAGGGCGAGAACGTCGGTAACGTCGTCGACCTGCCCTGGAAGGCCGAAGATCCGACGCATCTCGAGCGCGCGCGCTCGCAACCGGGCCGCGTGATGCTCGCGGGCGGCCTCGGCCCGGCCAACGTCCGCGCCGCCATCGACGCGGTGCACCCGTGGGCGGTCGACTCCGCACGCTCGACCGAGCGCGCCCCCGGCATCAAGGATCACGGCGCGATCCGCGCCTGGGTGGCGGCGGCCCGATGACCCAGACGTTCGGCATCTACGGCGGCCGCTACGTGCCAGAGACGCTGATCCCGGCGCTCGACGAGCTGACCGCCGGCTGGGCGGCGGCAAAGGCCGACGACTCCTACTGGCAGGAGGTCCACGAGCTGCGCACGAGCTACGCCGGCCGCCCGACGCCGCTCACCCGCGCAGCGCGCTTCGACCCCGACCGCCGCGTCTACCTCAAGCGCGAGGACCTGATGCACACCGGCGCACACAAGCTCAACAACGCCCTCGGCCAGGCGGTGCTCGCGCGCCGCCTCGGCAAGCAGCGCATCGTCGCCGAGACCGGCGCCGGCCAGCACGGCGTCGCGACCGCAACGGTCTGCGCGCGGTTCGGTCTGGACTGCGTCGTCTACATGGGGGCCGAGGACATGCGCCGCCAGGCGCCCAACGTCGAGCGGATGCACCTGCTCGGCGCCGAGGTGCGGGCGGTCGAGTTCGGCACGCGGACGCTGAAGGAGGCGACGAGCGAGGCGATCCGCGACTGGATCACGAACGTCGAGACGACGCACTACCTGATCGGCTCCTGCGTCGGCCCCACGCCCTACCCGGAGCTCGTGCGCGACCTCCAGCGCGTGATCGGCGACGAGGCCCGCGAGCAGATCCTGGCGGCCGAGAGCCGTCTGCCCGATGCCGTCATCGCGTGTGTCGGCGGCGGCTCGAATGCGATCGGGATGTTCTACGGCTTCGTCGAGGACGCCGGCGTCCGGCTTGTCGGCGTCGAGGCTGCGGGCGCCGCGAGCCTCGGCACGGGCCGCACCGCGGTGCTCCACGGCGCGCGCTCCTCCGTCCTCGCGGACGAGGACGGCCAGATCGCCGACGCGCACTCGATCTCCGCCGGGCTCGACTACCCCGGCGTCGGGCCCGAGCACGCCGCGCTCAGGGACACCGGCCGCGCGGAGTACCTGCCGTGCACCGACGAGGAGGCGCTCGACGCGTTCCACCGCCTCGCCCGCACGGAGGGGATCATCCCGGCGCTCGAGAGCTCACACGCGCTCGCCCGCACGCTCGACCTGGACGCCGAGCTCGTCGTCGTCTGCCTCTCCGGCCGCGGCGACAAGGATCTCGCCGAGGTGATCTCGCGCAGCACATGAGCGGGAAGCTCGTGATCTACCTGGTCTGCGAGCCGGAGACGCCGGAGCTGGCGGAGGCGGCGGTCGAGGGCGGCGCCGACATCGTCGAGCTCGGCATCCCGTTCTCGGACCCGCTCGCGGAGGGCCCGACGATCCAGCGCGCCTCGGAGCGCGCCCTCGCACGGGGCATGCGCACCGCCGAGTGCCTCCGGTGCATCGCGGACACTCGCGCGCGGATCGAGGCGCCGATCGTGCCGATGACGTACGCCGCGATCCTCGAGGCCTACGGCTACGAGCGGTTCGTGACCGACAGCCGCGCGGCCGGCGCGACCGGCGCGATCGTCGTCGACCTGCCCGTCGAGGAGCACCTCGAGGTGCCTCGTATCCAGCTCGTGGCCCCGACCTCGACGACGGAGCGGATCGAGCTCTGCGCCCGGAACACCGACGGCTGGCTCTACTGCGTCTCCCTCACCGGGACGACCGGTGCGCGCGACGACGTGTCACCGGCGCTCGCGGGCCTGATCGAGCGCACCCGCGCCGTCACCGACGTACCTCTCTATGCCGGGTTCGGCATCTCGACGCCCGAGCACGCCGCCGCGGTCGCGCGCCTCGCCGACGGCGTCGTCGTCGGCTCGCGTGCCGTGCAGATCGCGGAGCAAGGGCCTGCAGCCCTCCGCGACTACGTGCGGACGCTGCGCACCGCGATCGACGCGGTCACGCCGACAGCGGCGCTCTGAAGACGGCGCGCTGCCCGACGATCTCGACGAGGTCGTAGCCGTCGCCGGCGGCCGAGTTCAGCTGCTCCTCCCACTCGTCCGCCGACCCCTCGAGCTCGAGCACACGGAACGGCTCGACACCTGGCGCAGGCGGATCGCCGCCACGTGCGGCGAGGACGCAGCGACGGACTCTCTCCGCGTCGGGCTCGACGGCCCGGATGATCCCGGCGCCGCGACCCCCCTCCTGCCGGACGATGCCGAGCAGGATGTGCTCCGGCGCGATCACGTTGTCCCTCAGGCGCAGCGCCTCCCTGAGCGCGAGCTCGAGCACCTCCTTCGCGTTCGGCGAGAACGGGATCTGCCCGCTCGGCGCCGCGTCGCCCCGGCCGGCTGCCTCGAGCGCCGCAGCGAAGGTCAGCCCGAACGTCTCGAGCGCCCGCGCCGCCGGCGACTCGCTGCGAAGCACGCCGAGCAGCAGATGCACGGTGTCGACGTGGTCGTGACCGAGCTCGCGCGCCTGATCCTGCGCCGCGGCGACGACGGTGCGAGCAGGTGCGGTGAACCGCGTGAAGAGCCCGGGCCGGGAGCGCCGCTGGCGCAGGCCCGGCAGCGGCAGCGCGCGCAGCCGCCCGTGCCCGAGCTGCTCGTGGAGCACCTGCACCGTCTCGGCGCCGATCGAGCGCGCGTTCGCGGCGGCCCGCAGGCGCAGCCGCTCGTAGAGGTCGTCCGGGACGTTCCGCACGTGCAGCGTCGCCACACGCCCATGCTAGCACTCTGCAACCAGAATGCTAGTCGACCCAGAAGTCGGGCTTGAACTCCGGCTTCGAGTCCTCGGCGCGCGTCGACACGATCACGAGCTGCGCGTCCTCGGGCTCGTCGTTCCACACCGACCGGTAGACGTCCGGCGCCACGCGGATCGCTGTGCCCTCCCCCACCTCGATCACGTCGTCGTCGAGCTTGAACTGCAGCTTCCCGGAGATCACGAAGTAGACCTCCTCCTGCTCGGCGTGGCGGTGGCCGTAGGAGCCCTTCCCACCCGTGTGCTGCGGCATCCGCCGGTACGTGAACGCCACCTGCTCGCTGCCGAGCGCACCGGCCATCATCCGCATCTCGCCGGGATAGTCGCCGAGGACGTCCTCCACCTCGTCGAGCCGCGTGACGGTGTAGCCGGGCATACGGTCCTCCTTCGCTGCGTTTGGCGGGGGTATGGGCCGCACTAGTATCGGCGATCTGAGCGACGGGATGCGGAAGCGGTTGACGCTCGCGGCCTGCATCCTCGGGTCGACGATCGTGTTCGTCGACTCGACGGTCGTCACGGTTGCGCTGCCGCGGATCCGCGACGATCTCGGCGGTGGGCTCGCGCTACAGCAATGGGTGGTCGACGGCTACCTGCTGACGCTCGGGGCGCTGATCCTCGTCGGCGGGTCGCTCGGCGACCTGTTCGGCGAGCGGCGCGTCTTCGTGATCGGCGTCGTCGCCTTCGCCGCCACGTCACTCCTCTGTGCCGTCGCCTGGGACGGCAACTCGCTGATCGTCGCGCGCGGCCTGCAGGGCATGGCCGGAGCCATCCTGACGCCCGCGGCCCTGGCCACGGTGACCGTGACGTTCGCGGGAGAGGCGCGCGGCGCTGCGATCGGCGCGTGGACGGCGTGGACCGGGATCGCGTTCCTGATCGGGCCGCTCGTCGGCGGCTGGCTGATCTCCGCGGCCTCGTGGCGCTCGATCTTCGTCATCAACCTGCCGGTCGCGGCGGCGACCCTCGCCCTGATCGCGGTTGCGATGCCCGCTCACCGGCCGCGCGAGCGGACGCAGCGGATCGACGTCGTCGGCGGGCTCCTCTGCGTCCTCGGGCTGGGCGGCCCGGTGTTCGCCCTGATCGAGGAGCCGAAGCGCGGCTTCTCCGATCCGCTCATCCTCGGGACGCTCCTCGGCGGGCTCGCCCTGTTCGCGCTGTTCGTCGTCTGGGAGCAGCGGTCGCGAACCCCGATGCTGCCGCTGCGGCTCTTCCAGCGGCGGAACTTCTCGTTCGCCAACCTCGAGACCTTCACCGTGTACGCCGGCCTGTCGACCCAGGGCTTCTTCCTGACGCTCTTCCTGCAGCAGCTCGCCGGCTACTCGCCCTTTCGAAGCGGCCTCGTCAGCATCCCGACGACGGCCGTGATGTTCGTGCTCTCGCCGCGCGTGGGACGGCTGTCGATGCGCTTCGGCCCGCGGCTCTTCATGGGGAGCGGGCCGATCGTCGCCGCGGCCAGCGTCCTCTGGATGCGGCAGCTCTCACCGGGGTTCGACTACTGGGCCGACCTCCTGCCGCCGACGATCCTCTTCGGCGTCGGCCTGTCCCTGGTCGTCGCGCCGCTGACCTCGACGGTGCTCGCAGACGCCGGCCCGGGAGACGCGGGCATCGCCTCCGGCGTCAACAACGCCGTCGCCCGCGTCGCGGGCCTGCTCGGCATCGCGGTCGTCGGCGCCGCGATCGCGAGCGCCGCCGACGAGCTGAACCTGAGCGGCTACCGCACCGCCATGGAGATCACCGCCGGCCTGCTGCTCGTCGGCGGCCTCACCGGCCTCGCCGGCATTCGCAACTCGGCGCGTGCCCCCGCGGCAGCCGCGGCGGCCGCATGAGCGCCGCCGCGGAGATCGTCTTCGACCGCGTCACGAAGCGCTACGCCGGCCGTGAGGGCGCAGCGCTGCAGGAGCTCTCGTTCACGATCCCCGCCGGCACGTTCTGCATCCTCGTCGGCCCCTCCGGCGGCGGCAAGACGACCGCCCTGAAGATCGTCAATCGGCTCATCCCCTTCGACGAGGGCGACGTCCGGATCGACGGACGGAGCATCCGCGAGCTGCCTGTCGTCGAGCTCCGGCGCGGCATCGGGTACGTGATCCAGCAGGTCGGTCTCTTCCCGCACCAGACGATCGGCGACAACATCGCGACGGTCCCGCGGCTGCTCGGCTGGCCGAAGGACCGGATCCGCGCGCGCACGGCCGAGCTGCTCGAGCTGGTCGGGCTCGAGCAGGAAGACGCGAAGCGCTATCCCGTCGAGCTCTCGGGCGGCCAGCGCCAGCGCGTCGGCCTCGCGCGCGCACTCGCGGCCGACCCGCCGCTGCTGCTGATGGACGAGCCGTTCGGCGCACTCGACCCGATCACCCGCACGCGGCTGCAGCAGGAGCTCCGGCGGCTGCACCACGAGGTGGCGAAGACGATCATCTTCGTCACACACGACATCGACGAGGCGATCACGATGGGCGACCGGATCGCGATCCTCCGGCCCGGCGGCGTCCTCGCGCAGTACGACACGCCCGACGCGATCCTCGCGCATCCCGCCGACGAGTTCGTCGCCCAGTTCATCGGCGAGGACCGGGCGCTGCGGCGGCTCGCGCGGCGCCGGCTGTCCGAGGTACGGCTGGAGCCGATGCCGGCGGCTCGGCCCCCCGTCGAGGCCCCCGCACACACGAGCGTCCGAAACGCGCTCTCGCTGCTCGTCGAGAGCGGAACCGACCGCCTCGTCGTCGTGAGCGACGAGGGACGCGACCTCGGGGTCCTGACGCTCGCGGCCGCGGCGGAGCTCCTGCGGTGATCGCCGCGGACGAGCCCGTCATCCCGGATTTCGGGCAGGGGAGCTCATGCGTCACCGGCGACCACGTCTTCTGCTGGGACTGGTTCAGGAGCCACTGGGGCGACACGCTCCAGCCCGCGCTCCTCGAGCACATCGAGCTCACGGCGATCGCGATTCCGATCGGCGCCGTTCTCGCGCTCGGCCTGGCGCTCCTGGCGCGCAGCCGCCGCCGCACGGAGGAGCCGATCTCGGTGCTGACGACGCTCGTCTACACGTTCCCGAGCATCGCCTTGTTCCAGCTGCTCGTCCCGTTCACGGGCCTCACGTACACGACGATCGAGGTCGCGCTCGTCTCCTACACGCTCGTCATCCTGTTCCCGAACTTCGTCACGGGCCTCAAGGCTGCGCCTCCCGAGGTGCTCGAGGCGGCGCGCGGGATGGGGCTGACCGAACGCCAGACCCTGTTGCGCGTCGAGCTGCCGCTCGCTCTCCCGGCGATGATCGGGGGCCTCCGCGTCGCTGTGGTCTCGACCATCGCGATCGCCACGATCGCGGCGTCGATCGGCAAGTACGGCCTCGGCTACCCGATCTTCTACGCGATCGGGCTGCCGACGCCCTTCAAGACCGAGATCTACTCCGCGGGCGCGCTTGCGATCGCGCTCGCGCTCGCGTGCGACGGAGCGCTCGTCGTGCTCCGCCGGCTGGCGATCCCATGGGCCCGGGTGAAGACCGGATGATCTTCGACGAGGCGACCATCCGCACGTTCGGGCAGGCGTTCCGCTTCATCGGCGACAACCCCCACCTGCTGCTCACGAAGGCGTTCGAGCAGATCGAGCTCTCGGCCGCGTCGCTCGGGATCGCGCTCGCGGTTGCGCTCCCGCTCGGTGTTGCGCTGGGGCACCTCCACCGGGGGTCCGGCTTCGCGATCGGCGCCTCGATCGTCGGCCGCGCCGTTCCGAGCGTGTTCCTGATCGCCGTGTTCCTGACGGTGCTCGGGCTCGGCTTCAAGAACAACATGGTGGCGCTCGCCGTGCTCGCGGTCGGGCCGATCCTGACGAACGCCTACCTCGGCGTCGAGGGCGTCGAGCAGGACGCGGTCGAGGCGGCCCGCGGGATGGGGTTGTCGCGACGGGAGATCCTGACGCGGATCGAGCTGCCGCTCGCGCTGCCGCTCCTGTACGTCGGCATTCGCGTCGCCGCCGTCACCGTCGTCGCGACGGCTCCGATCGCCGCCTACGCCGGCGGGGGCGGGCTCGGCGACATCATCGCGAACCAGGCGCGGTACCGCCTCTCCGGCGTGCTCGGCGCGTCGATCTGCGTGATGGTCCTGTCGGCGGGAGTATGGGTGCTGCTCCTGGCGTTACAGAGAGCGACGACCCCGAGAGGAGTCAAGGCCGTTAGGGTCCTGACTCAGGCAGGGGAACTGCGAAAGGAGGAGCTGTGATCAGGAAGCACAACCGGCGCGCTGCGAAAGCGGCGTTCGCCATCTCGTTCGGAGTCGCGATCGTGCTCGGCGTACTCGCCGGCGCGGCTCACCCGGCGACCAAGGCAGGCCCGACGATCATCATCGGCACCAAGAACTTCCCCGAGGAGTTCATCCTCGGCCAGCTCTACAAGCAGGCGCTCGAGGCGAAGGGCTTCAACGTCTCGTACAAGGAGAACATCGGCTCGACGGAGGTGATCCAGACCGCGCTCACGAGCGGGAAGATCAACTTCTACCCGGAGTACACCGGCGTCATCGTGCAGGTCGTGTTCCACAAGAACTCGCCCAAGACCGCCGCGGCAACCTATGCCCTCGCGAAGAAGCTCGAAGCCGCCAAAGGTTTCACCGTCCTGAACCCGACGCCGTTCTACGACACCGACGTGGTGGCGGTGACGAAGGCGACGGCGAAGAAGTACGGGCTGAAGACGATCGCCGACCTGCAGAAGGTGGGCTCGTTCAAGTTCGGCGGCTTCCCGGAATGCCAGACGCGCAGCACCTGCTTCGCCGGCTACACGAAGCAGTACGGGCTGAAGGACGCGTCGTTCGCCTCCGTCGGCAGCGTCTCGCCGTACGCAGCCCTCGACTCGGGTGACGTTCTCGCCGCGGACGTGTTCTCGACGGATCCGCCGCTGGCCTCCCCGTCGAAGTACGTCGTCCTCACGGACCCGAAGCACGTGACCGGCTTCCAGAACGTGGCGCCGATCGTGAAGACCTCGGTCGCTCAGGCAGCCGGGGCCGCGTTCACGAAGACGATCAACGCCGTCTCCGCCAAGCTCACGCTCCCCGTGATCGCGGCGATGAACAAGGCCGTCATCGTCGACAAGCAATCGGCCGCCTCGGTCGCTTCGCAGTTCCTGAAGGCGAACAAGCTCGACTAGCTCGTGTGCGCGAGGGGCCCCGCACCGGGGCCCCTCGCGTCACAGGGCGATCGTCCGCGTCGGTGCGAACGCCTCGAGGAACCGCCGGTCGTGCGAGACGAGCACGACCGTCCCCTCGAAACGCTCGAGCGCGGCCTCGAGCTGCTCGATCGCCTCGAGGTCGAGGTGGTTCGTCGGCTCGTCGAGCACGAGTGTGTTCACGCCGCGGGCCGCGAGCAGCGCGAGCCGGGCGCGGCTCCGCTCTCCGGGCGACAGCGACTCGACCCGCCGGCGGACGTCCTCGGCCCCGAGCGCGAACCGGGCGAGGAGCGCCCGCGCCTCCTCCGCCGTGACGCGCGCCTCCGTCACGACCGCGTCCAGCAGCGGGACCCCGCGCGCGAGCCCGGCGCCGGCCTGGGGCAGCTCCCCGATGACGGTGCCGGGCCCGACCCAGCGGCGGCCCGCCTCGAGGGGCAAGCGGCCGGTGAGGGCGCCGACGAGAGTCGACTTGCCGGTGCCGTTCCGGCCGGTGACGGCGAGGCGGTCGCCGTTCCGCAGCTCGAGGTCGACCGGCCCGAGGACGAAGCCGCCGCGCCGCACGACGGCGGCCTCGAGCCGCGCGACCACGTCGCCCGCGCGCCGGCCGGGGGCAAGGTCGAGCTCGAGCCGCCACGGCGTCCACGGCTTGTCGACGACGGCGAGGCGCTCGAGCTTGCGCTCGAAGGTCTTCGCGGCGTCCTTGCCTTTCTTCTTCTTGCGGCCCTGGCCGTAGCCGCGCTGCTCCCACTCGCGCATCTGCCGCGCCTGCTCCTCGACCCGGCTCCGGCGCACCGCGTAGCCGCGGTAGTCGGCCTCGTGGCGTACACGCGCCCGCGCACGCTCCGCCTCGTAGTCGCTCCAGCCGCCGACGTACTCGCGCACGCGCCGCGTCTCCGCCTCGAGCTCGACGATGCGGTTCATCCGCGCGAGGAACGCACGGTCGTGCGAGACGGCGACGAGGCCGCCGCGGTGCCGATCGACGAAGCGCTCGAGCAGCTCGAGCGCCGCCCCGTCGAGGTCATTCGTGGGCTCGTCGAGAACCAGCACGTCCGCGTCCGCTGCGAGGAGCGCCTCGAGCCGGTCGCGGGCCGCCTCACCGCCGGACATCCCCTCGGCGCGGCGCTCCTGCGCGAAGTACTCGACCGCCAGGCCGGCCGGCTCGCGGGCGACGGTACCCGCGTCGGGCTCCTCGAGCGCCGCCAGCACGCGCAGGAGGGTCGACTTGCCGATGCCGTTCGGGCCGACGATGCCGATCCGGTCGCCCGCGGAGACGGTCAGCGAGATGCCGTCGAGGACAAGCAGATCGCCGTAGGACTTGCTGATCGTGCGTGCAGCGAGGAACCCGCGCGGGCGCGGCATGACCTGACCACCTCCTGGTCGAAGCGAAAGGGACGAGGTATTCGGTCAGGCTGCGCGCATCGTGCGGAGCCGGCGCTCCGAGGCGCAGGATACCGCTACGGAACGCGCGCCTGGAAGAGGGCGCCCGCCGCCACCGCGAGCAGCAGGAAGCCGGCGGCGCCGGCGGCGAACCATGACGTGACCTGCTCGCGCTTGTGGGTGCGGCCGATGCTCGAGCCGAGCGTCTTGTAGATCTGGACGACGCTCGTGGCCGTCTCCGCGGTGTACGCCTTCCCGCCCGTGACGGCGGCGATCTGGCCCATCGTGATCGGGTCGGGCGGCACCGGCACCGAGTTCATGAAGGCACCGAAGCCGAAGGTCACCTTGCCGTTCGGCGTTCCGAGCGAGACGGGATAGATCCGGATTCCGGCCGTCTTCGCCTGCCGTGCCGCCTGCAGAGGCTGCAGGATGCCGCGGTTCTGCGCGCCGTCGGAGAGCAGCACGATCGCACCGGGAACGCCCGAGCCGGGCTTGCGGACGTAGCCGGCCTGCCGGAGCGAGGAGTTCAGCATCTTCACGGCAACCGAGACGCCGTCGCCGACGGCCGTGCCTGCCTCGGGCTCGAGCAGCGAGATCGACTGGCGGACCGAATCGCGATCCGACGTCGGAGAGATGAGCGGCTCGGGCTCGGAGCTGAAGGCGACGAGGCCGACCTTGAACTGCTTGGGGAGGCGATCGAGGAACGTCCGCATGGCGGCAACGGCGGCGTCGAGCCGCGTCGGCTCCACGTCGTTGGCGCGCATCGACCCGGAGACGTCGACGAGCAGCACGATCGTCGCGTTCTGGTCGGGCTTCGAGAGCCTCAGGCGCGGGTGCGCCATCGCGGCACCGGCGCAGCCGAGCGCGATCAGGAGCGCGACCAGCGGCAGCCAGCGCTTCCAGCGCCGCTTGCGCTTGGGCGCGACCTCGGCGAGCACGCTGAGGTTCGTGTAGGCGATCGGGAACCGCGCGTGCCGCCGATCGGCGATCACCGCGCCCGCGACCACCAGCGGAATCGACAGCAGCGTCAGCAGCAGCCATGGCGCCCCGAAGCTCACTACGACGCACACCTCACGCCGATCTGAACCTGCGCATGCACGTTTGGCGGCAGCGCCTCGCTGACGCTGAGCGCGAGCTGCACCTTGCCGCCGACCTCGCGCGCCTGGACACGGATCGCGCTCGCGAGCGCGGGCGGCGGCGGCGCCTGCGAGTCGAACGCCGTGGAGCTCCAGGAGTCGACGAGCGACTCGCCCCTGGGGCATGCGAGCGTGACCGTCCGCTGGAAGCCCGGGCGCACCGCGACCGACGCGAAGCGGAGCTCGAGCGGCGGCCCGGCGGGCGTCACCTTGGCCGCAATCGTGTTCCGCACCGCCGACGGCGCGGGGATGCAGCCGATGAACGGCTTGAAGGATCCTCCCTTGTGACCGGCGGACACTGCCCGGAACATTGCCACCGTATTGGTGGTTCGACCAAATGCGACCGGCGCGCCGAGGATGCCGTCGAAGCTCACGCGGACGTCGAGCGAGCTCGCCTGGCCGTCCGTGCCGGCGACGATCCCCTTCCGCTGCGGGCACGCGAGCGCGAAGAGCACCTCGCCGCTCGCCGGGACGGACACCCACGGGCCCTCGACGGGGATGCAGCGCGGGATGCCGTTGCACTCGTTCGCCGCGAGCGACGGGCCCGCCAGCGCAGCGAGGGCGAGCGCCGCGACGGCGGCCGCGGCGACGAAGATGCGCCGCCTGCTCACACGAGCCTCCGGAACCACCAGGCCGAGAGGCCGGCGGCAGCGAGGATGAGCACGAAGGCGGCAAGCGTCACTGCGACGGTGATCTCCCGGAACTGGTGGCTGTAGACGAGCCGCGAGCCGAGATCCTTGTACACCCGGTCGAGGCCGGCGGCGGAGGTCGCAGCGTAGTAGCGGCCGCCGCTCGCGGTGGCGACCTCCTTGAGCGTCTTCGTCTCGACCGGCACCTGCTGCACGAGCGGGAAGGTCTGCTTGCCCTTGCCGAGCGGCACGTTCTGGTGGACGACGCCCGCCGCCGTGCCAAGGGAGATCGTCGAGATCGGGACGCCGGCCTTGCGCGCCTGCTGGGCGGCCGCGGCCGGCGGGATGCGGCCGGTGTTGTTGCCGCCGTCGGACAGGAGCAGGATCGTCGCCGGCGGATGCGGGTCGCCCGGCTTGCTCGGCCCCACGGCCTTGCGCGCGACCCTCACCGCCTGGAACAGCGCGTCGCCGAGCGCGGTTCCCTCGAGCTGCGCCTTCGTCGGCAGCCCCTTCACGAACGCCTTGCGGTCGTAGGTCGGCGGCACCTTCACAGCGATCCCGTTCGAGAACGTGATCAGGGAGACGCGGTAGCGGGACGGCACCCTGTCGACGAACCGGGCCAGCGCCGCGTCGGCGACCGCGAGCCGCGACGGCTTCAGGTCGTTGGCGGCCATCGAGCCCGACGTGTCGAGCATCAGCAGCACCGTCGCCCCGTCCTTCGCCTGCTTCACGCGCGCCTCCGGCCGGGCGAAGCCGACGAGCAGGAGGACGAGCGCGATCGCGAAGAGGCCCATCGGGATGTAGCGGCGCGAGCCCGGCGAGCCGGTGACCATGTTCGGGAGCAGCGCCGGCGCCGACCACTTCGCCGCCCTGCCGGAGCGCTTCTGCTCGAGCAGCAGGTACCCCCAGATCGCAAGCGGGACGAGCAGCAGCGAGAGCAGCAGCCACGGCGACTTGAAGCTGACGTAGAAGAACGCCATCAGAAATCGCTCCTGCGGAGGAAGGCGGCGAGGTCGCGAAGCCAGTCGCCTTCGGTGGACAGCGCAACGTGGCGGACGCCGGCGGCGGAGAGCATGCGCACGAGGCCGCGCCGCTCCTCCGCCGCCGCCGCCGCAAACCGTTCGCGAAGGTTGCGGTCGCTCGTGTCGACGCGCAGCTGGCGCCCCGTCTCGGGGTCGACGAGCCGCAGCTCACCGACGTCCGCAAGCTCTTGCTCGCGCGGGTCGCGGATCTCGACCGCAATCGTCGGGTGCCGGCCCGCGACACGCAGAAGGGCGCCGCGCCAGTCGATCGGCCCGCGGAAGTCGGAGACGATGACGACGAGCGACCGCTGGATCGCGAGCCCGTCGAGGAGCAGCAGCGCTTCGGAGAGCCCGCCGCGGCCCGCCGGCTCGTCGCGCAGGGCCGCGAGCGTCAGGAGCAGCCCCCGCCTCCCCTGCCGCGGCCTGCGCCACCGTGGATCCTCGGCGCCGAAGGCCACGAGCCCGAGGCGGTTGCCGCGCCGCGTCGCGGTGTGGCCGACGGCGAGCGCGACACCCTCGGCGACGTCGGCCTTGCGGCGCTCGGCAGTGCCGAACGCCATCGACGCGGACGAGTCGAAGACGAGCCAGGTCACGAGCACGCGCTCGGCCAGCTCGACGCGCACGTGGGTCTGCCCCGTGCGCGCGGTGACGTTCCAGTCGATGCGCCGCACGTCGTCGCCCGCCTCGTACGGCCGCACCTGGTGGAGCTCCGTGCCGACGCCGGAGAAGGCGGAGCGGTAGTCGCCTGCGAGCAGCCCGTCGACACGCCGCCCGATCGCGAGCTCGAGCGCCTCGAGGCTCTCGGCCGTGATGGGGCCGGGACCCGGGCGCGACGGTGTGCGTTCGCGCCCCGCGGCGGCGACGACTCCTTTCACGCGAGCGTCACGCGACCGCAGCGGCGGGCCGGCGGCCGAGGTCGATCTGCGGCGGCGCGATCGCGCCGAGCACCTGGTCGAGCACCTGGTCCGCAGTGACCTCTTCCGCGAGGGCCTGGTAGGAGAGAACGAGACGGTGCCGGAACCCGTCGCGGACGACCGCCTCCACGTCGGACGGCAGCACGTAGTCGCGCTGCCGGAGCACCGCGAGCGCGCGGGCCGCCGCGATCACGCTGATCGGGCCGCGCGGGCTCGCGCCGTAGGAGATGTAGGGAGCGATCGTGTCGAGGCCGTGCTCCGCCGGCTTGCGCGTCGCCGTCGCGAGGTCCACCACCCAGCTGACGAGGGCAGGGTCGACGAAGACCTTCCCGGCGAGCGCCTGGAGCGCGCGCAGCTGGTCGATGTGCAGCACCGGCTGCAGCTTCGGGGCGGGTTCGAGCGACCGCGCGACGACGGTGAGCTCTTCGTCGTGCTGCGGGTAGTCGACGAGCACCTTGAGCATGAAGCGGTCGACCTGCGCCTCGGGCAGCGGGTAGGTGCCCTCGGACTCGATCGGGTTCTGCGTCGCCAGCACGAGGAACGGGTCCGGCACCGGGTGCGTCGTGTGGCCGATCGTGACCTGACGCTCCTGCATCACCTCGAGAAGAGCCGACTGCACCTTCGCCGGCGCGCGGTTGATCTCGTCCGCGAGCAGGAAGTTGCAGAAGACCGGGCCGAGCTCCGTGTCGAACTCGTGCTTGTCGGGGTGGAAGATCCGGGTGCCGACGAGGTCGCTCGGCACGAGGTCCGGCGTGAACTGGATGCGCGAGAAGGTGCCGCCGAGCACCGAGGCGGTCGTCTTGATCGCCAGGGTCTTCGCGAGCCCGGGGACGCCCTCGATCAGGAGGTGGCCGCCGGCGAGCAGGCAGACCAGCAGCCGCTCCAGCATCCCCTCCTGGCCGGCGATCACGCGCCGGATCTCGAACAGCGCCTCCTCGAGCTTCGCGAGGTGCTCCTTGTCCTCGGCGGTGAGACGATCCTGCGCATCTGCCATGGGTACGACCTCCGGGTCACGGATGGGGTGGCGAGCGCGCCGCGCGCTCGTTCAAAAGGTAGCGCCCGGCGCGGCGAATGGCTCTCGCTGGCTTCTATCCCATCCACTGCCAGAGCGCCCACTGCACCGTCACGAGCCCGAGGCCGGCGGCGCTGACGGCGACGATCGCCGAGTGCAGCCTCGGCCGCTGCCCGAGCGCCGCGAGCGCCAGGAAGAGCGGGAAGATCGTGACCCCGAACCGCGGCAGCGAGAGCAGCGGCCAGCCGCCCTTGTTCGGGGAGCTGAGCGGGATCAGGAGGCTCCCGGCGGCGAAGAGCCCGTAGACGGCGCCGAATCGCCGCCAGGCAACGACCGTCAGGAACACGAAGGCGAGCAGGAAGAGGAGCGCCTGGACGTTGAACGCCGCCGTCAGGAGCTCGTAGTCCGAGCCGGTCGCGTAGGCACGGCCTTCCACCGGGTGATGCGTGAGGATCCGCGCGAGCCCGGTTACGCCGGCGCGGAGGCCCTCCCATGCCCCGGACACCGGCCCGAGGGTCGCAAGCTCGCGGCTCCAGATCTTCTCGGCGTGGACGAACCCGAGCCAGTCGCCCGTCTGGCGCGAGAGGAGGATGGGGAACACGGCGAACTCGGCGGCCACGAGGGGCAGGCCCGCCAGAGCCCGGCGGCGGTCGGGCGAGCGCCACGCGAGCAGGAGCAGCGCCGGCAGGGCAGCCGCGCCGGCAAGCCGCGTGAGGAGGGCGAGGCCTGTGAGGATCCACGTGAGCAGCCATCGTCCGCTCTCTGCGCAGAGGAACGCGGCGAGCGTGAGCGCCAGGAGCAACGACTCCGAGTAGACCGCGCCGAGGAACATCGCCATCGGGAAGACCGCGAGATAGAGCACCGCGCGGTAGGCGGCGTCGGCGCCGAGCAGACGCTTCGCGAGCACGTGCAGGAGGGCGAAGGCGGCAAGCGTCGACGCGAGGGAGACGACGACGCCGGCGAGGACGTAGTGGCCGCCGAACACCCACCCCAGCGCCGCGATCAGCCCCGGGTAGAGCGGGTAGAAGGCGCTCGCCTGGCCGCTTTGGCCGTAGCCGCTCTCGGCGATCTGCAGGAACCAGACGCTGTCCCAGTGCGCCCAGACGTCGGTGATCCAGCCGGTGTCGTCGGTGAGGAACGGCGCCATCGACGCCGTCGCGATCGGCGACAGCGAGCGGTTCGGCTCGAACACGAGCAGCGCAAAGAGCGCGATCAGCCAGACGGTGGCGCGCGACCAGACGAAGACCCCGGCGACGGAGCGCACGGCGCCGAGCGCGCGCGTGACGAGCACGCCGTCACCATAGGCGGCGCTCCGGCCGTCTCAGGTCTCAGCCGATCGCGACCATGCGGTCGATCGCGCCCTTCGCCCGCGCTGCGAGCTCGGGATCGACCGTCACGACGTGCTTCAGGTCGCGCAGCGAGTCGCGCGCCTTCTCGAGCGTGATCATCTTCATGAACCGGCAGGACGCCGATTCTCGCGCGGCGAGGAACTCCTTCTCCGGCACCTCCTTGCTCAGACGGTGCAGGATCCCCGTCTCGGTCGCGACGACGAACCGCTTCTTGTCGGAGCGGCGCGCGTGCTCGACCATCTGCTCGGTCGAGAGGATGCGGGTGCGGCCGTTCGCGAACGCCATTGCCTGGCTGGCGCAGCCGCACTCCGGGTGGACGAGCAGCTCCGCGTCGGGCGCCTCGTCCGTCCACCGCTCGATGTCGGCAGGCCGGATGCCGGCGTGCACGTGGCACTCGCCGAGCCAGATCTTCAGCTTGCGGCCGGTGACGCGCTCGAGCCAGAGCCCGAGGTAGAGGTCGGGGAGGAACAGGATCTCGCGGTCCGCGGGGATCGCCTCGATCACCGCGCGCGCGTTGCCCGAGGTGCAGCAGTAGTCGCTTTCGGCCTTCACCTCGGCTGTCGTGTTCACGTAGGAGACGACGACAGCCCCCGGATGCTCGGCTTTCCAGCGGCGCAGGGCGTCCGCGTCGATCGAGGAGGCGAGCGAGCAGCCGGCGCGCAGGTCCGGGATCAGCACCGTCTTCTCGGGGCTGAGCACGGCCGCGGTCTCGGCCATGAAGTGGACGCCGCAGAAGAGGATCGTCGAGGCGTCCGTGGCTGCGGCCTGCCGCGAGAGGCCGAGCGAGTCGCCGACGTAGTCGGCCACGTCCTGCACCTCCGGCAGCTGGTAGTTGTGCGCGAGGATCACCGCGTCGCGCTCGCGGGCGAGCGCGCGCAGTTCGTCGGCGAGGATCGTGGTCTCGGGTTGCAAGGCAGTCATGGCAGCTCCACGTCGAGGGATACGGTGAGTGACCGGGCGCCGTGCGTGAGCGCACCGATCGAGATGAAGTCGACGCCCGTCTCGGCGACAGCGCGCACGGTGTCGAGGGTGACGCCGCCGGAGGCCTCGAGCGGCACTCGGCCGGCCACGAGCTCGACGGCGCGGCGCAGCTCCTCGGGCGACATGTTGTCGAGCAGGATCCGGTCGACGCCGGCCTCGAGAGCCTCGCGCACCTCGTCGAGGGTCTCGGTCTCGACCTCGAGCGGCGTCCCGTTCCGGGCTGCGAACGCGGCGACCGCCGCACGAATGCCGCCGGCGACGCGCAGGTGGTTCTCCTTGAGCAGGATCATGTCGTACAGGCCGGCGCGATGGTTTCGCCCACCGCCGCAGCGCACGGCGTACTTCTCGAGCTCGCGCAGGCCGGGTGTCGTCTTGCGGGTGTCGAGGATCGTCGCGCCGGTGCCGTCGACGGCGTCGACGTACCGGCGGGTCGCGGTCGCGATGCCCGACAGGCGCGCGAGCAAGTTGAGCGCCGTGCGCTCGCCCGTCAGCACGGCCCGCGCCGGCCCCTCGAGCCGTGCGACCGCGGTCGGGCGGTCGACGCGGGCGCCCTCCTCGACGAGCGCCTCGCCGCGGGCGGCGGGATCGAGCTTCGTGAACACGCGGAGCGCGAGCGGGACGCCGCAGACGACGCCCGGCTCCTCGATCAGAAGCTGCGCACGGCAGCGGACGTCGGCCGGCACGACGCCGTTCGTCGTCACGTCGCCCGCGCCGACGTCCTCGGCGAGCGCTGCCGCGACGACGCGCTCGACTGCTTCGGCCGTCAGCTCCATGTCTCCAGCACCGGGCGGTGGTTGCGGCGCAGCACGACGTGCGCGTTGAAGTCAGGGTCCTCGGAGGGATAGTCGGAGCGGAAGTGGCCGCCGCGGCTCTCGCGGCGCGCCAGCGCGCTCTCGGCGATGAGCCGCGGGAGCAGGGCGTGCGACCGGGCGAGCCGCTCGAGGCCGTCCGCCGTGCGGATGACGCCGGCGTCGCGCCACAGCGCGTGCCGGAGGGCTGCGGTGACGGGCGGCTCGGGCGCCACGGGCGGTGTCAGACACCGAGTCGCGGCGTCGGACACCCGCGGCGGCTCGAGCGCGGCGAGTCCGGCCCGACGCCCGAACACCAGGCATTCGAGGAGCGAGTTCGACGCGAGGCGATTCGCTCCGTGGACGCCGGTCGCGGCGCATTCACCGGCGGCGTAGAGGCCGGGCACCGACGTGGCGCCGTCGAGATCGGTGACGATCCCGCCGACGGAGTAGTGCGCCGCCGGCGACACCGGGATCGGCTCCAGCGCCGGGTCGTAGCCGGCGCGCACGAGCGTCGCCATCAGGCCCGGGAAGCGGTCGCGCTCGATCGTGCGCAGGTCGAGCCCGGCGTGGCCGCGCGCGGCGATCGCGCGCGCGACGACGTCGCGCGGCGCGAGCTCGTCGGTGAAGCGGTTGCCGCCGTCGTCGAGGAGCAGGGCGCCCTCGCCGCGCAGCGCCTCGGAGAGCAGGAACCCGTCGTCGACGAGGGCCGTCGGGTGGAACTGGACGAACTCGAGGTCGGCCAGCGCAGCGCCGGCACGGTAGGCGAGCACGAGCCCCTCGCCGACGGAGCCGAGGGGGTTCGTCGTGCGCTCCCAGAGCGCGGCGTAGCCCCCGGTGGCGAGGATGGTCGCCGGCGCGGGTACGGGGCCGCGGTCCGTGACGACGCCGGCGCAGCGGCCGCCCTCCTCCCGGAGCGCGACGACGCGCGCGTCGTCGACCACGGTGATCCGCGGATGCTCGAGCACGCGCCGGGCGAGCACCTCCGAGATGGCCTTGCCGGTCTCGGCACCGCCGGCGTGAACGACGCGGCGCACGGAATGGCCGCCCTCCCGGCCGAGCCCGTCGTCGAACTCCACGCCGAGCTCCACGAGGTCGGCGATGCGTGCAGGGGCCTCCTCGACGAGCGCCAGCACCGCGCTCTCGCGGCACAGCCCCCTCCCGGCCCGGTAGGTGTCGGCGGCGTGCAGCGCCGGCGAATCGTCGTCTGCGACCGCGGCGGCGACGCCGCCCTGCGCGTTCCAGCTCGACGACGTGTCGACCGGGGCCTTCGCAAGCAGGAGCACGTCCGTCTCGGTCGCGGCCGCCAGCGCGGCCGTCAGGCCGGCCACGCCGCCGCCGACGACGACGGCGCCGAAGGGATTACGCTCGTTGGTGATCACCGGGGGTTTTCTCCTCACAGTCGATAACCTCACGGAGAGTCTAGCATGGTTTCCGCTCCGAGGTCGAAAACAGCTGCACCCGCCCAGACGGTCGTCGCGACCGTCCTCCAGGTTCGCGACCGCCGGCTCCAGGTGCTCCTCTGGGAGCGCGCCCTCGCTCCGTTCGCCGGGGCGTGGTCGCTGCCCGGCGGGCAGCTCGACGAGGGCGAGACGCTCGAGGAGTCGATCAGGCGCCATCTCGCGGCGAAGGTCGACGTGCGCGAGCTCGCCCATCTTGAGCAGCTCGAGACGCGCAGCGACCCCAACCGGAACCCGCTTCGCTGGGAGCTCGTGACGGCCTATCTCGGGCTCGTGCCCGCCGACCAGGACCCCGCGCTACCGGAGGACACGAAGTGGTTTCCCGTCGACGGCCTGCCGGAGATGGCGTTCGACCACGGCCCGATCGTCCTGGCGGGCCGCGACCGCCTCCGCGGCAAGCTCTCGTACACGAACATCGGCTTCGCGCTCGCGCCGCCGCAGTTCACCATCTCGGAGCTCCGCGTTCTCTACCGCGCCGCGCTCGGCCACGACGTGTCCGCGACGAACCTGCAGCGCGTGCTCGTCCGCCGACACCTCCTCGTCCCCACCGGCACCCGCCGCGAGCCGGGCCCGTCGGGCGGCCGGCCGGCAGCGCTGTTCGGCTTCCGGTCGCGGAAGCTCGAGATCACCGACCAGTTCGCGGTGCTGCGCCCGCCTACTGCTTGAGCCTGCGCACGAGCGCCCAGGCGCTCGGGAGTGCGGCGGCGGCGAGGTACAGCTTGATCAGGTCGCCGAGGACGAACGGGTACAGCCCGTCCTCGAGCGTCGTGTGCCAGCTGTTGCCGTAGCCGTTCGCGCCGAGCCAGTGGTGGAGCCAGAGGAGCCCGAGCACGTAGATCACCACGTTCCCGGTCAGCATCGCCGAGACCGAGGACGAGAGCCGGCGATCCCAGCCGCGCTCCGCGAGGAGCCCGGCGATCGCGGCGGCGGCAAGGAAGCCGACGAGGTAGCCGCCGGTCGACCCGCTGACGACGTCCCACCCGTGCTTGTGCTCCGAGTAGACGGGCGCGCCGGCGAGGCCGACGAGCAGGTACAGCGTGAGGCTCGCAAGCCCTCGGACCGACCCGAGCGCCGCCCCCACGAGCACGACTGCGAAGGTCTGCAGCGTGATCGGCACCGGCGTGAAACCGAGGTGGAACGAGACCTGCGCACAGGCCGCGACGAGGCCCGCCCCTGCGGCGACGAGGAGGGCGTCGACGAGCAGGTTCGTGCGCGGCAGGACGGCGAGGCGGAGGGTCGCGGCGTTCTCGGTCACGAGGCGTTAGACCCTACCGCGAACGGCGCGGTTGCAGGCAATCCAACTGCCCCTCATTACCGGAAGGACCGGCGTTACTCTGTTTCTTGCAACACGCTTGTAACAACGGAGGGCCAGGGGATTTGAAGGACATCATCGAGATCCTCGAGCGGTGGAACCGCGAGGGTGCCGAGGTCGCTCTCGGGACCGTCGTCGAGCGCATCGGCTCCGCTCCGCGCGATCCCGGGGCGGCACTCGCAGTCTCCTCGCGGCGCGAGGTCGCGGGCGGCGTGACCGGCGGCTGCGTCGAGCCCGCGGTGATCCGCGAGGCGAACGAGGTGCTGCGCGGCTCGCGCGGCCGGCTCGTCCACTACGGGCTCGACGACGAGGACGGCTTCGACGTCGGGCTGACCTGCGGCGGCCGCATCGCCGTCGCCGTGTACCGGCTCGAGCCCGACCTCGTCGGCCCGATCGCCGACGCCGTGCGCAGCGACACGCCGGTCGCGCTGACGCTGAGGCTGGACGAGGAGCGCTTCGGCGAGCAGTCGATCGTGGGCATGGCGAACGCCAACGGCGACGCCCTCTCGCAGGCGGCGCGGTCGCTGCTCGAGATCGGCGAGAGCGCGATCGTCGAGACGGCCGACGGCGAGCCCGTCTTCGTCGAGTCCTACGCGCCGCGACCGAACCTCTACCTCTTCGGCGCGAGCGACCATGTCGCGGCGCTCGTGCCGATCGCGAAGCAGCTCGGCTACCGCGTCACCGTCTGCGATCCGCGGACGGTCTTCCTCACACGCGAGCGCTTCCCGCTGGCCGACGAGCTCGTCGACGACTGGCCGGACCGCTTCCTCGCACGGGCGCCGATCGACCCTCGGACCGGGATCTGCCTGATGACGCACGACCTCAAGTTCGACGTGCCGGCGCTCAAGGTCGCGTTCGCCTCCAACGCCGGCTTCATCGGCGCGATCGGCTCCGCCAAGACCCGGGCCGACAGAACCGAGCGGCTCCGCGAGGAGGGGATCGGCGATGCCGAGCTCGCGCGCCTCCACGCGCCCGTCGGGATCCACATCGGCGCCCGCACACCCGACGAGGTCGCGGTCTCGATCGCCGCGCAGCTCATCGAGGCGAACGTGCTCGCCCGCACGAAGCGGATCGAGACGATCGCCCGCGCGACCGTTCTCTCCTGATCAGTCGACGGCGACGGTGTCGCCGACCGAGATCGTCCCCGAGCTGAGGACGTCGGCGTTGAGCCCGCCGCGGTGCAGCAGGTCGTCGATGATCCCGCGGCGCGTCAGCTTCTGGAGGTGCAGGCAGGGCTCGCAGAGCTCGACGCCGAGACACTCCACCTCGCCGACGCGGAACCGCTTGCCGACGAGGTCGTTGAGCCGGACGCCTCGCACGACGACCTGACGGCGCGACTGCGGTCCGGTCAGCCCCACGTCCTCGAGCGCCTCCGCCTCGATCAGCGTCAGCGCGCCCCCCGGGTTGCGGTGGCCCCTGGCGCGGTACTTCCGGTCGCCCTCGAGGCCGCACCCGGCGACCGCCCTGACGGAGTCGACCGGTGCGAGTGCGTCGGCCGGCCCGATCGTGATCGCCTCGACCTTCACGACACCAGCCTAACCGCGTCCGGCGTCAGCTCCCTGATCGACGCCAGCACGAGATCGGCTTCCTCCGCGGCGTCGCCGGGCGGGAAGCGCTCGTTCGGGATCGCGATGCACGCCATGCCCGCAGCCTTGGCAGAACGGATGCCGTTGTGGGAGTCCTCGATCGCGACGCACCTCGCCGGGTCGGCGCCGAGCCGCCGCGCCGCCTCGAGGTACACGTCGGGCGCCGGCTTCCCGCGCGCGACCTCCTCGCTGGAGACGGTGGCGCCGAAGAGGTCGCCGATCCCGCCCGCCTCGAGAACCACGTCGATCAGCTCGCGGTTCGACGAGGACGCGAGGCCGAGCGTGAAGGCCGCCGCGACAGCACGCACGGCATCGAGCGCGCCCGGCAGCCACGGCGGCCCTTCGGCGTAGTGCTGGAGCATCCGGTCGACCACCATGCGGTTGATGTCCGCCGGCGACTCGGGGAGGCCAATCGTCTCATGCATGTAGCGCGACCACTCCGGCGAGCTCATCCCCATCATGTCCCGCTGCGCGCCGGGATGCCAGCGTCCGCCGCGCTCGTGCGCGAGCGCCTCGCGAACGCCGTCCCAGACCTGCTCGGAGTCGATCAGCACCCCGTCCATGTCGAACACGACCGCCTGGATCACGGGCGGCGACGTTAGCGACGGCCCTCCCCCTGCCGTCGCACGCGCCGCAGGCGCCGGGCGCATACGCGGTCGGATGAAATGGGCGCCGGGTGTCTGACATCGCCGCCTGCGGGAGATGGTGCGGAGCGCTCCGGGCGGTGTCAGACACCGCCTTCAGCCCTCCGCAGCTCGCCACCGCAGCGGCGGTGTCAGACACCTGGCCGCGGCGCGGCGTGGCTGCTCATTTCCCATCAGTGCCATGCCGCCCTGCGGGCGCATACGCGGTCGGATGAAATGAAGGGTGTCTGACAACGCCGGAAGCGGTGAGGTCGCGTAGCGCTTCGGGCGGTGTCAGACACCTTGCTTGGGCGCCGCCGCTCAGTTCTCATCAGACATCGCGACGGCTCCGCTGTCGGACACCTCGTCATCGCATCCGCTGTCCGGCACCGCGAGCTGGGTCACAGCGACAGATAACGCCGGTCGTGGTACACGAGCGCGCCGCGTCCCGGCCCCTGCTCGAGCGATCGGACGGCGCCGAGGAAGAGGACGTGGTCGCCGGCGTCGAGCCGCGCGCGGGTCTCCGCGACCAGCCAGCCCACCGCGCCCGCGAGCAGGCGCGGGTCGTCGTCGCGGACGGCGATCGTGTCCCACTGCACGATCGGCGGCGCGTTGCGGGCGAAGTGCTGCGCGAGGTGCTCCTGGCCCGCCGCGAGAATCGACACCCCCCACTCCCCCGCCTCGTCCAGCACCTCGAAGAGCGACGCCGTCCGGGCGAGCGAGATCGAGACGAGCGGCGGGTCGAGCGAGACGGACACGAGCGACGAGACCGTCAGCCCGGCGCGTCGGCCCTCCGCCTCGGCCGCCACGACCGACACACCGGCCGGCCAGCGCCGGAAGAGCTCCCGCTGCGCGTCGCCCGTCACTCCTCCGCCGTGAGCTCGTCGGCCAGCAGCCCGAGCGCGAACAACCGCCAGGCGAGATCGGCGTCCGCCGCGAGGAAGAGGAGCGCCTTGCTCGCCGTCGGGAGGTCGCGCGCGGCCAGGACGAGCCGGTCGATCCGTGCAGCGAGGGCGTCCCGGCGCTCGTCGGTGTAGAGGTCGACCGCGAGTGCCTTCACAGCCCGGTCGTCGACGCCCAGCTCGCGTTGCGGGTCGCCCCCCGCCGCCGCGAGCAGGAGCGCACGCCTGAGCGCCTCGTTCAGCTCGCCGGGCGGGAGCTCGAGCCCGGCGCCTGCGAGCCAGGCGAGGACGGCGGGAGCGTCGCCGATCGCGCCGTCCTCGACGGCGGCGAGCAGCGCCTGCTCCTGCGGCGTCACCCGCGCGCCCTCGCGACGAGCGGCCAGAGCGCCGTGACGACGACGAGCGCGAGCAGCGCTCCGCCCGTCACGTCGGTGACGGTGTGCGCCGACGACAGGACGAGCGCAGGGCCGACGAGCGCCGCCCAGGCCGCAGCCCACCGCGTCGTCCGCGGCCAGACGACCGCGAGCGCGAACGCCACGATCGTGCTCCGCAGCATGTGCCCGCTCGGGAAGGAGTCGTCGAACGCCGCGATGTGGATCGGTCCGGCGTGACTCGACTGGTAGAGAGCCGGCCGCGTGATGATTCCCTTGCCGAGCACCTCGAGCACGTCGCCGACGACCCACGCCGCGGCGGGAACGAGCCCGGCGAGGAGGCCGGCGCGCCGGTAGAGCAGGAGCCCGGTGACGCAGACGACGACGAGCGAGACGAGCACCGAGCCGGGGTAGGTCCAGAGGTCGAGCAGCTGCACCGCGGTCGGTGCGTCGAGCGGGAACGGGCGGTAGAAGCTCTCGGCGGTGATGCCGCTGTCCTCGGGGCTCGCGTCGAGCCACGGCATCAGCTGATCGACCGAGAACTGGTCGAGCCCGTTCAGCGCCCCCGTCTCGACGATCCCGACGAGCGCCGCAAGAACCGCGGCGAGCGCGCCGAGCAGCACAACGCCGCGGCGGGTGGGCAGCGCGACGGCGAGACGGTCCACCCGCGCCAGCGTACCGCCGGTATCGTCGGTCCCATGACCGAGACGACGCAGGCCCAGCACGCCATCGACACGATGCTGCTCGAGGAGCGGCGCTACAGCCCGCCGCCGGAGTTCGCGGCGCAGGCAAACGCGAAGGGCGACATCTACGACCGCGACCCGCTCGAGTTCTGGGCCGAGGAGGCCCGGAAGCGCGTCAGCTGGTTCGAGCCGTTCCACACGGTCTGCGAGTGGGAGCTGCCGTACGCGAAGTGGTTCCTGGGTGGGAAGCTGAACATCACCTACAACTGCGTCGACCGGCACGTCGAGGCCGGGAACGGCGACCGGATCGCCTACTACTGGGAGGCCGAGCCGGCGGGCGAGCGCCGCGAGGTGACGTTCGCGGAGCTCCAGCGCGAGACGACGAAGCTCGCGAACGCGCTCGAATCGCTCGGCGTGACGAAGGGCACCCCCGTCGGCATCTACATGGGGATGGTTCCCGAGACGCCGGTTGCGATGCTCGCGTGCGCGCGCATCGGCGCACCGCACACGGTCGTCTTCGGCGGCTTCTCGGCGGAGTCGCTGTCCGACCGCCTCCAGGACATGGGCTGCGAGGTGCTGATCACCCAGGACGAGGCGTGGCGCCGCGGCACGACGGTGCCGCTGAAGCGGACGGCCGACGAGGCGATGGCCGCCTCACCCGGAGTCCGGCACAGCATCGTCCTGCGCCGCACCGGCGGCGACGTCCCGATGACCGAGGGGCGCGACCACTGGTGGCACGAGCTGGCGACCGACGAATCGCCGCGCCCGTGCGAGCCGATGGACGCCGAGGATCTGCTCTACCTGCTCTACACGTCGGGAACGACGGCGAAGCCGAAGGGCATCGCCCACACGACCGCCGGCTACCTCGTCGGCGTCGCCACCACCCACCACTACGTCTTCGACATCAAGCCCGACTCGGTCTACTGGTGTGCTGCCGACGTCGGCTGGGTCACGGGCCACAGCTACATCGTCTACGGCCCGCTCTGCAACGGCACGACCGGAGTGCTCTACGAGGGCACGCCGGACTTCCCGGACAAGGACCGCTGGTGGGAGATCGTCGAGCGCTACAAGGTCGACATCCTCTACACGGCCCCGACCGCGATCCGGACGCACATGAAGTGGGGGCCGGAGTATGCGCACCGCCACGACCTGTCGAGCCTGCGCCTCCTGGGCTCGGTCGGCGAGCCGATCAACCCGGAGGCGTGGGTCTGGTACCAGGAGAACATCGGCGGCGGGCGCTGCCCCGTCGTCGACACGTGGTGGCAGACGGAGACGGGGATGATCATGATCAGCCCGCTTCCCGGCGTCACGACCACGAAGCCCGGCTCCGCCACCCGCCCCTTCCCCGGCGTGGAGGCGGCGATCCTCAACGAGGAAGGAAAAGAGGTCGGCCCCGGCGGCGGCGGGTACCTCGTGCTCAAGCGCCCGTGGCCGGCGATGCTGCGCGGTGTCTACGGCGACGACCGTCGCTACCGCGAGACGTACTGGTCGAACTACGGCGACGTCTACTTCGCCGGCGACGGCGCACGGATCGACCCGGACGGCGACTTCTGGCTGCTCGGCCGCGTCGACGACGTGATGAACGTCTCGGGCCACCGCATCTCGACGATCGAGGTCGAGTCGGCGCTCGTCGACCACCGGGAGGTCGCCGAGGCCGCGGTCGCGGCACGGAACGACGCGATGACGGGACAGGCGATCGTCGCGTTCGTGACGCTGAAGGGCGGCGGTGAAGGGTCGGTGGAGAAGCTCGAGGAGCTCCGCAATCACGTGGCGGAGAAGATCGGCCCGATCGCGAAGCCGGCGAACATCGTCTTCACGCCGGAGCTCCCGAAGACGCGCAGCGGGAAGATCATGCGGCGGCTGCTGCGCGACGTGGCCGAGAACCGCCCGCTCGGCGACACGACGACTCTCGCCGACCCTGCGGTCGTCGACGAGCTGCGCCACCGCGCGGTCGAGGAGGCATCGGACGAGGGGTAGTCGCCTCGCGCTCCTCGCGGCCGTGGCCGTCGCCGCGCTCGCCCCCGGCGCGGCGGTGCCGGCTGCGGAGCCGGCCTGGAAGGTTCTCGTCTTCACGAAGACGGCGGAGTTCAGGCACGAGTCGATCCCGGCGGGCGTCCAGGCGGTTCAGCGGCTCGGCAGCCAGAACGGCTTCGGCGTCGACCAGACGGAGGACGCGAGCGCGTTCACCGACGCGAACCTCGCGCAGTACCGCGCGGTCGTCTTCCTCCTCACGACCGGGGATGTCCTCGACGACGGCCAGCAGGAAGCGTTCAAGCGCTACATCGAGCACGGCGGCGGGTTCGTCGGCGTCCATTCCGCCTCCGACACCGAGCACGGCTGGCCGTGGTACGGCGGCCTCGTCGGCACCTTCTTCCTCAGCCACCCGTCGATCCAGCAGGCGACGGTCCGCGTGGCCGACCCACGCGGGCCCGGCAGCGCCGGACTGCCGGCGCTCTGGGTTCGCGCCGACGAGTGGTACGACTTCACCACCAACCCCCGCTCCGCGGTGCACGTGCTCGCGAGCGTCGACGAGTCGACCTACGACGCGGGCGCGGACGCGATGGGCACCGACCACCCGATCGCCTGGTGGCACGACTACGACGGCGGCCGTGCCTGGTACACGGCGATGGGCCACACCGCCGAGAGCTACGCCGACACCGTCTTCCTCTCGCACCTCCTCGGCGGCATCCAGTATGCGGCGCAGCCGCCGAAGGCAACGCCCACCCCGCCGAAGATCGCGTCGCTCGTGGCGACGGCCCGCGGGCGGAGAGTCGTCGTCGACGTACGGCTGTCCGGCTGTGACCACTGCCGCGTACGCGCAACCCTCGAGCGTCGCGGCAGGACGACCGCGGTTCCCCTCGTCGTCGCCGGCGGCCACGCACGCGGTACGTCGCGGACGCTCGCCCCGGGGCGGTGGGCGCTCGTCGTGATCGCAGGCGCCGGCACCGCGACCCGCACGATCGTCGTGCGTTAGGGGTCGCCGGCCTCCAGGTGCCCTTCGGCCTGGTCGTAGATGTGCCAGCAGGGCTTGCGCGGCCGCTCCCAGGTGATGCGGCGCGCGATCGACTGCAGCATGCGCAGGCTCGTGATGCGGCGCCCGCCCATCACACTCGCCTTGTCGGCGAGCCAGATCGTCATGTTCGTCAGGTCGTCGACGTTGATGGTGCAGCGGGCGACGATCTTCTGGAACGGCAGCGAGTACGGCCAGAGGTCGGCGTCGCTCCGCGGCGGCTTGCCGCGATGGTCGATCACGAACAGCGCCTCCATCTGATGGTGGTTCGGCATCTTCTGCGCCGCGGCCGCCTGGCCGGCGGCGAGGACGGCGGCGCACGCCCCGGCGACGACGGCTGCCCGCATCGGCCGGCCCGCGGCTACTTGACGACGACGATCGTCGCCTTGCCGCCGGCCGCGGGTGCGAGCGACCAGCGGCCCGCGGTCAGCACGATCGTGGCGGTGCGCTTGCCGATGAAGGGCGACGTCGTCACGGTGACCGTGCGCTTGGCCTTCGCGAGCACGAAGCCGCGCTTGCCGCTCTCGTCGACCACCTTGATCGTGTACTTGCCGGAGCGGAGCGTCGCGGCGTTCCTGCCCTTGAAGGAGAGCGAGAGCTTCCCGGCGGCGGTGACCGCGGCGGTGAGCGTTCCACGGAAGGTCGCGAGACCGGAGCCCATCAGGTCCGAGGACGCTGCGGTGCCGTGCGTGGAGGACTGCAGACCACCTTTGCCCGGGCCCGCGGGCGGCGGCGAGCCGAGCACCTCGTTCGACGTCACGAACGTGTACACGACGTTCGGAATGGCATCGTTTCGCCACGTGTACGTCGAGTTCGGCTGGAAGTACGCGTTGTACTGGAAGTTCGTCACCTCACCCTCGGTGAGGTTGTCGACGATGTTCTCACCGGGCCCCTTGAGGATGAAATGCGGCAGCGCGGTGCAGCCGCCCGGGCCGTTCATCATCAGCGCGTAGTACCCGGCGGGGATGACCGTGGGCGTACCGCTCGCGGTGCCGACGGGCGAGCCGTCCGGCAGCGCAACGGTGATCGTCCCGTTCGTGAAGAAGCTGACGTTCAGCGAGAGGTTCGCGGCCGTGCGCGCACCCGCAGACGGCGCAACCAGCACCGCGACGAGCGCTGCGGCCGCCACCAGCAGGCCGGCCTTCCGTCCCCCCGTTCTCGCAGCCACCACACGTCCAGGGTACTCCCGGCCCCCGGGTGCGGCAAGGGCCGTTCGCCGTCTGTTAAGAGGTCTTGCGGATCCTCACGGCCAGCGTCCGCGTGCGCGTGACGGGCCATGCGAGCCGCAGCCTCACGACCCCGGGCTGCCGCGCCTTGGGCGGGAGCACGAGCGTCAGGCGCTGCGCGCCGCGCGCGAGTGTCCGCCGCCACGTGGCGAGCGTCCGTCCGCGGCGGTCCTCGAGCTTCACGACGAGCGGCGTGCTCCTGGATGCGCGAACCGTGAACGCCAGCGTGGTGCGACGCACCGTGGCCCGAAGCTGCCGGATCGACGAGACGACGCTGACCGCGGTGAGTGCGCTCGGGGTGCGGCCCGTGCCGGGCGGCTTGAGCGGCACGGGCGCGGGGACGATCGAGATCGAGCTCGTGCCGGAGCCGGGCGGCGCGGGCGGCGCGGTCGGTGTGGTGGCGCCGCCGGCGCTCGAGCCGCCGCCGCCGCCACCACCGCCGCCACCTCCACCCGCACCCGCAGGCGTGACCGCGTTCGACGGCGCCGAGGCGGGGCCGGTGCCGGCGGCGTTCGTGGCCGTGACGGTGAACGTGTAGCTCGTACCGGTGGCGAGCCCGCCGACCGTGATCGGGCTGTGGTCGCCGGTCGCCGTCTGGCCGCCGGGCGAAGCGGTCACGGTGTAGAGCGTGATCGGCGCGCCGCCGTCGGAGGCCGGAGCGCCGAAGGTGACGGCGGCGCTGCCGCTCGTCGCGTCGGCGGAGACGCCGACGGGCGCACCCGGTGCGGCGGTGTAGGCGACGGTGCTCGTCGCTGAGGTGGTCGAGGTACCGTCGCTCACGGTCCAGAGGATGCTCCGCGTCCCGCCTGCGGCCGTCGTGCCGCTGAAGAGGACGCCCTGGAGCACCGCCTGGTACGCCGCGAGCGGCGCGGCACCCGTCAGCGACAGCGTTCCGTTCGCGTACGCGGCGGTGATGCCGGGCGAGGTGGCGGCCGGAGCGAGCACGTCGCCGGCGTCGAGGCCGCCGGTGATCGTCACGCTCGCCGAGACCAGGTTGCCGCCCGCGGCGTCGGCGACCGTGAGACCGGGGCCCGCGGCGACCGGCGCGCCGCCGAGGACGTAGGTGACGGTGGTGCCGCCGCCGGAGAGGGCGAGCGGCGCCGCCGGAGCGTTGACCACCTCGACCTGGCTCGCCGTCCGGCCCTCGATCGACGCGGTCACGGTCGGCGTCCCTGCCTGCGCATCGAGCATGTAGAAGCTCGCACCGGCCTGGCCCGCCGGGACGGTCAGCTGCAACGCAGGCGACCACGGCCCGCCGGGCGAGGTCGAGAAGGCGCCGCCGGGGGAGCTCGAGGACACCGCCACCGACGTGCCGTACGGCAGCGTGACGGCAACCGGGCCGATCTGGAGCTGAAGCGTCAGCGCGCCGCTCGCTGCCCCGGCGACGGCGGTGACGGGCTGGCTCAGGAAGCCGACGGTGGCGGGCGTCCACGTCGCCAGCGTGCCCCAGGCGGAGGTGAACGCGGCGCCGGCGACGCTCGCCGTGCACCAGGGGGGCTGGCAGGCGGCCGTGCCGGGAGCGGCAGGATCGGCCGAGGCCACGATCGCCGCCGCGAGCCGCGCCTGGATCTGCGCCAGGTGCGCGTTGAAGTCCGGCGCCGGCAGGCCGAGCGTGTTCGAGGGATCCCAGGCGAAGCCGACGCGGTCGCCGCTCCACCCGAGCGACGACTCGTACGCGCGCATCGCCGCGACCTGCGCGGTGACGTAGTCCTGCATCACGTCGGCAGGAACGGCCGTGAATCCGAACGCGGAGCTCCACGCCCACGCGGCGTTCGCGAGCGCGGCGTAGCTGCCGCCGAGGTAGCCCGCGGCCGGGGCCGCGGTGGCAGGCCCGGCCGCCGCGAGCTGCACGACGTGCTCGAGGTACTGGTTCAGGTACCCGAGGCGGGTCGGAACGTCGGCGCCGGGCACGGCGTACTGCCGGACGTCGCCGTAGTTCTCCTGCAGAAAGTCGCTCACGTAGGCGCTCATGTCGTTCCAGAAGGCGGCGTCCTGGAGCCACGACTCGAGACGAGCCTTGTAGACGTCGAGCGAGGCGGTCGGCTGGCCGATGCCGGTGACGAAGACGACCCCTTTCGCAGGCGGCCCACCGTCGCCGTCGTACAGGCCGTGCACGAGGTCGCGGATGTTCTGCCTGCCCGCGCCCGTCCCGACGCGGACGGCGGAGGAGAGCTCGTTGACGGCCCAGGAGTCGCCGGCGGCCACGTCGAAGCCCGCGGCCGCCAGCCGCCGCCGCGCCTCGACGCCGGCCTGATACCAGGAGCCGCCCGTGCTCGAGACCCAGCCGCTCCACGCGCTGACGTTGACCTCCGCCAGGGCGTGGAAGTTCGGCCCGAGCGCGCGGATCGGGCCCGCCGAGCCGCCGCGCATCTGCGTCTTGTCGGCCGTCAGCGGCGGCACGCTGACGAGGTACTGCGCACAGGCCGAGGGATTCGCGGCGAGGGCCTGCGCGAGACCGACCGAGCCGGCGGCGGCGTAGAAGATCGCGCGCAGCGGCCGGCAGCCGTCGGCCGCCGCCGCAGGCGCCGGGCCCGTGAGGAGTCCCAGCAGAGCGGCGCCGAGAATCGCGCCCAGTGTCAGCCGTGCTCTCAGTGGTCCTCCCGCGGGCACCGTAGCGGCGGTGTGAAACGAGGCGGTAAGGATCCTGTGACGCGCGTGCGCGTCAGCGCTCGTTCGTGCAGACCTTGTCGTTGGGTCCGACGAGCTCGTCGAACCGCGCGTTGAACTCCTCGTCCTTGACGGGGTCGTAGTGCCCGAGGCCCGGCCCGACCCACTGCACGTCGGGCGTCACGCCGGGGCCGAGGATCGTGACCCGCTCGAGCTCGCCCGGCGCAGGCCCGCGCGGCTCCGTGCCGGGGTATCCGGGCGGCGGCGTCTGGGGCACGAAGCTGTAGCAGAAGGCGCCGTTCCCGACGTGGAGCACCTTTCCCGCGTCGTGGCGCCAGCCCGGGCCGTAGGCGGAGTTGTACGTGTCGATGTAGGCGTAGCGCGCGTAGCCGTCGCCGCGCTTCGTCGACGACGGGGTCCTGTAGCCGAACACGGGCTGTCCGTTGTAGGTGAGGCGGCCGTCGAGCGCCGTCCAGGAGCCGCCGTACGTCCAGTTCTGCGTCACGTCGAGCTGCGCGATCGGGCCGCTCCAGTGCGACAGGTTGAACCCGTACGCCGACTGCAGCGGCTTCCACGGGTCGAATCCGCGCATCGGCAGGAGCCGCTGCCACGACTGGATCGCCCAGTAGCTCCCGTCGGGCGCGTCGCAGGCGACGACGAGGGCGACGAGGGCCGGCCCGTCGTACGGCTTGCACGACTTCGGGAATCGCTGCCAGTAGCCCGGATTGTGGTGCTTCGCCTGCCCGCCCGAGTAGTCGAACGAGAAGCGGACCTGCGGAACCTCCTGGCTGGGCGCGAGGGCGTTGATCGCACCCCACGCGAGCACGTGGCGAACCTTGCCGTCCTGGCGCGTGTACGTCACGAGCGCCTCACCCTGGTCGTTCACGGCGAGGGTGACGTCGGAGATGTTGAGGTCGCCGAGCGGCTGGCTCGCGGTCGCCGCGCCCGCGGCGTACAGGACTCCCGCCGCGCAGCACGTGAACACGGCCACACGGACCCGCCATCCCCCCTTCACGATTTCCACGGTAGCGACCGGCCGGCGTCCGGCGCCAGGGGGCGCGGCAGAAGACGCTCGCGCGAGGTTGGCGTGAGATGCCCCGGTCTCAGGGGCACCTCACGCACCTGCCTGCCTCAGTGCGGGCCGTCGAAGAAGCCGCCGCAGACGAGCGCGGCCACGACGGTCAGGCCGACGACGGCCGCCCGCGTGCTGGTCAGCTTGACGAAGAGCTTTGCCACAGACGATCCACCTCCCTTCGCGAAACGAGCGAGGCGGCGACCCGCCGAGGCGGGCCGCCGCCAATCCCTGCCGCGAGAGCGATTGCCGTCAGTTCCCGGGGCCAGGGAGCCTCGAAATGGGTCCTGCTGGCCTCGCTATCGGCACGAAGGGCGGTGAACTTGAGCGGCGGGCCGCCGCCCCGGCGTCAGGCGGGGTCGGCGACGGCCGCGACGGCGACGATGGCGACGTCGTCCATCGGCTCGATCGTCTCGAGCAGCCGGTTGTACGCCGCGATCGCCTCGGCTGCGCCGGCGCCGTCGGGGAGGCGCGCCAGCGTTGCGACGACGGCCTCGGCGCCGAGCCGGTCGCCGCCCGGTGTCTTGCTGTCGGGAAGACCGTCGGTGTAGAGGATCATCAGGTCGCCGGGGTCGAGCCGCAGCTGGAGCTCGGGGTAGATCGTGTCCGGGAAGAGCCCGGTGAGCGGGCCGTTGTGCGTGTACTCCTGCACGTCGCCGCCGGCGCGGCGGATGAGCGTCGCAGGATGGCCCGCCGTCGCGAGCGTCAGCCGGTGTCCTGCCCCGCTCGGCTGGAGCAGGACGCAGGTCGCGGAGGCGAAGTCCTCGTCGCTCGGGCTGTGGAGGAGGATTGCCTGGTTGAGCTTGTCGAGCAGCCGGCCGGGCACCGCATCCGCGCTCCTGAGGCTGGCGGCGCGGAGCGTGTAGCGGCAGAGCGCCGTCAGCGCGGCGGCCTCCGCGCCGTGCCCGCAGACGTCGCCGACGACGAGGATGTGGCCGCGCCCGGCCTCCCACAGGTCGTAGAAGTCGCCGCCGGCCTCGTTCGACCCCCACGCGTGGTAGCTCGTGGACACCTCGATCCCCGGGATCTTCGGGAGCTTCTGCGGCAGGAGGCTTCGCTGCAGGACCTGCGCGATGTGGTGCTGCTCCTCGTGCAGCTTCGCGCGGTCGAGCGCGAGCGCCGTCTGGGACGCGATCGCTGACAGGAACTTCCGCTCGTCCTCGTCGAAGCGATGCTCCTGGTCGAATGCCACCTCGAGGACGCCGAAGAACTGGCGCGCGTCCGCGACCGGGAGAACGGCTGCCGCGCGGAGGAAGTCGGGCCGTGCGACCGCCTCGGGATACTCCTCCCATGCGTCCCGGTCGCTGAACCAGAGGGCCCGGCGCGAGCGGAACACCTCGCCGATCGCCGAACGGTGCTCGAGCGGGAAGAACCGCGCCGTCAGCGTCCCTTCCGGCACGCGGCCGTCGATCCGGCGCACCTCGATCTGCGAGGCGTCGTCGGTGGCGAGCGCGAGCAGAGCCGTCGCCGCGGAGGAGGCGACGAGGGCCTTGTCGACCGCGATCTCTGCGACCGCATCGACGGTCATCGCCGGCGCGAGCCGCGTCGAGAACCGCTGCAGGCGCTCCGTGCGCTCGCGCGCCAGCCGCTCGGCGCGCAGCGCATCGAGCTGCGCGCCGTAAAGCCTTGCGTTGTCGATCGCGAGGGCGATGCGCCGCGCGAGCTCCTCGGCCAGCTCGAGGTCGTGCGTCCCGTAGCGGCGCCCCGTCTCGGCCCAGACGAAGGTGAGCGCGCCGAGCACCTGCTCACGCGCGACGAGCGGAACGATCATCGCCGAGCTGAACCCGACGTCGCGCATGAGCGCGAGCTGCTCGTCGGAGCGCGCGGCGGCGACGAGCATCTCGTCGGTGACGTGCTCGTGCAGCTCGGGCCGGCGCGTGCGCAGCACACTCGGCACCCCCGTCGGCGCGTCCAGCTCGAGCGGCGTGCGCTCGCGGAGCTCGCGCGCCCAGCGCGCCTTCTCCGGATCGATGTGCGCGACCGTCGCGAGCTCGATGCGCCCGTCGACGAGCAGGTCGCAGGCGAACCAGTCGGCGAGCGCCGGCACGGCGAGGGCGCCGACCTGCGTCAGTGTCTCCTCGTAGTCGAGCGAGCTCGCCAGGACAGCGCTCGCGTCGGCGAGGAAGGAGAGCTCGAGGCTCAGCTGACGCTCGGCGCCGAGCGCCTTCGCGCGCTCGAGCGCGAGCGCAGCGTGGGCGGCGAACGCCTGCACGAACGAGCGCTCCTCGTTGTCGAAGTCGTGCTCCTCGCCGAAGCTCAGGCTGAGCGCCCCGAGGACGCCTCCGCGTCCGTGGAGCGGCAGCACGGCGAAGGCAACGCTGCTGCCGATCCCGGCGAACTGCGGCCAGAGGCGGTCGCGTTCTTCCCGGGTAGTGCAGAAGAGCGGCTCGCCGGTCTCGATCACGTCGGTCATCGGCGTCCCCGGTGCGAGCGGGAACGTGCTCCACGGGGCAAGGTGGCCGGTCTCGTAGCCGTGCTCGGCCGCGATGCGGACAACGTCCCCTTCGATCAGGCCGACCACGGCGGCGAACGCACCCGCGATCCCCGATGCCTGGCTCACGACGGCGTCGAGGACATCCGTCTCCGTCTCCGCGGCCGCCACGTCGGTGCCGAGCCGGAAGAGCGACTCGAGCCTGCGCGTGACCTCCTCGGAGGGACCCTGCCCCAGCACCGTCATCGCCACGACACCAGCGTCGGCGCGTGCGAATAGCTGCGCAACGTGGCGCCGCTAAGGGGGCCCCGGGGGAAGGAATCGCTCATGCAGACGCCTGGTCGGAAGATACTGACCCAGTTTACGAAGAATAAAACATCGAGGGCGGAGCCGCCCGCGGCCTTACCCTTATCACTGTGTCCAACACGGACTGCGTGCGCATCGACAAGTGGCTGTGGGCGGCGCGCTTCTACAAGACGCGGAGCGCCGCAACCGAGGCTGTGGTCGGTGGCCTCGTGCACGTCGCCGGCGAACGGGTGAAGCCGGCGCGCGCCGTGCGGCCCGGCGACGTCGTCGAGGTGCGGGTGGGGACTGTCCGGCGGACGGTGATCGTCCGCGGCCTCGCCGAGCGCCGCGGCCCGGCGTCCGTCGCGGCGACGCTCTACGAGGAGACGCCGGAGTCGGTGGCGGCACGGGAGCAGCAGGCGCTTCAGCGGCGGCTCGCCCCGCCGCTCGGCTCCGACCTCGGAGCGCGGCCGACCAAGCAGGCGCGCCGGCGCCTGGACGCGCTCCGGCGGGCGCAGCGGCGCGACGCTCCCGGCGGGTGACGTTCTCTCCCTGCGCGTGCGGGGAACACCGGTGGCGGAGGTGATTCGAGATGCTCGAGCGGATGCAGTCGTGGTTCCGCCGGCGCCGGCGCCGGGAGGCCGCAGCGAACGTACCGGAGGAGCGCTCGTCGGGCGAGGAGGCCGTCGCGACGGTGGCGGGCGCCTCGGCGGAGGCGACGCCGAGCGGGATGCCGCGCGTGAAGACCGAGAAGCTCTGACTCAGGGCTTGGTCGCCCGCGGGTCGGGACGCGCGGGGGGGGCGGTCCTCTGCCCCTGCCGCCGTTCGGGCACCCCGCCGAGCTCCGAGACGTGTGGCACCTCGACGCTCGCGAGGTAACCACGCACGAGCCCGAGCGCGTCGGGCATCGTGCTCAGCTGGTCGACGACGCGTGCCTCACCCGTCGTGAGCAGGCGGAACCCGAGCGACTCCGCGATCGAGAAGCCGCGGTTCGGATCGCCGTACCGGCTCAGGGTGGCATGGTCGCCGAGCGCGAGCAGCTCGGCCTCGATCCGGCGGATCTCCGCAAGCGCGCGCTGAAGCGGGTCGTCCTTCATCTCCACGCCTCCGATGTCGTTCGGCAGCAGCCACGGTATCCCCCACCCCTCGACCGGGCAATGCGGCGAAGCCCCCATGCGGCGCGCGAGTTCTCGCTCTTTGCGAACTTGACCGCCGGCGTGCGGCGACCGAATGGCCACGTCCGGGGCCTGGCCCCGGACATGGCCGCTCGAGACACGTCCGGGGCCTGGCCCCGGACGTGTCGAGATGGGACCCGTCGCGGACGGAGCGGGAGGGATTCGAACCCCCGGGCCCCCGAAAAGAGGGCCGGCTGCTTTCAAGGCAGCTGCAATCAACCGGACTCTGCCACCGCTCCGAGCTCGTGACACGGTAGCTCTGCCGCGGCGAGGAGAGGCGCTACTCGACCTCGACCAGGCGGTGCGCGACGAGCGGCAGCGCCTTGCCCTTCACCTGCAGCGGCTCCACCGGCTGCACGCGCACGGCGTCGCCGGTGAGCCGCACGGTCGGGTCGCCCACCAGCACCTCACCGGCCGCCGCGGCCTGCTCGAGCCTCGCGGCCACGTTCACCGCATCGCCGGCGACGAACGTCTCGCGGCTGCCCACCACCTCGCCGCTGTTCACGCCGACGCGGATCGAGATCTCGGTGCCGAACCGCCGGCGGAGCTCGTCGTTCAGCGCCCCGACCCGCGCCTGCATCTCGAGCGCCGCGCGGCAGGCCCGCAGCGCATCGTCCTCGCGCGCCTCCGGAACGCCGAAGACGCCGACGACGGCGTCGCCGATGAACTTCTCGACGACGCCGCCGTGCCGGCCGAGGGCGCCCCGCATCTCGGCGAAGTAGAGCTGCAGCAGCTCCTGCCACGACTCGGCGTCGACCTCGGCGCCCAGCGTTGCCGCGTCGACCAGGTCGCAGAAGACGAGGGAGGCGAGCCGGCGCCGCCCGACCGCCGGCACCTGCAGGGTCGCCGTGCAGTAGCCGCAGTGCAGGAAGCCGTCCGGATTCTCACGGGCGCACGCCGGGCAGAGCTGCATGAGCTGATTCTGGCGCAGTGTCGACTGCTGGACAGTTCCATCGTCGGCCGCGAGCGCGACCGTCCCGCGGGGCGACCGTACCGTCGATGGCGTCAGAGCAGCTGGCAGACGCTTTCGGACAAGGAGGAAGACGTGGGCATCGAGTCGGAGGCACACGAGGATCTGGCTCTCACCGCGGACGATGCGGCGAATGTGGTCGGAGGCGCGAAGAAGAGGTCGAAGAAGACGGCAGCGCCGACGCAGCACGCGGTGACGCACGCGGAGCCGCGGATGATCGTCATGCCGGGGTTCGGCCCCGCCGGGAACGAGGGCGTCCTGGCCGACGTCCCGGTCGATCCCGACACCGGGTACTGAGACGTCGGTGAAGCGCACGCTCCGCCCGGCGTGCGGCGCGTGGTGTCCGCCGACCCAGGTGCCCGGTCGAGCGGAGCATGGTGCGCCCCCACGCGGAGATGTGCGGACCGTGTCTGACATCGGCGCGGAGGGGTGACGGTGCGGAGCGCTTCGGGCGGTGTCAGACACCGCTCTCAGCGCCCCGCGGCTCGCGAGCGCAGCGGCGGTGTCAGACACCTGGCTGGGACTCAGCCGCCCATTTCCCATCAGACACGGCCTCGAACGCTCCGCCGCTCGCCACCGCAGCGGCGGTGTCAGACACCTGGCTGGGACTCAGCCGCTCATTTCCCATCAGACATCGCCCCGAGCGCTCCCCAGCTCGCCACCGCAGCGGCGGTGTCAGACACCTGGTCGGCGCGTGGCTGCCAATCCCCATCCGGCGGCATGAGCAGCCCGAAGGGGGTTCCCCCGCCACGCGCCGGGCGGCTCTGCGTCGCGCCCAACGTCGCCCCTGGTCTGTGCAGCTTTGGACACAAGGATGGTCGCGGCGGCACGCGACGCGACCGACCGCCCGTCATACCGTGTCACCGAAGCTGGCAACGACGCGACGAAAGGAGAACGACGTGGGAATCGAGTCCGAGGAGGACAGCGACCTGACGCTCCAGGCCGAAGACGCCGAGGCCGTCACGGGTGGCGCGGTGCGGAAGAAGGCGGCGCCGAAGAAGCATGCCACCCCTGCGGTGAGGAATCAGCTCGTGACGATGCCGCCTCTGGGGCCAGCGAGCGAGAACCCGGCCGCCGAGTGGCCGGAGGACCCGAACGCCGAGCCGCTCTGCTGAGAGGCGGGCGTCTCCGAGGCCCCCGGGACGCCGCCGGGGGCCTCGTCGCCAGCTCCTGGTATTCGTGGAGCTCACGTTCGTTGTGTCGCATGGGCGACAGTCCGGCGTTCGCAGAACCGACAGCATGGGGGCGTGAGCCGCTGGCCGTTGCTCGCGACGATCCTCGTTCTCGCGCTCGCGGGGACCGGTCTCGCGACCGCAGGAACCGCGCGCTACGGCGGGACTCTCGTCGTCGGCATCAGCAGCGGCGACCTCGACACCCTCGACCCGACGACGAGCCGCTCGGCTCAGGGCGGCGCGGAGATCTTCGCCACGTTCTGCGAGCAGCTGTATGCGGTCGGCCCGAAGCTGGAGACCGTGCCGGTCCTCGCCGCGGCGCTCCCGGTCGCCTCGAAGGACAAGCTGAGCTACACCGTCCAGCTGCGTCAGGGGATCAGGTTCAACGACGGAACGCCGTTCGACGCGCAGGCCGTCGTAGCCTCGGTGCAGCGCCACATGACGTTGCCGGGCTCGGGGTTCACCGGCTTCTACGTCAACGTCGAGAGCGTCAGCGCGGCCGGGCCCTACACCGTCCTGTACCGGCTCAGGTCGCGCGACTCGGCGCTGACGTTCACGACGAACGCCTACATCTACTCGCCCACGGCGCTCGCGAGCCCGGACTTCGCCACGCACCCGGTCTGCGTCGGGCCGTTCATGTTCGACCACCGGGTCGTCGGCGACCACATCACCGTGATCAAATCCCCGTACTACTACGACGCGAAGCGCGTCTTCCTCGACAAGATCGTCTTCAAGCCGGTGCCCGACGCGGCGGCCGCGGTCGCCGCCCTACAGGCCGGCGACATCGACGTGCTCGACAACGTGTCGACGACGGCGCGCGACGCGATCGCACAGAGCAGCGGCCTGCGCGTGTTGCAGTCGTTCCAGCTCGGCTGGACGGGGATGCAGGTCAACTTCGGCAACCGCAGCGGTGTCGGCAACCTCCCCTACGCCAACGTCGGCACACCCCTCGCGACGAACGCGAAGCTCCGGCAGGCCTTCGAGGAGGCGATCGACCGCGACGCCCTCAACCGTGTGGTGTTCGGCGGCGAGCAGCAGGTCACGTGCACGATGATCCCGCCCACCGACACGCTGTGGTACGACGCGACGAAGGTGCCCTGCACGAGGTACGACCGCGGCGGCGCGAAGCGCCTCGTCGCTGAGTCGGGCGTCCCGAACCCGACGGTCCGCCTCCTGGTGATGAACACGACCGACCGGCTTCGGCTCGCGCAGTTCATCCAGGCGCAGGAGGCGGCGGTCGGGATCGACGTCGTGATCGATGCGTTCGACAACGCCACCGTGATCGCGCTGCGGGGCGCAGGCAAGTTCGACGTCTACCTCGGCGGCTTCACCCCCGGCGGCGTCGACCCCATCAGCACGATTCACCTCGCGACGGCCGACCCGCGCAACTACAGCGGCTACTCGAACCCGCGGCTCGACCTCATCCTCGCGAACGGCCTGAAGGCGAGCGATCCGAAGGCGCGAGCCGTTCTCTACCGTGCGGCGCAGCAGCTGATCCTGACCGAGCGGCCGTACATCGCCCTCTACAACCCGAGCGTTCTCGCGGCCTACCGCTCGAGCGTCTCGGGCGTCCGCCTCACGCCCGCCGCGGTCGTCCTCGTGGCGAACGCGCAGCTGAGATAGCGCCGCTCACGGCGCCATCGAGATCATGAGCCGCTGCGTGCCAGCCACGTTCCCCTTCTGCTCGAAGAGCATGACCGCGCGGCGAACGGAGCGAGCCGCTGCCTCCTCGAGCCCCGCCGCGCGCTGGACCTCCGCGATGCCCAGGCGGATGCCGGCGAGCGCATTCAGGTTGTCGCTCTGGCCGTTCCGGCGGGAGAGCTTCTCTGCCAGCGCAAGCCCTTCGTCGTGCCGTCCCCGCTGCGCCGCGAGACGAGCCTCGGCGAGGATCCGCGCGGGGCTCGGGTGGCCCGTGTGCCGCACGGCGGCCAGGCACTCCTCCGCCTCGTCCCACCGGCCAAGGCTGCAGAGGAGGTTCGTCAACCCGTACGCCGCACCGACGGCGAGGATCTGGGTCTTGCCCACCTCGACCGGATACACCCGCCACTTGGCCCTGAGCGCCTGCTCGGCGCCCTCGTAGTCGCCGGCGAGCATCTTCCCGTACGCCCCGGCGCTGAGGGAGCCCCACGAGAGGCTCTCCACCGCCGCTTCGTCCAGAACCGGCGCCGACCGCGCCTCACAGCTCCGGAACTCGTCGAACCGGCCGGCCATCGCCAGGAGGGCGCCGAGATGCCGCGTCACCGCCGCCGTGAGCACCCGGTCGTCGCCGCATGTCGCGAGCAGCGCCTCGCACCGCGCGATCGCGTCCGGTACCGGCGTCGGTCCGCCCGTCACGTCGTTGGCCAGCGAGTAGACGACAGCGCGGCGGGTCGACGCGTCGTCGGCCGCGTCCGCGTGGCGAAGGGCCTGCTCGAGCCACTGGATGCTCACGCCGCGCCGGCCCTGACTCCGGTGCACGAGGCCGAGGCGGCGCTTCGCGGCGGCGAGGCCCGCCTCGTCGCCGGCCTCGGCGAAGGTCGCGATGACGTCCTCGAACGCCGCCTTCGCCGCGGCGCGATCCGCCTCGCGATCGAAGAACGGATGCGGCGTCGCGTACGACCTTCCGTGGGCGGCGAGAACGCGGTCCCCGATCGCCGTCGCCCGCTCGTAGAGCTCCTGGGCGATCGAGCGCGCCTCGAGCATCCGTCCTGTCTGGTCGACGGCGTACGCGAGATGGCGGAGGAGCTCGAGACGCGAGCGGCTGTCGGCGGGAAGCAGCGACGCCGCCCGCCGGAGGAGGTTCGCGGCCGCGCGGATGTCGGCACGGTCGTTCGCCCTGCGCCCCGCAGCGCCGAGGTGGTGCGCGGCACGGGAGGCGAGGGTACGGGCGCCTTCGTCGACGGCGCCGAGCTCCTCGCGGTAGCGGTACGCCTGCTCGAAGTGGTAGCCGAGGATCTCGTGGTACTCGCCGACGCGTGCGCCGGCGACGCGCTCGAGCCACTCGGCGAATGCCTGGTGGAGCGTCGAGCGCAGCTTCTTCGCCGTCGCGCGGTACGTCGCCTCCCGAACGAGGATGTGCTTGAAGCGGTACGCGGCGTCGCCGGCGACGAGCGTCGCGGCCGCGAGGCGGATCACGTCCTTCCGGGCGAGGGAACCGAGCTCCCCCGGCACGGCCTCCGCCGCCGGCCCCTCGGACAGCGCCACGATCGCGGCCTCGTGGAACACCTCGCCCTCGATCGCACCCCGCTCGAGGGCATCTCGCTCGTCCGACTCCAGACGATCGAGCCGTGCACCGAGCAGGGCGTTCAGGCTCGTCGGCAGCGCGTCGAGGTCACCGCCCTCCCGAACCCACGCGACGAGCTCCTCGGCATAGAGCGGGTTCCCGCCGGCGGTGGCGGCGAGCTGCACGCGCACGGCCGCGGGCGCATCGAGGCTCTCGAGCAGCGCGTCGATGTCCGCCGCCTCGAGGGGCTCGAGCGCCACGGTCACCTGCCAGTCCGGCCGGGTCTCGAGGAGCTCCGGCCGTGCGAGGCAGATGAGCACGATCGGCGCGCTCCCGACGCGCCTCGGAAGGCTCGCGAGCAGCTCGAGGAGCGTGGGCTCCGCCCACTGAAGGTCGTCGAGGAGCAGCACGAGCGGCTGGGCCTGCGCCGCGGCCGAGAGAAACGAGGCCACTGCCTCTGCGATCTGATCTGCCGTCGCGAAGCCCTCGGCGAGCCCGACGACCTGCGCGATCCGCTCCGGAAGACGTGCGCGTGCCTCCTCGAGGGTCTGCTCCTCCCGGATGCCGGCGAGCTCGCGCACGATCTGCGCCAGAGCCCAGAACGTGATGCCCTCGCCGTAGGACAGGCAGGCCCCGCGGGCGACTCTGGCCCGGCCGTCGAGGCGAGCGAGCAGCTCGGAGGCGAGGCGCGACTTCCCGACGCCCGCGTCGCCGGCGACGGTCAGGATCCGGCAGCTTCCGCCGGCCAGCGCGACGTCCAGCTCCTGCTCGAGGCGCTCGAGCTCGCGGCCCCGTCCGACCATCGGAGCAAGCGCGCCGCGCCGCGACTGCCCGACGGCGACCAGGCGGTGCGCGGTCAGCGGATCGGTCTTCCCCTTCGCCTCGAGCGGCGTGCGCGGCTCGACCTGCGCTGCGTCGCGGACGAGGCGGTACGTCGTCTCGCCGATCAACACCTCCCCCGGCCCGGCGGCCTGCTCGAGCCGAGCTGCGACGTTGACGGCGTCGCCGGTGACGAACGTCTCCTGGCTCCCGACGACCTCGCCGCTGTTGACGCCGACCCGCGTCGCGATCTCGGCCCGGAACCGCCGGTACAGCTCGCCGTTCAGCTCGACGACGCGCGCCTGCATCTCGAGCGCCGCGCGGCAGGCGCGAACGGCGTCGTCCTCCCGGGCGGCCGGGACGCCGAATACCCCGACGACCGCATCACCGATGAACTTCTCCACCCGCCCGCCGTGCCGCTCGAGCGCCGACCGCATCTCGGCGAAGTAGAGGCGCATCAGCTCCTGCAGCGACTCGGGGTCGACCCGCTCCGCGAGCGCCGTCGAGCCGACGAGGTCGCAGAAGACGAGGGTCGCGAGCCTGCGGCGCGACGACGGCGGCGGCGCGAGCGGCGCGCCGCAGTAGCCGCAGTGGAGGAACCCCGCAGGGTTCTCACGCCCACAGCTCGTGCACGACTGCACGCCCGATCCTCACCCGCCGACGAGCGACTGGTCAAGCTTTGCCATTCCCGCACCGTAGGGCCGGTGCGGCGGGGGTCACACTCCGCGCGTGAGCGTTCGCAGTGTCCAGTGCGCGACAGTCGTTCTGCGTGTTCTGGGCCTAGGATCACCGCACTGGCCATGCGACGCCGCCGTCTCGTCGTCACGCTCTGTGCGATCGCGCTCCTCGCGATGCCCGCAGCCGCCCCCGCCTCGGGGCGCTACGGCGGCGTGCTCGTCGTCGGCCTGGCGGGCGGCGACGTCGACGCGCTCGACCCCACGCTCAGCGCCACCTTCTCCGCCGTCGAGATCTACCGCTCGATCTGCGAGCGGCTGTACGACTTCGACGCGCGCGGCAACGTCTTCCCGCAGCTCGCGGCGGCCCTGCCGGCGCTGTCCGCCGACAAGCGGACATACACCATCGCGCTGCGCCACGGGATCCTCTTCAACGACGGGACGCCGTTCACCGCGCAGGCGGTCGTGACCTCGCTCCAGCGGATGCTGACCCTTCCCGGGTCGACGCGCGCGAGCAACTACGGGCCGATCGACCGGCTGACGGCGCCGGATCAGTACACGGTTGTCATCCACCTCGCGTCGCGCTTCTCGCCGCTGCTCGCCGATCTGGCGACGAACGACGGGATCGTGATGTCGCCCACTCAGCTCGCCAAGCTCGGGACGAGCTTCGGGACGAACCCGGTGTGCGTCGGGCCGTTCATGTTCGACCACCGCGTCGTCGGCGACAACGTCACGGTCATCAAGTCGCCCTACTACTACGACAAGTACGCCGTCCACCTCGACAAGATCGTCTACAAGCCGTTCTCGTCGAGCGCAAGTGCGGCTGCGGCGCTGCAGGCAGGCGACATCCAGGTGCTCGACTCGGTTCCCTCGTCGGCCCTCGCCTCCGTGCAGGCGGCGCCGGGCCTGCGCACGATCCAGGGCGGCGGGCTCGGCTGGGTGGGACTCACGATCAACATCGGCAATCGCAACGGCGTCGGCAACCTGCCGTACGCGAACGTGGGCACGCCGCTGGCGTCGAGTGCGCTTCTTCGCCGTGCGTTCGAGGAGTCGATCGACCGCAGCGCGTACGTGAAGGTCGTCGTGAACGGCCTCGGGCGCCCCGACTGCACGCCCGTGTCGCCGGTCAGCCCGAACTACGTGCCGGTGAAGTGCACCCCGTACGATCCCGCCGACGCCAAAGCGCTGATCGCCAGGTCGGGCATCGCGAACCCCACGGTGCACATCCTGAGCAGCGGCGGGACGGCGGTGCAGTTCGTGCAGGCGGCCGCAGCGGCAGTCGGCTTCAACGTCGTCATCGACTCTGCCGACGGTCCCTCGGTGGACAGCCGGGAGTTCAGCGGGAGCTTCGACGTCGCGATGACGGCGTTCACCGGCACACCCGCCACGGACCGCAACGTCTTCCAGTTCCTCGCGTCGAGCGGCTCGCGCAACATCGGCGGCTACTCGAACCCGCGGCTCGACCTGGTGCTCGCGAACGCGCGGAAGGCGACGTCGCTGAAGGCGCTGCGGACGCTGTACGGGACCTTTCCAGCACAGTGGGATCCGAAGCTTGGAATTCACGTGACTTGAAGTCGCGG
>JADMIO011135756.1_pt1 | contig 58511 bp, 52 predicted proteins | sample 8958161 | NCBI WGS metagenome assembly JADMIO01 (sample SAMN16585339, study PRJNA669376) | soil metagenome | isolation source: Crop rotation soil | place: USA: Cullars Rotation, Alabama | collected 2011
TCGAGCGCGATGCGCTTCCCGCCGTCGAGCCAGTCCTTCGCCTCGCCGATGCCGCAGAACCCGAGCGCCTCGATCCACGAGATCGCGTTGAACGTGAAGCCGTCGTACACGAGCGCGAGGTCGACGTCGGCGGGCCGCATCGACGTACGTGTCCAGAGGTGCGCCGACTGGCCGAGCACCTGCGGTTCGTGCGTGATCGTCTCCTGGTCCCACGACACGCGTTCGGTGATCTGCGTGCCGACCGCGTCGATCCGGATCGCGGGCTTCGGCAGGTCGCCCGCGACCGACGCGTCCGACACGATCACCGCGACCGACGCGTCGCACGGCACGTCGCAGTCGTACAACCCGAACGGCGTCGTGATCGGGCGGGCCGAGAGATAGTCGTCCATCGTCATCGGGTCGCGGTAGATCGCAACCGGGTTGCGGCCCGCGTTGGCGCGGCCGTTCAACGCGATCCATCCCAACATCTCGCGCGGCGCGCCGTACCGGTGGAGGTAGTGGTTCGCGTTCATCGCGATCCAGTTCGACGCCGACATCGCACCGAAGGGCGCGCGCCACTCCATCAGCGGCCCCGACACCCGCATGCCGCCGCCCATGCCGCCCATGCCCGCGGCCGCGAGGCCGAGCGTCGCGTACGTCGACTCCCACACGGTGCGGAAGCACAGGACGTGACGGCACAGCCCGTTCGCCACCGCGAGCATCGCCGCGATGATCGAACCGCCGGGGCCGGGGAGGTCGCCGCCGCCGTTGATCCACGTCGGCCGGATGCGCAACGCCTCCTCGACCGCGGTGCAACCGCCCTCGCTCATGCCCATTCCGGTCATGCCGGGGTACGTCGACAAGCCGTCGATGTCCTCGACGGTGAGACCCGCGTCGGCGATCGCTTCCGTGCACGCGTCGATCGTCAACGACAGCGGGTCGACCATCAGCCGCCGGCCGATCGCGGAGCGCCCCACGCCCGACAGCACGACGCGGTGCTCGAAGCGGTCGTCGGAGAGCGGGGCGCGCGGCGCGGGCGTAGCCGGTTCGCCGACGAGGTCGTCGGTCGTGGTGGTGCCCGTCGGTTCGAACATCGGGAGCCAGACGTCTTCGTGCTCCTCGAACGTGACGGAGACGTCCTGGCCGATGTGCACGTCGTCGGGCGCGCAGCCGACGACGTTGGTCGTGAGGTGCACGGTCGGGTCCTCGGCGAGGGCGACGTTCGCGATCGCGTACGGCGGCTCGAACGCGGGGTGCCAGAGGTGCTGGTTGACCGTGCACGCGACGACCGTGCCGCGGCCCGACACGACCGTCGGCGACCACGACCGGCTGCGGCACGAGGGGCAGATCGGCACCGGCGGGTGGACGAGCTTCCCGCAGTCGTCGCACCCCTGTACCCGGAGTCGCCCGTCGGCGCCCGACGTCCAGAACCACTGGTTGAAGGGCGTCAGCTGGGGGAGGGGTCGCACGGGCGCAGTATGACGCACCCGTTAGACATCGAGCGGCGCCGGGTAGCACACGGCCCGGCTGCAGCGGCCTCTTCGGCCCTGTACCGCCGGATGACTGGCAGAAGAGTGACGCAGGTGTTATACCAGCCCGTCGTCGCAGGCGAACCGGGGGAGGCCGGGTTGCATGGCTGATGGCGCTGCTGCAACCCGCTCCGGCCGCGTTAGCGTGCGCCGCCGAAACATCTACACCGATTGCGGTACCGACTGCTTCGGTGGAGGGGCCGAATCCCGGGGGTGAGCCCTATGTCGAGGACCCGTACCCGCGTCGTTGCGGTCACGCTGGCGCTGGCGGTCGCGCTCGTCGCCGCCGCGTGCGGTGGTGACGACGACGACTCCGGCGGATCCGACCGCGACGACCGCCGCGAAGCCGATCGACTACAAGGCGATCGGCCTGTGGGACGACGGTCCGTGCGACACCGCGAAGCCGCCGTTGAAGATCGGCCTGATGACGGTCTATGAGTCGCCGCTGATCTCGTTGAAGGACCAGGCGACGGCGCTCACCGTCGCGGCCAAGGCCTTCAACAAGCGCGGTGGCGCCAACGGGTCGTGCATCCAGGTCACGACGTGCGACGACGGCGCCAACAGCGACCAGGCGTTGCAGTGCGTGCGCAAGGTCGACGACGCCGGCGTCGTCGCGACGGTGAACGACCAGGGCACCGCGGGCCAGGCCGAGGTGTCGGCCGCGATGCAGCAGGCGAAGATCCCGCGCGTCGCGTCGAACGTCACCCAGGACGACTGGGCCGACCCGAACGCGTACCCGCTCGACGCGTCGGGCACCGGTGTCACGTTCCTGATGCCGCAGGCGCTCATCGAGGCGGGTTCCAAGAAGATCGGCCTCATCCGCGTCGACCTCGCCGCGGCGTCCGCGCTCAAGGGCCTGCTCGCCGACGCGTACAAGGGCAAGGCCGAGTTCGTCTACGACACCGGTGTCCCCGGCGGCACGACCGACTACAGCCAGTTCATCCTCGGCGCGCAGAACGCCGGCGCCGACGGTGTCGCCCTCGCGCTCGGTGAGCAGGAGGCGGTGCAGGTCATCCGCGCCGGGCAGCAGCTCAGCACCCCGCTCAAGATCGGCGCGAGCCTCGGAACGTTCTCGCACAAGAGCACCCAGGACTTCGGCGACTTCGCCAAGCAGATGGCGTTCATCTGGTCGTTCCCGCCGGCGACCGTCGACCTTCCCGTGTACACGGCGCTGCGCCAGGACCTCGCGTCGACCGGCGAGGAGTCGTTGCAGCCGGAGAACCTGAAGGCGAGCCCGATGCGTTCCTGGATCGGGTTGTACGCGCTGCTCAAGATGGTCCGCGACGCCAAGATGACGACGTTCACGCGCGAAGGCATCACGAAGATGCTGAAGGAAGCGAAGGACGTCCCGATGCTCGACATCTTCGGGGGCGAGAACTGGACGCCCGACACGAACCACCCCGGCATCTACAAGCGGGCCGGGACCAACCACTGGGCGACCTACGACTGGGACCCGAACGCGAAGGCGCCCGACGGGCTGAAGGGCAACTTCGTCGAGCGGGCGAAGATCAGCTTCGACGAGGTGCTCTGCGGGACGATGTTCGGCGCACCGAAGGACCAGTGCTGACCGCAACCCGGCGTAGATCCTCCGGTGCGGGCGACCCGCGATACTCACCGATGCGGTGCGCGTTGGAGCGCCGGAGGTCGTAGCCGCATGGGAATGACGTGAAGTCGTTCGTGCAGTTCCTCATCATCGGGCTCGGTGCCGGCGCGACGTACGCGCTGTTCGCCCAGGGCGCGGTGTTGATCTACCGCGGTTCGGGGCTCGTCAACTTCGCCCAGGGCGCCATCGGCACGTTCGCCGCGTACATCGCGTTCGCCGACCTCCAGGACAAGCAGTCGTGGTCGATCTGGCCCGCGGCGATCGTCGCGGTCGTCGCCGGCGGGCTGGTGTCGCTCGCGTTCCAGGCGATCGTGCTGCGCGCGTTGCGCAATGCCGCGGCGATCGTGCGCGTCATCGCCACGATCGGGCTCCTCGGCCTGTTGCAGGCGGTGGTGTTGAAGCGGTACGGCGCCGCCAACCGACCGGTCGACCCGTTCCTCCCGCACCAGGTGTTCCGGTGGGGCGGCATCGTCGTGCAGGAGGAGCGCATCTACCTCGTCGCGATCACGCTGATCGTGACGTTCGGGTTGTGGGCGTGGACGCGGTGGTCGCGCGTCGGCCTCGCGATCAGTGCGAGCGCGCAGAACGAACGCGCGGTGCAGACGCTCGGCTGGTCGCCCGACCGGCTCAGCGCGCTGACGTGGACGGTCGGCGGCATGCTCGGCGGGCTCGCCGCGGTGCTCGCCGCGCCGCTCACCGGGTTGTCGGCCGCGACGTTCACCATCGTCGTGACCGTCGCGGGTCTCGGCGCCGCGCTGCTCGGCGGGTTCCAGTCGTTCCCGCTGACGCTGCTCGGCGGCCTGATCATCGGCGTCGGCGAGGCGATGGCGACGCTCTACGGCGGCGACATCACCAAGTTCTTCCACCAGGACCTCATCACCGGCCTCAACCGCATGCCGGCGTTCCTCGTGATCTTCGCGGTCGTCGTGCTGCGCGGGCGCGGGCTGCCGTTGCGGTCGCACGTGTCGGTGCGCCTGCCCCGGCTCGGCACCGGCGAGATCAGCATGCGCGCAGTGCTGCTCGGCTCCGCGCTCGCGTTGCTCGTGCTCTACGGCTTGATGGACGACAACTGGGCGCAGGCGATGTACATCTCGCTCGCGGTCGGTGTGATGGTCCTGTCGATCGTCGTGCTCACGGGGTACGCGGGACAGATATCGCTCGCGCAATGGGCCCTTGCGGGCATCGGCGCGTTGATCGCGGGCCGGTTCGTGCGCCTCGGCGTCGGGATCGAGTTGTCGATCCTGATCGGCATCCTGCTCACGATCCCAGTGGGATTGATCTTCGCCCTTCCCGCGCTGCGAACCCGCGGCGTCAACCTCGCGGTCGTCACGCTCGGTCTCGGCTTCCTCGTCTCCGAAGTCGTGTTCGCCAACCCGCACTACCTCGGCAACCAGCTCGACGGCGGCACGAGGATCGGCCCGGTGAAGCTGTTCGGCTTCAAGGTCGACGCGTTCAACCACCCGCAGGCGTGGGCGACGGTGAGCCTCGTCTGTTTCGTGCTGCTGTCGCTGCTCGTCGCGAACTTGCGGCGGTCGCGCACGGGCCGCCGGTTGATCGCGGTGCGGACCAACGAACGCGCGGCCGCGTCGCTCGGCATCTCGGTGTTCGGCGTGAAGCTCTACGCGTTCGCGGTGTCGGCGGGCCTCGCGGCGGTGGCCGGCATCCTCGTCGGGTTCCGCGGCCGCGTCATCACGTACACCGAATTCAACGTCTTCGCGTCGATCAACAGCCTCGGTTACGCGGTGATCGGCGGTCTCGGCTACGTCATCGGCGCGGTCTTCGCCGCGCCCAACGCGATCGGCGGCCTCGGCACGCGCGTGATCGAGGACTGGCTGCACCTCAAGAACCAGTGGGACCTCATCATCGGGTCGGTCCTGCTGTTCGTGATCCTGATCGTGCACCAGAACGGCATCGCCGACGTCGTCGCGCACAGCCGCGGGTTCTGGGAGAAGCTGCACCTCGTCCGCCGCCACGCCGAGCGTGAACCACTCCCGGCCGCGGAGGTCGAACCGGTCCCGCCGGCGACGTTGACGATCGACCACCTGACGGTGCGCTTCGGTTCGGTGGTCGCGGTCGACGACGTGTCGATGGAGGTGCGCCCCGGTGAGGTCGTCGGCCTCATCGGCCCGAACGGCGCGGGCAAGACGACGTTGATCGATGCGGTCACCGGGTTCGTCAATGCGAGCGCGGGGAGCATGACGCTCGACGGGCGGCCCATCGACCGGTTGAACGCGACGAAGCGGGCGCGGCTCGGGCTACGCCGGTCGTTCCAGTCGCTCGAGCTGTTCGAGGACATCAGCGTCGAGGAGAACATCCGCGCCGGCAGCGACCTGCGCGCCGCGCGCCGGTCGTGGGTCACCGATCTCTTTTGGCCCGGCCGGCACGACCTGCCGTCGACCGCGATCGCGGCGGTGCGCGAGTTCGAGCTCGAGCCGCACCTCGACAAGACGCCGGAGGAACTGCCGTACGGTCGGCGCCGCCTCGTCGGCATTGCGCGGACCGTCGCGTCGGGCCCGTCGGTCGTCATGCTCGACGAACCGGCCGCCGGTCTCGACGAACAGGAGAGCGCCGAGCTCGCCCACCTCATCCGGCGCCTCGCCGACGAGCGCAACATGGCGGTGCTGCTCGTCGAGCACGACGTGAGCATGGTGATGTCGACGTGCGACCGCGTCGTCGTGATCGACTTCGGCAGCGTGATCGCGCACGGCACGCCGGCCGAGATCCGCGGCAACGACGCGGTGCGCGACGCGTACCTCGGCCACGCTGAAGAGATCGAAGAGGTGACGACGTGAACCAGGCGCCCGCGGCACCGCAGCGATTGATCGAGGCGCGGGGCATGTCGGCGGGCTACGGGAAGATGGCCGTGGTGCGCGACATGGACCTGCACGTCGACGCGGGCGAAGTGGTCGCGCTCATCGGTGCCAACGGCGCGGGCAAGACCACGACGCTGCTCACGCTGGCCGGTGAGCTGACGCCGCTCGCGGGCGAGGTACGGATGCTGGGCGAGCCGACGAAGGCGCCCATGCACGTGCGCTGCCGCAACGGCCTCGGCTACGTCACCGAGGAGCGCTCGGTCATCATGGAGTTGTCGGTCGCCGACAACCTGAAGCTCGCCGGCGTCACACCGGAGATCGCGTTCGCGTACTTCCCGAAGCTCGAACAGATCATGGGCCGCAAGGCCGGGCTGTGCTCGGGCGGCGAACAGCAGATGTTGACGCTCGCGCGCGCGCTCGGTCGCGAACCCAAGGTGCTGCTCGCCGACGAGCTGTCGCTCGGGCTCGCGCCGCTCATCGTCGCCAACCTGTTCAAGGCGATCCGCGACGCGGCCAACGAACGCGGCGTCGGCGTGTTGCTCGTCGAGCAGCACGTACGCCAGGCACTCAAGATCGCGGACCGCGTCTACGTGCTGGCCCGCGGTCGCATCGCGTTGACCGGAACCACGAGCGAGGTCGAAGGCCAGCTCGACAAGATCGAAGCCGCGTACCTCGCGGGCGCGTGAACTCACCGGAACGGACCAAGGAAGCGGGCATGCGAACTGTCGTCGTCGGTGCGTCGAGTGGTCTCGGTCGTTGCATCGGGATCGGGCTCGCGAAGCGCGGCGCGCAGGTCGCGCTGCTCGCGCGGCGCCAGGAACGGCTCGACTCGGCGGCCGAGGAAGCGGGCGGCGGCACGGTCGCGATCGCGTGCGACGTCACCGACCAGGCCTCGACGCGCGCCGCGATCGACGACGCGGCGGCGAAGCTGGGTGGCATCGACGCGATCGTCTACACGCCCGCCATCGGCCCGCTCGCGAAGCTGGTCGACGTCGACGGCGACACGTGGCGACGGGTGTTCGACACCAACGTCACCGGCGCCGCACTCGTGACCGCCGCCGCGATGCCGTACCTCGGCGAATCGGGCGGCGTCGCGATGTACCTGTCGTCGGTGAGCGCGTCGCAGACGCCACCGTGGCCCGGCCTCGGCGCGTACGTCGTGAGCAAGGCCGCGCTCGACAAGCTCGTCGACGCGTGGCGCGCCGAGCACCCCGGTGTCGGGTTCACCCGGCTCGTCGTCGGCGACTGCGCGGGCGGCGAGGGCGAGGGCATGACCGAGTTCGCCAACGGCTGGGACCCGGAACTGGCGATGGAGCTCGCGCCGATCTGGGTCGAGCGGCGCTACATCAGCGGCTCGTTGATCGACGTCGAGCAACTCATCGACGTCGTGAACGCGGTCCTGCGCGGCGGCCGCTCGTTGTGCATGCCGACCGTGGTGGTCGCGCCGCGGCCCACGCCCGAACCGCAACTGCCGACGGTGTGAAGCGGTGAACTTCGGCGTCAGCCTCACGTTCCTGTCGCCGCGCCTGTGGGGCGACGTCGCCGAGGAGGCCGACCGGCTGGGGTTCGAGTCGCTGTGGATCGCGGAGCACCTCGTCGTGCCGGTCGCGGCGACGGGCAGCCCGCACGCGGGCGCCGAGCACCCGCCGATCCCGTCCGATCTGCCGGTCTACGACGCGCTCGCGTACCTGTCGTACCTCGCGGCGCGCACGACGAACATCAAGCTCGGCACGCACGTCTACAACATCGGGCTGCGCCACCCGTTCGTGACGGCGCGCGCCGCGACCACGCTCGACGTCATCTCCAACGGGCGGCTCGCGTTCGGCATCGGCGCGAGTTGGCTGCGCGAGGAGTGGGAGGCGGTCGGCCTCGACTTCGACCGCCGCGGCGCGCGCGTCGACGAGACGATCGAGATCTGCCGACGGTTGTGGACCGAGGACGTCGTCGAGCACCACGGCGAGTTCTTCGACTTCGGCCCGACCGCGTTCGAACCCAAGCCGGTGCAACCGGGCGGGCCGGCGCTGCACATCGGCGGCGACGGGCCGGCTGCGCTGCGGCGCGCCGCGACGGTCGGCGCGGGTTGGATCCCGATGAACCATGCGCTCGACGAGCTCGCGCCGGCGCTGGCGCGCATCGCCGAGATCGCGGCACGGCACGACCGCAGCACGCCGGTCGAGGTGACGGTCACCACGATCGACGGCATCCGGACGCCGGCCGACGTCGAGCGGTACGAGAAGGCGGGCGTGACGCGGGTGATCGCGCGGCCCTGGTCGCGTTCGAGCGAAGCACTGGACGGCATCCGGCGGTTCGCCGACGATGTCATTCGCCCCCTCGAGGAGCAGCGATGACCACCACGAGCGTCGAGTTCGACCCGTTCTCGGACGAGTACTTCAACGACCCGACGGATGTGTACCGCCGGCTGCGCGACGAGGCGCCGGTGTACTTCAACGAGAAGTACGGGTTCTACGCGCTGTCGCGTTTCGCCGACGTCGTGAGCGCGCACCGCGACCACCAGGCGTTCTCGAGCGCGTACGGCCTCGACGTCTTCACGCTCGCCAAGCGCGACCCCGAGACGGTCAGCAGCTACCGCAGCATCATCATGATGGACCCGCCGCTGCACGACCGCTTCCGCGCGCTCGTCAGCCGCGTGTTCACGCCCCGGGCCATCGCGTCACTGGAACCGATGATCCGCGACGTCATCGCGGGCTTCCTCGTGGCGGTCGAGGACCAGGACGAGTTCGACGCGGTCGCCGACTTCTCGGCGCCGTTCCCGATCGAAGTGATCTCACGCATGCTCGGCGTGCCGGAAGGGGAGCGGCAACAGATCCGCCACTGGCTCGATGTCAGCCTGCACCGCGAGCACGGACAGCTCGAGCCGAGCCCCGAGAACGAACAGTCGATGATGGAGATGGGCGCGTACTTCTTCGAGCTCGTCGGCACGAAGCGCGCGCGCCCCGAGGACGACATGCTCTCGCGCCTCACGCAGGTCACGGTCGACCGCGGTGACGGAGTGGAGACCGGCCTCGACGACGCCGAGATCGCCGGCTTCGCGACGCTGCTCGGCGGCGCGGGCGCGGAGACGGTGACGAAGTTGGTCGGCAACGCGGTCGTGCTGTTCGACCGCCACCCCGACCAGTGGGCAAAGGTGGTCGACGATTTCGACAAGCTGCCGCGCGCGGTCGAGGAGATCCTGCGCTACGTGCCGCCGTCGCAGTACCAGGGGCGGTTCTCGGTCGAGGAGCGGACGTTCGAGGGCGGGACGATCCCGGCCGGCCACCCGGTGTTGCTCATCACCGGCGCCGCCACGCGTGACCCGCGGGCGTTCGAGAACGCGGACACGTTCGACATCGAACGCCCGCCCAACGTCGCCGTCGGCTTCGGCCACGGTGTGCACAGCTGTCTCGGTGCCGCGCTCGCGCGCATGGAGAGCCGCATCGCGATCGAGGAGATCGCGAAGCGGTGGGCGCGCCTCGAGGTCGACGACGCCGGCCTGCAGCGGGTGCACATGTCGAACGTGGCCGGCTACTCGAACGTGCCGGTGCACGCCGTCCGCTAGCGCGTTACAGCTTGGCGCCGCCGCGGTCGCCCATCGGGCGGATCATCGCGTCCTGCACGAACGACGCCGCCAGCACACCGTCGGACCGGAACACGTTGGCGCGGCCGTAGCTGCGACCGTGGCCCGCGTACGTCGCGTGGTGCGACAGCAACGCCCACTCGCTCGCCGGGCACGGCTCGTGGAACGTGATCGTGTGGCTGATCACGCCGGTCGACAGCGTGCGGTGGGCCTGCGCCTGGCCGACGCCCTGGTGCGGTCGCATCGCGGTGCCGATGAGGAACCCGTCGGTCGAGAACGCGAGCAACGCCTGCGCGACGCCCGGGTCGTCGGGCGCGCCGGGGAAGCACGACCACGCGTCGAGGTCGGGCGGGCCGACCGCGTCGGGGTCGCTGATGTCGACGTCGTCGACGATGCGGACCTGCCACTCGCGCTCGCCGGCGGCGGGTGGGGGAGGCGTGATCGCCGGCGCCTCGTCCGCGTGATGGATGAAGTTCGGTTCGTCGGCGCTCAACAGCACCTGCGCGCGCGTGCAGAGCCGCTCGCCCTGGCTGATCGTCACCGTGCTGCTCGCGAACATGCGGCCGGCGTGCATGCGGTCGACGACGATGTCGAGCGGCGCGTCGGGCGCCGCGCTGCGGGCGAAGACGATGTGCAACGTCTTCACCTGCTTGTCGTCGTTGCCGAGCAACGCGGCGACGATCGACTGCGCCATCAACTGGCCGCCGAACACGACCGCGTGGCCGGTCTCGGCGTGGCCCGCGGTGTAACGGTCGTCGCCGGCCGGTTCGAGCGCGAGCGAAGCGACGAGCTCGTCGACGCCGATCACGGTCGCGTCGCCCCGCCGCTCAGGCGTCGACGCCGACGCGCATGATGCGCGCCAGGTTGCCGCCCATGATCCCGGCGACCTGCTCCTGCGGCAGGTCGGCCGGCAGGTGGTCGACGTAGCTCGTCGGTTCGGCGAGGCCTTCGGGGTGCGGGTAGTCGGAGCCGAAGATGAGGTGGTCGGCACCGACCGCCTCGATGAGCGGTTCGAGCGGGTCCTCGTGGAACGGCGCGACCCAGACGTTGCGCCGGAACGCCTCGACCGGGTCCTCCTCGAACATCTGCGGCATCTTCCGGTACACCTCGGCGACGTGGTCGAGGAACGGCACGACCCACGTCGCGCCGTTCTCGATCGACGCGACGCGCAGGTCGGGGAAGCGGGCGAACACGCCGTGGCACAGGAACGCGGCCATCGTGTCCTCGATGGCGCGCCGGCCCTCGACGACCATGCGGAACGCGTCGAGCCGGAACGGCAACATCTCGCGCGGGCCGGTCCAGTCGCTCTGGTAGCGCGTGTAACCGCTGTCGGACGCGTGCATCGCGACGAGCACGTCGGTGTCGAGCACCGCCTGCCAGAACGGGTCGAACTCGGGGAAGCCGAACGACCGTGAACCGCGGTACGTCGGCACCGGTGCGGGCCGCACCAGCACGACCTTGGCGCCGCGTTCGACGACCCATTCCAGCTCTTCGATCGCCTTCTCGACGATCGGCAGCGTGATGATCGGCGTGGCGAAGATGCGGTTCTCGTAGTCGAACGACCACGTCTCGTACATCCACTCGTTGAGCGAGTGGATCGTCGCGTGCGTGAGCTCGGGGTCGTCGCGCATGCGCTCTTCGAGCAGGCTCGCCAGCGTCGGGAACATCAGCGTCTGGTCGACGCCCTGCTCGTCCATCAGTTCGAGGCGCGGCGCGGGCTCGCGGAACGCGGGGATCGCGCGCATCGGTTCGCCGATGAGCTCGCGGTAGCTCTTGCCCTCCGGGTTGCCGCGCCGGAAGTACTCCTCCTGCGCGCCCGGGCGGGCGACGACCTCGAACGTCGGGTTCGGGATGTACTCGCTGATGGTCCCGCGCACGACGATCTTCGTGCGGCCGTTCAGCTCGACGTAGTCGATGGCGCCGCGGTAGCGCTCGGGCAGGTGCCGCGTGAACGCGTCGCGCGTCTCATAGAGGTGGTTGTCGGAGTCGAAGACCGGGAAATCGCACCGCACCATGCCGACGAGGGTACGGCGTTTCTAACAATCACGTCAAATTCGCGGCCGTTGTCGGCAGGGGCACGCTGGGCCTCGGAGGCGGGCACTGGGAGGGTCATCTAACATCGGCGTCATGACGGCAGTGATGCAAGGGGTCCGCATCCTCGAGGTCGCCGAGCACACGTTCGTGCCCGCGGCGTCCGCCCTGCTCGCCGACTGGGGCGCCGAGGTCATCAAGATCGAGCACGTCGAGCAGGGCGACGCGATGCGGGGGCTCGCCTCCAGCGGCATCGCGATGATCGCGGGCGGCAACGTCCACGTGCTGCTCGAGCACTCGAACCGCGGGAAGAAGAGCCTCGGGCTCGACCTCACCTCCGACGAGGGCCTCGACATCCTCTACCGGCTCGCGGCGACGTGCGACGTGTTCCTCACCAACAAGCTGCCGCCCGTGCGCACGAAGTTGAGGATCGACGTCGACGACATCCGCGCCCACAATCCGAACATCATCTACGTGCGCGGCACCGGCCAGGGCGAGCGCGGCCCGGAGGCCGGGCGCGGTTCGTACGACTCGCTCGCGTACTGGGCGCGCGCCGGCGTCGCGATGGGGATGAAGCAGCCCGACGACGACCCGCCGCCGCCGCCCGCGCCGGGGTTCGGCGACTCCATCGGCGCGATGACGATCGCGGGCGGGATCATGGGCGCGCTGTTCCACCGTGAGCGCACTGGTGAGGCGACGATCGTCGACGTGTCGTTGCTCGGCGTTGGCATGTGGTCGATGGGGCAGGCGCTCGGGTTGTCGCTCATGCTCGGCATGCCGTGGGCACCGCCGCCGAAGGACGGCGGGCTGAGCAACCCGCTCGTCGCCAACTACAAGACGAAGGACGACCGCTTCGTCGCGCTGTGCTGCCTGCAAGCGGGGAAGTACTGGGCCGAGGCGTGCGAGGTGTTCGGCCACCCCGAGCTCGCGACTGATCCGCGGTTTGCCGACGGCGCGAGCTTGTTGGAGAACGCGGGCGAGGCGCGGGCCGCGCTGCGCGCGGTGTTCGCCGAGCGCACGCTGGACGAGTGGCGCGAACGGTTGGCCGGGTTCAGCGGCCAGTGGACCGCCGTGCAGCACACGCTCGAGGCGGCGGCCGACACGCAGACGGTTGCGAACGGGTACGTCGTCGACCTGCAGACCGCCGACGGCACGCCGTTCCAACTCGCCGCCGCGCCGGTGCAGTACGACGAGCAGCCCGCGCCCGCGCAGCGCGCGCCCGAGTTCAACGAGCACGGCGACGCGATCCTCGGCGACCTCGGCCTCGACTGGGACACCATCGTCGACCTCAAGGTGCGCGGCGTCGTCGCGTAGTCGCCGCCCGTGTTCGTCAAGATCGACGGGGTGACCTGCGCTGACGACGCGCTGCTCGCGGTCGCCGCGGGCGCGGACGCGATCGGGTTCGTGCTCGCGCTGTCGCCGCGGCAGGTCGCGCCGGAGGTCGTGCGTGACATCGTCGGGCAGGTGCCCGCGAGCGTGCTCACGCTCGGGGTGTTCGTCGACGAGGAGCGGTCGTCGGTGGTGGAGACGGTGCGCGCGGTCGGGCTGGGTGGCGCGCAACTCCACGGCGGTGAGTCGGCGGAGGACACGCGCTGGGTGCGCGAGCGGGTCGGCACGGTGCTGAAGGCGTTCGCCGCGGGCGACCCGGCGCTGCAGCAGGCCGCGGACTACGGCGTCGACGCGGTTATCGTCGACAGTCCGGTCGGCGGCGGTTCCGGTGTTGCGTACGACTGGTCGCTCGCCGGTGCGGTACCGGCCGGCACCCGCCTCGTGCTCGCCGGCGGCCTCACGCCCGAGAACGTGCACGACGCGATCGTCGCCGTCCGCCCGTGGGGCGTCGACGTCAGTTCCGGCGTCGAGTCGTCCCCCGGCCACAAGGACGCGCGCAAGCTCCGCGCCTTCGTCACCGCCGCCAAGTCCGCACTCCCGTAGCTCGCGCAACAACGTGGCCGGTTGCTCGACCACCCGTCGCCACGTCGCGAAGACGAGGCGGTAGCCGTGGCGGGCGGGGACGCTCCACTTCTCGTTGTCGTCTTCGTAGTCGAGCGGGTCGTCGTGCCAGCGGCGGCCATTCGTTTCGAGGATGACGCGAGCGGCGGGGAAGGCGAAGTCGAAGCGGCGACCGTCGAGCGGGAACTCGCGCACGAAGTCGGTGATGCCGTGTGTGACGAGGAGTCGACGCGTCTTCACCTCGAGCGTCGACGCCGACGGGTGGTGCGGGTCGAGTTCGCGCAACAGCGCGCGCATCGCGCTCATGCCCGGTCGACCGCGTGAACCGAAGCGGTCGAGGTACGCGGTGAGGGCGCTGACGGAGGTGAGCCGCCGGCGTCGCGCGTCCTCGCATGCCACCTCGAACGCTTCGTCATCGAGCGATGCGGCCAAAGCGACCAAGGTGGCCTCTACGCCCGTCACTCGAAGGCCCTTGTGCGTTCGCACCATCAACGCGCGTTCGTCCGCCGGACGATGCACGACGACTCGCGGTGAACGGTGCCGATCGCCACGGGGGAGCACGATCTCGGGGCGCGGCAACGGAGCGACGCCTTCGAGGTCGTACACGTGGCCGGCTGACCGAACGGCCGCCGCGGCGGGATCGCCGGCCCACAACAACGCCGCTTGCAGCACGACCAAGGGCGTTCTCGCGACGGCGGACATGCGGTAGGTGTCCGGGAGTTCGCGTTCGACAACGGCCGCGGACGACAATCGACCGAGTTGCACGCGGGTGACACCTCTCGCGACGGCTTCCTTGCCGCGAAAGACGCCGCGTGCCTCCGCCGCGAGCGCCGAGACGATGCCGGCCGCCGATTCTCGGGCCATTGGATGCTCCCCAGTGCAATTGTTTGGCCCGAGAACGGGCCACGACCGGGGAAGGCGAGGCGAACGCTACGCGGGGGGTGCGACAGCGGCGAGGCAGAAGTCGACGACGTGGTCGATCTCTTTGCTCGACGGTTGCACGCGTTGGCCGAGCTTGTCGGACATCACGCCGACCACCGCGTGCGCGGCCAGGAGCGCGTCGGCTTCGGCATTCGTGCTGCCCAACTCGGTGAACGGGTCGTGCAACAGCGTCGCCAGCATTGCGGCGTGTGACGGGCGGTCGGCGCCGAGGCTGTCGGTGATGCGGCCGCCGTTCCACAACACCGCGCGCGTCGTCGCCGCGATGTCGTCGTCGGCGGCTTGCGCCATCACTCCCTCGACCCACCGTCGTACCTTCTCCGACGGCGAAGACGCCTTCGCCATTTGGTGCGCGAGGTAGCTCTGCAGCCGCAGCGCGCCGTCCTCGATCAGCGCGACGACGAGCGCGTCCTTCGACGGGAAGTGGCGGTAGAAGGCGTCGTTCGACAACCCCGCGGCGGCGACGATGTCGGCGACCCGCGGGCTTGACGACGTGCCGGCGTCGCGCATCAACTCCAGCGCGGCGTCGAGGAGACGCCGCACCTCGGCGGCGTACTGCGCCTCGCGCTTGGCGAGCGCCTGCTGCGCCGGGGTCGACGACGAAGCCAGAATTGCGTTCTGGGACATCAGAATGGCATTCTGCCAGCAAATCAAAGGGGGATGCCACATGGGATGGGACTTCGAGACCGACCCCGAGTTCCAGGAGAAGCTCGACTGGGTCGACACGTTTGTGCGCGAAGAGGTCGAGCCGCTCGACCTCGTCTGGCCCGGCCTCGCGTTCACGCCGCTCGACGAGACGCGCCGCAAGGTCGTCGACCCGCTGAAGGAAGAGGTGCGCCGGCGCGGCATGTGGGCGACGCACCTCGGTCCCGAGCTCGGCGGCCAGGGCTACGGCCAGCTCAAGCTCGCGCTGCTCAACGAGATCCTCGGCCGGTCGCAGTGGGCGCCGATCATCTTCGGCTGCCAGGCGCCCGACACCGGCAACGCCGAGATCATCGCCCACTACGGCACGCCGGAGCAGAAGGAGCGCTACCTGCACCCGCTGCTCGAGGGCGAGCTGTTCTCGTGCTACTCGATGACCGAACCGCACGCCGGCGCCGACCCGACGATGTTCAAGACCCTCGCGGTGAAGGACGGCGAGGAGTGGGTCATCAACGGGTGGAAGTTCTTCTCGTCGAACGCGAAGACGGCGTCGTTCCTCATCGTGATGGCGGTGACGAACCCGGAGATCAGCGCGTACCAGGGCATGTCGATGTTCCTGGTGCCGACCGACACGCCGGGCATCAACATCGTGCGCAACGTCGGCCTCGCCGGTGAGTCGCGCGGTGAGGGTTCGCACGCGCTGATCCACTACGACAACGTGCGCGTGCCGCTCGACGCCGTGCTCGGCGGGGAAGGCCAGGCGTTCGCGATCGCGCAGACCCGTCTCGGCGGCGGTCGCATCCACCACGCGATGCGCACCATCGGCATGGCGCAGAAGGCGATCGACATGATGTGCGAGCGCGCCCTGAGCCGCGAGACGCAGGGCAGCCTGCTCGCCGACAAGCAGTTCGTGCAGGGCTACATCGCCGACTCGTACGCGCAGCTCATCCAGTTCCGCTTGTTCGTCCTCTACACGGCGTGGGAGATCGACAAGTACAACGACTACAAGCGCGTCCGCAAGGACATCGCGACCGCGAAGGTCGTGATGCCGACCGTGTTGCACGACATCGCGTGGCGCGCGATGCAGGTGCACGGCGCGCTGGGTGTCAGCAACGAGATGCCGTTCATGGGCATGGTCAACGCGGCGGCGGTCATGGGCCTCGCCGACGGGCCGACCGAGGTGCACAAGGTGACGGTCGCGCGCCAGGTGTTGCGCAACTACAAGCCGAGCGACGACATCTGGCCGACGCAACACCTGCCGAAGCTGCGCGACGCGGCGCGCGCCAAGCTCTCGGAGTACATCGAGCACGAGGTCGGCAACCTGTGAGCAGCCAGGCGCAGATCCTCCGGTGCGGGCCGGCCACGCACCACCCCGAAGCAGTGTGCGATGGAGCGCCGGAGGTCGAAGCCGCATGAGTATCGATGTCGACGCGCTCGCCGCGTGGATGGACGAGCAGGGCTTGCCGGGCAAGGGCGAACCGATCGAGCACCGGTACATCTCGGGTGGTTCGCAGAACGAGATCTACGAGATCACGCGCGGCGACCTGCACGCGGCGTTGCGCATCCCGCCGCCGACTGCGCCCGCGCCGCGCGACGACGGGATCATGCGCGAGTGGCGCATCACCGAGGCGCTCGACGGCACCGACGTCCCGCACACGCCCGCGGTCGCGGCATGCAGCGACCAGTCGGTGCTCGGTCGCGCGTTCTACATGATGGGGTTCGTCGACGGTTGGTCGCCGATGGGCATGGTCGAGCGGAAGTGGCCGGCGCCGTTCGACACCGACCTCGAGGCGCGCGCCGGTCTCGCCTACCAACTGGTCGAGGGCGCGGCGTTGTTGTCGAAGGTCGACTGGCAGGCGAAGGGCCTGGCGGACCTCGGCCGCCCCGACGGGTTCCACGAACGGCAGGTCGACCGGTGGACCGCGTTCCTCGAACGCATCAAGGGCCGTGAACTGCCGGGCTTCGACGAGGCCGCGGCGTGGCTGCGCGCGCACAAGCCGATCGACTACGTCCCCGGCCTCATGCACGGCGACTACCAGTTCGCCAACGTCATGTACGGGCACGGCGCGCCGGCGCGGCTCGCGGCGATCGTCGACTGGGAGATGGGCACCGTCGGTGACCCGAAGCTCGACCTCGCGTGGGTCGTGCAGAGCTGGCCGGAGGACACGAGCGGTCCCGAGGCGTCGTCGTCGGGTTACGTCGACATGCGCGGCATGCCGACGCGCGACCAGCTGCTGAAGCACTACGCCGACGTGTCGGGCCGGCAGGTCGACGACATCGACTACTACGTCGTGCTCGCGAAGTGGAAGCTGGCCGTGGTGCTCGAACAGGGCTTCCAGCGCGCGGGTGACGACGAGAAGCTCAACGCGTTCGGCCCGATCGTGCTCGACCTCATGCAGGGCGCGGCCGACCTCGCCGCGACGACCACCTACGGGTCGTGACCGACCGCGAGCTCGTTGTCGAGCAGCGTGATGCGGTCCTCGTCGCGCGGCTGAACCGGCCGGACGCGCGCAACGCGTTGACGCCCGGGATCATGGGCGGCATCGCGGACGCGATCACCACCGCCGAGAACGACGCCGACATCCGCGCCGTCGTGATCACCGGCACCGGCGACCGTGCGTTCTGCGCCGGTATGGACCTGCGCGCGTTCTCGAGCGGCGACCAGGTCGCGCTCGACCCGAGCGTGTTGGAACGGTTCTTCGCACTGCTCGAAGGACGCGTCTCCATACCTGTGGTCGGCGCCGCCAACGCCACCGCGGTCGGCGGCGGGCTCGAACTGCTGCTCGGTTGCGACGTCATCGTGGCGTCGAGCGACGCGAAGTTCGGGTTACCCGAGGTGAAGCGCGGCCTGTTGCCCGCCGGGAGCGGCTACCTGCTCGGCACCCGTATCCCGCTCGGCGTCGCGCTCGAGATGGCGCTGACGGGGGAGAGCATCGACGCCGAGCGTGCGTACGCGGTCGGCCTGGTGAACGCCGTCGTCGCGCCGGACGCGGTGCTCGACGCCGCGCTCGGGTTCGCGCAGCGCATCGCCGCCAACGGGCCGCTCGGCGTCACCGCGATGAAGGAGCTGCTGCGCATCGGCGTGACGGACCCCGAACGCGCCGCGGCGCGACTGCGCGAGGTACAGCCGGCGATCTTCGGCAGCGAGGACGCGCAGGAAGGCGCGCTCGCCTTCGTCGAGCGACGCGACCCGGTGTTCCGCGGGCGCTGATGCGCGCCGCGATCTGCCCGACCCACGGCGCGCCCGACGCCGTGCGCGTCGAGGACGTGCCGGCGCCTGTCATGCAGCCGGGGCACGTGCGGGTGCGCGTGCACGCGGCCGCCGTCAACTACCCCGACGTGCTGCTCATCGCGAACGAGTACCAGATCAAGGTCCCGGCGCCGTTCGTACCCGGCAGTGAGTACGCGGGCGAGGTCGTCGAGGTCGCGGACGACGTCACCGAACGGGAGGTGGGGGAGCGGGTCTTCGGCGTCGGCATCGTCGGCGCGTTCGCGGAGGAGATCGTCGCGCCGGCGCGCTCGGTGACGCCGGTGCCCGACGCGGTCGACGACCGTCACGCGTGCGCGTTCGGCGTCGCGCACCGCACCTCGTACCACGTGCTCCGTTCGTTCGCGTGCGTGGAGCCGGGCGACGAGGTGATCGTGCTCGGTGCCGCAGGCGGCGTCGGCCTGGCTGCGGTGCAGCTCGCGACCGAGATGGGCGCGTCGGTCACGGCGGTCGCGTCGTCGACCGAACGACTCGACGTCGCCGCGCAGTACGGCGCACGGCACCTCGTCGACTACGGCACCGGCAATCTGCGCGAACAGCTGCGCGCAGTGCGGCCCGACGGCGCGCACTCGGTGGTCGACCCGGTCGGCGGCGACCTGTCGGAGCCCGCACTCCGCTCGTTGCGCGTCGGCGGCCGGTTCGTGATCGTGGGCTTCGCGTCGGGCGTGATCCCGAAGATCCCGCTCAACCTCGTGCTGCTGAAGGGCGTGCACGTGCTCGGCTTCCAGCTGCTCACGTTCGCGACGCAGGCACCCGACGAGCTCGAACGCAACGAGCGCGAGCTGCTCGAGCTGTTCGCGGCGGGACGCGCGTACCCGCACATCGGCGCGACGTTCACCCTCGACGATGCCGCAGCCGCGCTCCGGTACGTCGCCGACCGCAAGGCCATCGGCAAGGTCGTCATCGAAGTCGCCCCACCCCCCGGCTGACGTGCGTCGCTGGACAGCACAATTTGCTGCTCAGCGACGCACCTGGTTGACGGGGGAGCTGGCGTCGGCATGCAACGCCTCCACCTCGGCGTCGAAGTACTCGAGATGGGGCGCGCCGTTGGGGAACACCCAGAACACGTCCTCGCGCACCGCGTCGAGCACCATTGCGCCCGCCTCGGCCGGGCTCATCGACTGCGCCAGGTTCTCGCGCAACGCGTCGACGTACGCCGCGTCGCGCGGGCGGCCGAGCGTGCGCACGTTGTCGGGCAGGTTGGTTGCGACCGCACCCGGGCACACGACGCTCACGCCGACGTGGGGCCAGCGCGTCGCCAGGTCGGAGCGCAACGCCTTCGACAGGCCGACGACCGCGTGCTTGCTCGCGACGTACGCGCCCATGCCCGGCGACGCGATCAACCCCGACATCGACGCGGTGTTCACGACGTGCGCTTCGTCCTGCTCCAGCAGCACCGGCATGAACGCGTGCACGCCGTGCACCGCGCCGAGCAGGTTGACGCCGAGCACCCAGTTCCAGTCGTCGAGCGGTGTTTGCCACTGGTAGCCGATGGCCGAGACGCCGGCGTTGTTGCACAACAGGTGCGCGGCACCGAACGCGTCGACCGTGCGGCGCGCCAACTCGGCCACCGACGCCGCCTCGCTCACGTCGGTCACGACCGTCAACACGTCCGCCGCGCCGCTCGTCGCGACCGCCGACGCCGCGTCACCCAGCCGCGACTCGTTGACGTCGGCGAGCACCACGTTCATCCCGGCCGCCGCGCACGCGTGGGCGATGCCGAGCCCGATCCCGCTGGCGCCGCCGGTGACGACCGCGACCCGGCCGGCGAGCGTCTTCACGCGCCCAACGTCTCGCCCGCCCACTGCTGGAGCGTGGGCGCGAGCAACGGCCAGCGCGCGAACAACCCTTCTTCACGCGCGTCCTGGCGTTCGATCCATTCGCGGTCGCCCCACGGCGGTTCGACGAGCCGCGAGCTCGGCAACAAGGCGGCGACGTGCTCCGACGTCGCGCGCGTGTGGTGCGGGTCGCTGGCGCCGCTGCAGAACACGATCGCGGGAAGGTCGAGCTCGCGCGCCTGCGCGTCGGGGAGGCCGGGCACGACCGCGCCGTCACACGCGCAGTAAACGCCCATCCACCGTTCCATCGTCGCGACGAACTCCTGGCGGTCCTGGTCGAGGAAGCGTTGACGGTTCGACGGGTTGCGCTCGAGCACCTCGCTCCATTCGGGGAGGTCGGCGACCGCGTCCATGCCTTCGGTCCACGCGACGCGCAGCGACTCGCCGCAGTAGTGGGTGCCGAGCACCATCAACCCGTACGTGCCACCGCTGATCCACCACAGCGCGAGGCCCTGCGCGACGTCGCGGTGGCGCGCCGCGGTGAGCAGCGACACGCGCGAGCCGCCGGAGCCGCCGGCGATCACCGCGGGCGCGAGGTCGAGGTGCCGCAACAGACCGGCGAGCGCGTCGGCCTGCATCGCCGACTCCGACGAGCCGGTGAAGCACACGTCGGACTCGCCGCAGTTCGGGCGGTCCCACACGAGGGCGCGGTTGCCCTCGGCGGCCAGCGCGGCCGCCAACTCGCGCACGCCGGGGCTGTCCTTGCTGAAGCGGCCGCCGGGCGTGATCACCCACGGGCGGCCGTTGCCGGTGCCGATCACGTCGTAGGCCAGCGTCACGCCGTCGACCGTTGCCTTCGCCATGGGGCCGACAATAGTGTGACGCAGATGTTAGAAACCACGCTCGCGACGCAGCCCGACACGTTCGTCGTCGACGCCGACTCCCACTGGTGCGAGCCGCCCGATCTCTTCACCAGACGGGCACCCGCGGCCTTCCGCGACCGGGTCCCGCGCGTCGAGCGCGTCGACGGCGAACCGACCTGGGTGTTCGACGGCCACCCGCTCGGGCGCGCCAGCGCCGGCGGCGTGATCGGGCGCGACGGCACGAAGGAGAGCAGCTACACCGCGCTGTTCGAGTGGTCGCACGACCAGGTCCATCTCGGCGCGCACGACCCCGAGGTGCGCCTCGGTGTGCTCGACGAGTGCGGCATCGACGCGCAGGTCATCTTCCCGAGCACGATCGGCCTCGGCGGCCAGGACCTCGGCATGGTCGACGACCTCGACCTGTGCCGCGTCGCGATCGAGATCTACAACGACGCGATGGCCGAGGTGCAGGCCGACTCCGCCAACCGCTTGCTGCCCTTGCCGTTGATGCCGGCGTGGAGCGTCGACGCGTGCGTCGACGAAGTGCGCCGCGTCGCCGCGATGGGCGCGCGCGGCGTGAACATGACGTCGGATCCCGACGACCTCGGCGCGCCCGATCTCGCCAACCAGGCGTGGGCACCGTTCTGGGACGCGTGCAGCGAACTGCAGTTGCCGGTGCACTTCCACATCGGTGCGAGCGCGACCGCGATGTCGTTCTTCGGCAGGTACCCGTGGGCGTCGCACCCGATGAACACGCAGCTCGCCATCGGCGGCACGCTCCTGTTCATCGGCAACGCGCGCGTCGTGACGAACCTCATCCTGTCGGGCATCTTCGACCGGCACCCGGACCTCAAGGTCGTGTCGGTCGAGAGCGGCGTCGGGTGGGTCCCGTTCATCCTCGAGGCGCTCGACTACGAGATGACCGAGAACGCGCCGGCCGAGCTCGCGCAGTTGCAGAAGATGCCGTCGGAGTACTTCCGCAGCAACCTCTACGCGACGTTCTGGTTCGAGAACAACCGCAACAAGCTGCCCGACCTCATCGACGCGGTCGGCGCCGACAACATCCTGTTCGAGACCGACTTCCCGCACCCGACGTGCCTCTACCCGAGGCCGCTCGACACGGTCGCGCAGAAGATGGCGACGCTCGAACCCGACGTGCAGCGCAAGATCCTGGGCGAGAACGCCCGCCGGCTGTACCGGCTCTGACGCCGCTAGCTAGCGGCCGAGCAGGCCGCGCTCGACGATGTGCGCGGCGGCGTCGATGGTCGGTGCGGAACGTTGGCGCGCACCGAACGCGCCGAGCAGCGTGACCATCACGAGCGACTCGGTGTCGATGTCGCCGAAGCCGCGCGGTTCGAGGAAGCGCGCCATGCGCCGGCGGCCCCAGTCGAACTCCGGCGCCGAGTTGGCGCGTAGCGACGCGTCCTGCAGGGCGGCGTCGAGCCAGACGCGGATCATCCCGGCTTCGTGCACGTGGGTCTCGTTGTACCGACGCAGCCAGCGCCGCAACGTCGCCCGTCCGCTGGGCCCGTCGAGCGAACCGGGGTCGGGGATCGCGCCGAACACCGCGCCGACGCTCTGCATGGCCTGGAGCACGAGCACGCGTGCGAGCTCGTCCTTGTTCTTGAAGTAGCGGTAGAACGCGCCGTGCGACACGCCCGCGGCGGCGACGAGGTCGTCGACGCGCGTGCCGTGGTAGCCGCGCTGCAGGAACACCGTGCCACCGGTCTCCATCAGCGCGGCGAGCGTGCGCTTGCGGCCGGTGTCGGTCGCCGGTGCGTACTCGCCCGCCTGCATCCGCGCCCACATCTCGGGCTCGAACCGGATCACCGGGGGTGCCACGGCGGCCGGCGGGTGCACGTTCACCTCCGGCTGCAGGCCGAACAGCGAACGGTGCATCACGTCGGCGATCGCCTGCTCGACCCGCTCGCTCGGGTACGCGTCGGGCGCGGCGGTTCGGAGGATGACCGCGACGTCGAGGGTGCGGTACTGGCTCTCCAGCAACAGCGCGATCAAGGGGTCGAGCTGGCGCGGCGGCAACGTGTTGGTGGCGACACTCGAACGAAAGCGCGCGACGTGCCGTTCACCCCAACGGGCGGAGCCCGCGGCGACCGCTTCGTCGGTCTCGGACGCCGACTCGAACGCGCGGAAGATCGGTTCGTACCGCTCGTAGATCTCGGCGTGGCGCCCGACCCACGCGCGCACCGCGTCCCAACCCGCGGCGTCGGGCGTCAACGGTTCGAGCGACTCGGTCGCGGCCAGCAACTGCCGCGCGACCTGTCCCGCGAGGTGGCGGAACACGTCTTCCTTGCTGCCGAAGTACTGGTAGAAGGAGACGCGCGAGCAGCCGGCCTGCTTCGCGATCCGGTCGATGCTGCACTGGTAGTAGCCCTCTTCGCCGAAGACCTGGAGCGCGGCGTCGAGGATGCGTTGCTGCGTGCGTTGGCCGCGCGCGCCGACGCGCGGGTTCGCGGAGAACGGTGCGCGTCGCACAACGGGGCCGACCGCCGGGTCGGGTCGCGCGTCGTCGGTCGCGGTGCCCTCGGGCCCCTCGTCCGGGTCGGTCGCGTCGACTGCCATCCTTCACACCCTCGCCGCGTCGCGGTGCCGGCAGGCCTCGGGCCTATTGGTCGGCGCGGACCTTGTCCTTGACCGCGGGCACGATCGGCGGCGCCTCGCGCCAGTTCGGGATGCCGGAGTCGGGCTCGGCGACCGGGAACCGGTCCTCGTTCACCCACGCCCAGTGCGCGTGGTTGAGCTCGTGCAGCGTGAAGCACGCGTTGAGCGAGTTGTAGAAGCCCATGTTGTCGACCGTCTGGTTGACGGCCTCCTTGATGAGCAGCGCGGTCATCGTCGGCAGCTTCGTGATGCGACGCGCGAAGTCGAGCGTGCGGTCGGCGAGCTCGTCGTCGGGGAAGACCTTGCTCACCATGCCGAGCGCGTGCGCCTCGTGCGCGTCGATCGAGTCACCGGTGAGCAGCAGTTCCTTCGCCTTACGGGGACCGAACTCCCACGGGTGTGCGAAGTACTCGACGCCGCACATGCCGAGACGCGCGCCGACGACGTCGGTGAAGCGCGCGCTGTCGGAGGCGACGATCAGGTCGCACGCCCACAGCAACATCAACGCGGCCGCGTACACGTCGCCGTGCGCCTGCCCGATCGTGATCTTGCGCAGGTTGCGCCACCGGCGCGTGTTGTCGAAGAAGTAGTGCCACTCCTGCAGCATCAGCGCCTCGGCGCCCTTGCGGGTCGAGCCGTTGATCGTGCGCGTCGGGTGCTGGTTCGGGCCGGGCTGGTACTCCTCCATGGAGACCTTCGACCCGAGGTCGTGGCCCGACGAGAACATGGGCCCCGTCCCGCCGAGGATCACCACGCGCACCTGGTCGTCGGCCTCGGCGCGCAGGAACGCGTCGTTCAGTTCCACGAGCAGCCCGCGGTTCTGGGCGTTGCGCGCCTCGGGCCGGTTCAGCAGGATCCGGGCGATCTGCCCGTCGTCGAACGTCTCGTAGATGATGAACTTGGCGTCGGCCATGGCACGTCCTTCAGTGCGACGTCTTCGTCGAGGCTGCCCTTCCCGAAAGGTGACACTACCGTTAGACGCGCTCCGGCCTCCGCGTTCTAACATCGGGGCCCATGAAGCTGCGAGCGGGCCAGAAACTCCACAGCGCGGTGTGCGACGCGCAGGTGGTCGTCGTTCGGGCCCCGGCCGACGACGTCGACCTGGGGTGTGGCGGCGCGCCGCTGCTCGCCGACGACGAGACCGCCGACGGCAGCGCCGGCCTCGACGCGTCGCTCGGCGACGGCCCCCTGCTCGGCAAGCGCTATGCCGACGAGGACCTCGGGCTGGAACTGTTGTGCACGCGCGCCGGCCAGGGCGCGCTCACCGTCGACGGCCACGTGCTCCCGGTGAAGGGCGCGAAACCGCTGCCGTCGTCGGACTGACCCGGCGCTCGTTCGGCTCGTGAACCTGCTCCTGCTGCTCGACATGGTCGCGGCGGGCCGCGGCGACGACGTGGTGGTGCAGGCGGGCGACGACCGACTCACCGCCGCCGAACTGCTCGCCGCCGCGTGGGCCGCGGCCGCGCTCGTCGTCGGTGCGGGCGCGTCGGCGCTCGTGTACGTCGGCACCAACGGGCTCGCAGTGCCGATCGCAGTGTTCGGCGCGGCGGCCGCCGGCGTCCCCTACGTCCCGTGCAACTACCGCCTCGGCGAGGACCAGCTGTACGACCTCATCGCGCCGCTGGGCGACGCGTTGGTGGTCGCGGAAGGGTCGGCCGCAGCAGCGCTCGCGGCGCGCGGCGTGCGCGTCGTCGACGCGGAGACGTTCCTCGCGCAGGCGCGCGCCGGCGCCGAGCTCGGGGAGGTGCCCGTCGACGGTGACGGCGCCGCGGTGTTGCTCTACACGAGCGGGACCACCGCGGCGCCCAAGGCTGCGGTGCTGCGCCACCGCCATCTCACGTCGTACGTCATCGGCACGGTCGAGTTCGGTGGCGCCTCGCCCGACGAAGCGGTACTGGTGAGCGTCCCGCCGTACCACGTCGCCGGGCTCGCGAACCTTCTCAGCAATCTCTACCTCGGCCGGCGCATCGTGTACCTGCCGCAGTTCGACGCCGACGCGTGGGTTGCCGCGGTGCGCGACGAGCAGGTCACCAACGCGATGGTCGTGCCGACGATGCTGGCGCGGATCTGCGACGCGCTCGAGGCGGGCGACGGTGCGCCGGCGAGCCTGCGCGCGATCTCCTACGGCGGCGCGCGTACACCGGCGACGGTGCTGCAACGCGCGATGACGTTGCTCCCCGACGTCGACTTCACCAACGCGTACGGCCTCACCGAGACGAGCTCGACGATCGCGGTGCTCGGCCCCGACGACCACCGTGCCGCGCGCGACGGCGACCCGGTCGCGGTCGCGCGGCTCTCGTCCGCCGGTCGCGTCCTGCCGACGGTCGAGATCGAAGTGCGCGACGTCGACGGCGGACCGGTCGGGCCCGACGAGGTCGGTGACATCTGGGTGCGCGGCGAACAGGTGTCGGGCGAGTACCAGGGGAGCGCGGCGCCGCTCGACGCCGACGGCTGGTTCCCCACGCGCGACCGCGGGTGGGTCGACGCCGACGGCTACCTCTTCATCGAGGGCCGCAGCGACGACACGATCATCCGCGGCGGCGAGAACATCGCGCCGGCCGAGATCGAGGATGTCCTGCTGCACCACCCCGACATCGCGCAGTGCGCGGTGGTCGGCGTGCCCGACGACGAATGGGGCCAGCGCATCGCCGCCGTCGTCGTGCTGCGCGCGGGCGCGTCGCTCGACGCGGACGCGGTCCAGCAGTTCGCGCGCGAGACATTGCGCGGGTCGAAGACGCCCGACGTCGTCGTGTTCGCCGACGAGCTGCCGTTCACCGAGACCGGCAAGCTGTTGCGGCGCGTCGTGCGCGCCGACCTCATCGACGCCCCCTGAACCCGGTGCGTCGCTAGACCCCCATATAGAGGGTCTAGCGACGCACCGGGGTTGGGACGGTCAGCCGGCGACGGCGCTGGGGTCGGCGAACCCGAGCAGCGCGTCGCGGTCGGCCTTCAGGACGAAGCCGGCGGCGATCGCCTTGTCGGCGTCGGCCGTGAACTTCTGCTGGTAGTCGTCGCGCGACGAGTAGAGCTGCGCGATCCGGGCCGCCGGCAGCGGCTTCGACGAACCGAGCAGGAGGCAGATCGTCGACGGGTTCGGGCCCGGTGCACCCGACAGCGTGGTCACCGGCACGTCGACCGGCGGCGTGCGGATGCCGCCCTTCGCGATCGCGTCGGCGTCGCGCTGGACCTGGCCGTGGTCGACGTCGAGACGCGGCGCCTTCGGCGGTGCCTGGCCGTTCGCGACCCAGTCGACGAGCGCGTGCAACGCGGCCTTGGCGACGATGTGCATCGGCCCGTTGTTGATCGGCACACCGCAGTCGAGCGCGCTCGCGTAGGGGCCGACGAGGTGGGCGTCCGCGTGCGCGGTGCCCGGGACCTCCCACAACCGGAACGTGTCGGTGTCGTCTTGCCGCGCGGCCAGCGAGTTCAGGATGCTCGCCACGTCGGTCTCGGTCTGGATGTCGATGATCGGGGTCGGGTCGTCGGTGCGGAAGATCGTCGGCTGCCCGCCGAGCGCGCCGGCGATGTCGTTGTACTTGCCCGGCTCGACGAGCGGCATGCCCGTCGCGCCACGGCTGTGGACGAAGAAGCCGTCGAACGCCTTCACCAACGGCTGCACACCGTTGAAGTACGTGACGAGCGCGAACGCCGACTGCGACTCACCCGCCGCGATGACGTGCTGCGGTTGCCATCCGTCGATGCCCGCACCCGTGCGCACCGCGCGCGCGACCTGCGTGAAGATGTCGAACGAGTACCCGTCGCCCGGGTGCTCGAGATCGCCGTAGCGTGCGGGGTCGATCACCTTGAGGCCCTTGCCCGCGTTCTCGGCGCCCTCGATGCCGGTCACCTTCACCGCGACAGGGCCACCGTCGACGCCGATCTTCTGCGCCGACACGCCGACGTACGCGTCACCGGCGCGCGTGATCTCCTCTTCGACACTCGTCCAGTCGGGGTCGGCGTCGACACCACCGCTGACGTTCAGCCACTCCACGATGACGGTGCCGTTGAACTTCGACTTGTCCTTCGGCGCCCGCACGACGACTCGAGTCTTGTAGGGCGCGGTCGCGTCGGGCGTGAAGGTCCACCGACCGTCCTTGGTGCGCTCGCCCTCCTGCTGGTACGACGTCGCGGTGCCCTCGGCCTGGTACTCGCGCTGCACGTAGCCGAGCTTGTCGAGATCGGGTGGGACCGCCTCGCCGAGGTACACGCCGTTGCCGCCCGTGAGCTCCTTGCTCATGTCGGCGGCCGGCCCGTCGGGACGCGCGACGGTCGACGGCGGTGTCGACGTGCTGCTCGCGCTCGTACCGCTCGCGCGGTCGTCGTCGTCACCCGAGCACGCGGTCGCGCCGACGAGCACGATGCTCAGCGCGACTGCCGCGATGGTCCGTCCGAACGTCGTCATGCAACTTCCCCTGCACCGTCGACCGAGTACTAGCGCTTGCGCCACTGCGGGCGGGCGCCCGACGCGAAGCGTTCCTGCGCTTCCTTGAACGCGTCGGGATCGGACCCGATGCGCGTAAAGAGACTTCCCACCGCGAGCGCCTGCGAACGGGACAGCTCGAGCGCGGTCCACAGCGCGCGCATCGTGCCCTGCACGACGAGTGCGGGCGAGTCGGCGATCACACGCGCGGCCCACGCGGCGCGCTCGCGCAGTTCCTCGCGCGGGACGACTTCGCTGACGAGGCCGATCTGCCACGCCCGCTCCGCCGACATGCGTTCGTGCGCGCCGAGCAGCGACAACCGCATGATCTCGGGGAACGGCATCTTGGTGAGCATCTGCATCGGCTCGAACGCCGCGGTCATGCCCCAGGTGACGTGCGGGTCGAAGAACACCGCGTCCTCGCTCGCGATGATGAACTCCGTCTCGCCGAGCATGTAGAACGCACCGCCGCACGCGAGCCCGTGCACCGCGGCGATCACGGGTTTCCAGAGGTCGCACGACTTCGGGCCGAGGTCGCCGCCGGGGTCGTCGAACGTCCACGGCGTCGGGTACGCGGAGAAGAAGTCGGCCTCCATGCCCGCTTCGGTCATCGTCTCGCTGCGGTCGATGCCGGTGCAGAACGCGTCGCCCTCGCCGCTCAACACGATGCAGCGCACGTCGTCGTCGTGGCGGAAGTCGCGCCACAGGCCGCGCAGTTCCTTCTGCATCTGCCCGTTGAACGCGTTGCGCACCTGCGGACGGTTGAGCGACACCCAGGCGACGCCGTCGTCCTTGGTCACCAGCAACGTTTCGTACTCGGTCATCGACCTCACCTGTCGGGGTTCGACTGCAGTCGCGGGCGCAACCACTCGCGGACGATGCGCGCCCAGCGCCGGGCGGGCTCGGTGCCGACGAACAGCTGCACGCCGTGCGGTGCACCCGCGATCACGTGGAGGTCGGCCGGCACGCCCACGCGGTCGAGACGGCGCGCGTACTCGACGTCCTCGTCGCAGAAACCGTCGGCGCCACCGGTGATGACGAGCGCGGGCGGTAGGCCGCGCAGCTCGTCGTCGGTCGCGCGTGCGGGCGCCGCGTGCGCGGGGATGTCGTCATGTCCGTAGAGGTCGCCGAGGTACGACCGCCACCCGAAGCTGTTCGCCTCGCGCGACCACACGACGAGGCCATCCGAACAACTCGACGCGGTGCACTGCCGGTCGTCGAGCATCGGGCACTCGAGGAGCTGGAACGCGACGTCGACCTCGCCGCGGTCGCGCGCGAGCAACGCGAGCGCGGCGGCCAGACCGCCACCCGCGCTGACCCCGCCGATACCGATGCGCGCCGGGTCGACACCGAAGTCGGCCGCGTGCTCGAACGTCCAGGTGAGGCCGCGGTAACAGTCCTCGAGCGGGCCGGGGTACGGCGTCTCCGGCGCGAGGCGGTACTCGACCGAGACGCCGACGCACCCGAACAGCGCGCAGTACGCGTCGAGGGTCGCGTCGTTCATGTCGTACGAACCGACGACGTACCCGCCGCCGTGGATCAGGTAGAGGCACGCGGCGCCGGCGGCCTGCTCCTTCGGCCGGTACACGCGCACCACGACCGGCGGGTTGCCGGGGACCGTGTGGTCGACGCGTTCGACGTCGTCACGCGGCGCGGGCCCCTCGCGCATCGGCGCGCCCGATCGCATCGTCGTGAGGTCGACGCGCGCGAAGTCGATGTCCGGGATGAGGTGGGAGAGCGCGTCGATCTCGGGATGCAGCTGCATGCGACTCATGCGGCGTTTCTACTGGTCGGCGCCCAGGCCGTGCAGGCAGAACTCCCAGGTCTCCTGCGCGTCGAGCCGCCGCTCCGGGTTCTCCACGAGGCGATTGCCGAACCAGCTGTACATCACCGTCTGTTGCACCAGCGCGGTCGCGCGCCGCACGTCGGCGACGCGTACGACGCCGGCATCGGCGGCCGCCGCCACCAGTTCGCGCAGGAGACGTGTCTGCGGGCGCAACGCGGCGCGCACGCGATCAGCGTGGTTGGCGGTCAGGTGCATGGCGAACTCGCTGATCGGCCGGCGCCGGTGGCGGCCGCGCTTGCGGGGCGACTCGTCGGGGTCGCACCACTCGTGCAAGGTGACCGCGTACGCGCGGAGCCGCGCCAGCGGGTCGGTCTGCGCGTCGACGGCCGCGGTGATGTCGTCGAAGCCCTCGCGCACCGTCTCCTCGAACATCGCGAGCAGCAGCTCGTCCTTGCCGTTGAAGTACTCGTAGAACGCGCGCAGCGACTGCTTCGAGCGCTCGACGACCTCTTGGATCGTGAACTCGGTCGACGCCTTCTCGTCGACGAGCTCGAACGCGGCGTCGAGGAACCGCTGCACGCGCTCCTCGGCGCGGGAGCGCGCCGCGTGCACGCTGCGATTGACGGCGCGCTCGCGCCAGCCCGGCTCGCTCGTACCGAGGACGGGGCCCTCGCTCGCCATCTGGACTTCCTTCACGCGCCGGGTCGGGGACGAGAGCGTGCATCGTACGGCCCGGCCGGCGAGGTGCCGACGGCCCCGAACGCTCTGGAGAATCACATTCTCGCACAGAGAGCGGCTTGCCGGGAGACCCGTTCTCCCGTAGCGTTCGCCCGCCTACCACGAGCCGGAGGGACCACGTCCGATGACCACGCAGGCGGCGCCGCCGGGGCTCTACATCGACGGCGCCTGGGTCGACGCGTCGACCGACGACACCGTCGCGGTGGTCAACCCCGCCACCGAAGCGGTCATCGCGGACGTGCCCCAAGGCTCGGTCGGTGACGTCGACCGCGCGGTCGCAGCCGCCCGCCGGTCGTTCGACGAAGGTCCGTGGCGCCGCATGTCGCCACGCGAACGCTCGGACGTGCTCGTGCGCTTCGTGCAGGCGGTGAGCGACCGGCGCGACGAGCTCGTCGACCTGATCATCAGCGAAGCCGGTGCCGCGCGCTCGGTCGCGTCGGCGCTGCAGTTCGACACGCCGTTGCGGTACTCGCAGTGGTTCGCCGAGCGCGCCGCGACCTTCCCGTACGTCGAACCGCTGTTGCCGCAGGCGGGTCCGCGCGGGCTCGGGCAGGGCGCGATCCTCAAGCAGCCGATCGGCGTCGTCGCCGCGATCACGCCGTTCAACTTCCCGCTGTACCTCAACCTCGTGAAGATCGTGCCCGCAATGGCGGTCGGCTGCAGCGTGGTGCTGAAGCCGTCGCCGCTCACGCCGCTCGAAGCGTTCGCGCTCGGCCACATCGCCGACGAGGTCGGTCTGCCGCCCGGCGTGCTGAACGTCGTCACCGGCGACATCGCCGCGAGCGAGCACCTCACGACCCACGCCGGCGTCGACATGGTGAGCTTCACCGGCTCCGACGCGGTCGGGAAGCAGATCATGGGCCAGGCCGCGCAGGGCCTGAAGAAGGTGCTGCTCGAACTGGGCGGCAAGTCGCCCAACATCGTCTTCGAGGGCTCCGACGTCGGGAAGTTCGCGTTCGGTGCCGCGTTCGGGTTCACGATCCACGCCGGGCAGGGTTGCGCGCTGCCGACGCGCATCCTCGCCCAGCGTTCGATCTACGACGAGGTGGTCGAGAAGATGGCCGCCGCGTTGGGGAAGATCACGGTCGGCGACCCGACCGACGCCAAGACGGGCATGGGCCCGCTCATCCGCGAAACGCAACGCGAACGGGTCGAGCGGTACGTCGCGAGCGGCCAAGAGGAGGGCGCGCGCGTCGCGTGCGGCGGCAGCCGTCCGGCGGGCATGGACCGCGGGTATTTCTACGAGCCGACGTTGCTGGCCGACGTGAAGAGCTCGATGACCGTCGCGCAGGACGAGATCTTCGGGCCCGTCGGCGTCGCGATCCCGTTCGACGACGAGGACGACGCAGTGCGCATCGCGAACGACACGCGTTACGGCCTCGCAGCGTCGGTGTGGCACCCCGACGCGGTGAAGGCGTACGAGCTCGCGCAACGCATCGACGCCGGGACCGTCAGCATCAACGGCGGCGGTGGCGGCCCGCACCTCTGGGGACCGTTCGGCGGGTTCAAACAGTCCGGCATCGGGCGCGAGTTCGGTGACTACGGGCTGCTCGAGTACACGCAGTTGAAGACCGTGTCGTGGCCGGCCGGAAGGCCGTAAGCCGCAGCGTTCATGTCCCCACACGACCTCCGCACCGAATTGCGCACCTGGTTGGCGGAGCACCCGCCGCCGGCGATCGACGTCGTCGCGACGCGCGCGGAGGCGGACGAGATGCGGGCGTGGCAACGCGCCCTGCACGCCGACCGGTGGGTCGGCATCCATTGGCCGGAGGAGTACGGCGGGCGCGGCGCGTCGGTCGCGCAGGTCGCGGTCTACAACCAGGAACTCGCGCGCGCAGGCGCGCCGCCGTTGTTGGGGCGGGCCGGCATCACGCTCGTCGGCCCGACGCTGATGGCGTACGGCACCGACGAACAACGGTCGCGCTGGATGCCGCGCATCCTGAGCGGCGACGACGTGTGGTGCCAGCTGTTCAGTGAGCCGGCCGCGGGCAGCGACCTCGCGTCCCTGACGACCGTGGCGACGAAGAGCGGCGGCGCGTACCGCGTCACCGGCCAGAAGGTGTGGTCGTCGTACGCGACCTTCGCCGACCTGGCGATCGCGCTCGTGCGCACCGACCGCGACGCACCCGCGCACAAGGGCATCTCGATGCTGGCGATCGACATGAACGCGCCCGGTGTCGACGTGCGGCCGCTGCGCCAGATGACCGGAGAGCACGAGTTCAACGAGGTGTTCCTCGACGACGTCGCGGTGCCGGTCGACCACCTGATCGGGCCGGAGAACGACGGGTGGCGGGTCGCGAACACCACGCTGGCGAACGAACGGGGAGCGTCGTTCATCTGGAAGGAGCAGGTGCTCCACGAGATCGCTATCGAGGCGCTCGTGGGGGAGTGCCGGCAGCGCGGCCTCACCGACGACCCGTGCGTGCGGCAGCGGCTCGCGCAGTCGTGGATCGACGTCGAGTTATTCCGCCTCCACAACGCGCGCACGCTCGACCGTCTCGCACGCGGCGAGGAGATCGGCTCCGAGTCGAGCCTGGTGAAGTTGTTCTGGGCGAACGTCAGCCAGCGGCTCGCGGCGACGGCGGTCGCAGTGCTCGGCCCCGATGCGCTGCTCACACCGGGACGTTGGTCGCACGCACTGCTCGCGACGCGCGCCAACTCGATCATGGGCGGTACCAGCGAGGTGCAACGCAACGTCATCGGCGAACGCGTTCTCGGGCTGCCGCGCGAACCGAAGGTCGCGAAGAGATGAGCACGGGTGGGGAGCGCACCGGAGGCCTCGGTGCCGAAGGCCGCCGACCGGAGGGAGCGGGTGGGAGGAACGTCGACTTCGACCCGCTCGAGATGGTCGACCCCGCGCGCTACGCGGAACGCGGCTACCCGCACGAACTGTGGACGCAACTGCGCGCCGAGGACCCGGTCGCGTACGTCGAGGCGCCCGGCTTCGAACCGTTCTGGGCCGTGACCAAGCACGCCGACGTGATGGACGTCGCGAAACAACCGCTGCGGTTCTCGAACGCGCAGGGCATCACGCTCGCGCGCGCCGGGCAGGCGCCGTTCCCGCCGTCGGAGATGCTCGTGCTGCTCGACCCGCCCAAGCACGGCCCGGTCCGGCGCCTCGTGAGCGCGCGCTTCACGCCCAAGGCCGTGCGCGCGAAACGCGACGACGTCGAACGCATCGCGCTCGGCGTGCTCGACGACGCCGCGCCCACGGTCGCGAGCGGGAACGGAGATGCCGTCCAGCACATAGCGGCCCCGTTCCCGCTCGCGGTGATCGCCTGGATCCTCGGCGCGCCGAGCTCCGACTGGGAGCTGCTGTTCCGCCTGACGAACGAGATCATCGGCAAGGACGACCCGGAGTACCGACGCGACGGCGAGACGCCGGGGCAGACCATCAAGCGCGCCCGCGGCGAACTGCACCACTACCTCGCCGACCTCATCGACGAGCGGCGGCGCGACCCGCGCGATGACCTCGTCACCGAACTGGTCGACGGCACGGTCAACGGTGTGCCGCTCACCCAGGAACAACTGCTCGCGTACTGCGAGCTGTTCGTCGAGGCGGGCAACGAGACGACGCGCAACGCGATCAGCGGCGGTCTGCTCGCGTTCTGCGAACGACCGGGGGAGTGGGAGAAGTTGCGGGCCAACCCCGACCTCGTCACCGACGCGGTCGAAGAGATCCTGCGTTGGGCCAGCCCGATCAGCCACTTCACGCGGGTCGCGACCGAGGACTGCGAGCTGCGCGGCAAGCCGGTGCGCAAGGGCGACCAGCTCGCGCTCTACTTCGCGTCGGCGAACCGCGACGAGGACGTGTTCGACGACCCGTTCGCGTTCCGCGTCGACCGGCGGCCGAACCACCACCTCGCGTTCGGGTTCGGCGAGCACTTCTGTGTCGGCGCGCACCTCGCGCGTGTCGAGATCGAGATGGTGCTGCGCCACCTGCTGCGCCGGCTCGACGGCTTCGAACTGGCGGGGCCGGTCGAGCGCCTCGGTTCCGCGGTCAACGGCAGCATCAAGCGACTTCCGCTGCGCTTCCGCGCGGTGTAGCAACGATCTTCGGAGAAGGGACCTGACGACGATGGAGAACGAAGCGGAGCCCCGCTCGCCGCAGGCATCGGCGGGCGTGAGCGGGAGTGACCAGCGCAAGATGGAACTGCGACCGTTCGGGCGGACCGGCCTCGACGTCTCGGCGATCGGCTACGGCTGCTGGGAGATCGGCGGCGGGTACGGCGACATCGAGGCCGCCGACTTCGACCGCGCCGTCGGTCGCGCGCTCGACCTCGGGATCAACTGCTTCGACACCGCCGAGGGCTACGGGATGGGCGCGTCGGAGCGCGCGCTTGCGCAGGCGCTCGGCAGCCGGCGCGACGAGGCGATCATCGTCACCAAGTTCGGCATGAACTACAAGGACAAGCCGAACCTGCGCGACAGCAGCCGCGAGCGCGTCGTCGCGTCGATCGACAAGAGCCTGAAGAACCTCGGCACCGACTACGTCGACGTCTACCTCGTGCACTGGCCTGACCGGAACACGCCGTTCGAGGAGACCATGAGCGCGCTCGACGACATCGTGCGCGAGGGCAAGGTCCGCTACGTCGGCCTCTCGAACTTCAAGCTCGAAGAGATCGAGGCGTGCATGGCGGTGCGACGGGTCGACGTCGTGCAGTACGGCTGGAACATGTTCGACCGCCGCATGCAGACCGAGATCCTGCCGTACTGCGAACAGAACGGTGTCGGCTTCATGGCCTACGGGTCGCTCGCGTTCGGGCTGCTCACCGGCACGTTCCGCGAGGACCACGACTTCGGCAGCACCGACTGGCGTGCCCGCCAGGGGAACATGGGCGCGATCAAGATGTTCGCCGCGCTGTTCGGGCCGGAGAAGTTCACCGACAACGTGCGCGCGGTGGAGGAGCTCAAGGGCATCGCGGCGAAGTACGACAAATCGCTTCCGCAACTCGCCTTGCGTTGGGCGATCTCGCACCCGGGCGTCAGCACCGCGCTCGTCGGGTGCCGCACCGTCGACGAGGTCGAGGACAACGTGGGCGCGATCGGCTGGTCGATCAGCGATGCCGACCTGGCAGAGATCGACGCGATCTTCGGCAAGCACGAGATCGACACCACCCCCGGCTTCTGGATCGAGGAAGCATGAGCGGTGAGCTCGACGGCAAGGTCGCCGTCGTCACGGGTGGCGCGTCGGGCATCGGGCTCGGCATGGTCGAGCTCTTCGTCGCCGAGGGCGCTCGGGTCGTCGTCGCCGACGTGAATGCGGAAGCGGGCGCGGCGGTCGCGGCCCGGCTCGGCTCGTCGGTGGTGTTCCAGGCGACCGACGTGTCGTCGGCGGACGACGTGCAGGCGATCGTCGACCGGGCGGCATCCGAGTTCGGCGGCCTCGACGTGATGTGCAACAACGCCGGGGTCGGTGGCCGTCCGACGCGGTTCCTCGACGACGACTTCGCCGACTTCGACCGCGTCATGGGCGTCAACATCTTCGGAGTGTTGATCGGGTGCCAGCGGGCGGCGCGCTACATGGCGGAGCACGGCGGGGGAGCGATCGTGAACACGACGTCGATCGGCGGGATCAACGCCGGCTCCGGCGTGATGGCGTACCGCGCATCGAAGGCGGCGGTGATCCATGTGACGCGCTCGCTGGCGGTCGAGCTCGCGGCGAAGAGCATCCGCGTCAACTGCATCGCGCCGGCGCACATACCGACCGCGATCAACGCGACGTTCGACCAGAACGCGCTCGTGCGCGCGATGCAACCGTTGCAGCGGCTCGGCTCGCCGCGCGATGTCGCCGAGGCCGCCCTGTTCCTGGCCAGTGACCGCGCCGCCCAGATCACCGGGATCGTCATGCCGGTCGACGGCGGCACCACCGCGGGCGCCCCGCCCCGTTCGATGAAGGAACTGTTCGCGAAGTGAAGCTCTACTCCTGCGACGACCACCTCGACCTCTCGGCGGTGCCGCCGACGCTCTGGGAGTCGCGCCTGCCGGCGAAGTTCGCGGCGCGCGGCCCGCGCGTCGAGCCCGGCGAGCGCGGCGCGACGTGGGTGTGCGAGGACCGCGTCATCGGCCGCAGCGGCATGCCGCCCAACCGCGACGCGGTGAAGGGGTTCAGTGCGATCGGCCGCGCCGGCATCGACGACGACGGCTACCGCGCCGGCACGCCCAAGCTGCGGCTCGAGGACATGGACCGCGACGGCCTCGCGGCGTCGGTCATCTACGGGCCGCTGTCGTTGGGCTTCCGGGTCGACGATCCGGAGTTGCAGGTCGCGTGCTACGCGGCGTGGAACGACTGGGCGATCGAGGAGTTCAACGCGGTCGCGCCCGACCGCCTGTGCGTGCTCGGGTTTCTCCCCGGTCATTCACCCGAGGCGGCGGCCGCCGAGCTCGAACGCTGTGCCGCGCTCGGTCACCGGGGAGCGATCATCGGCGCGTTCGACGTCGACCTCGGCGACCCGTCGTGGGACCGGTTGTGGGCGGCGGCGGCCGAGACGACGTTGCCGATCTCGTTCCACATCAAGGGCGGGACGTCGTCGGGGTTGAGCTACCGCATCGGCAAGTGGCAGTCGGCCGCGTACGCGAGCGTGCTGCCGCTGCAGCTCGACGAACCGCTGGCGATCATGCTCTTCGGCGGTGCGCTCGAACGGCACCCGGGTTGCACGCTCGTGCTCGCCGAATCGGGTGTCGGCTGGCTGCCGTACTTCCTCGCGCGCGTCGACCTCGAGTGGGAGGCGCTGCGCGACAAGATCGACGACGCGCCGAGTGTGCCGCCGAGCGAACTGTTCCGCCGCCAGGTGATCGCGACGTTCGAGGAGGAGCCGCTCGCCGCGCAGCTCATCCCGATGCTCGGCGCCGACAGCTGCATGTGGGCGTCCGACTACCCGCACACCGACAGCACGTTCCCGCACTCGCGTCGAGCGATCGACGAGACGCTCCGCACGTTGCCGGCGCCCGACCTGGAGAAGATCATCGCGACCAACTGCGCGCGTCTGTACGGCTTCCCGTATGGCGAGTGACCGCGCCGGCCGGGTCGCCGGGATCGATCACGTCGCGCTGCCGATGCAGCACGCCGACTTGATGGTCGCGTTCTACCGCGCGCTCGGGTTCGACGTCGTCGAGCATCGCGGCGTCGTCGAGGTGTTCGCAGGCGAGAACAAGATCAACTTCCACGCGCCGGAACTCTGGCAACACGAACGGTTCACGCTGCGGGCACCGGCCGCGGTCCCGCCGTGCGGCGACCTGTGCTTCGTGTGGGACGGCGCGGCCGACGTGCTGCATGCGCGCATCGACGCCGCCGGCGCGACGATCGAGGAAGGGCCGGTCGAACGGGACGGCGGTCGACGCGAGAAGGGGACGAGCGTCTACACGCGCGATCCCGACGGCAACCTCCTCGAGTTCATGATCTACGGGCCGGTCAGGCGCAGATCCTCCGGCGCGGGCAGATGACGCCCCACACGGCAGCGGCGTGTGATCGAGCACCGGAGGCCGGAGCCGCATGAGCAACCATGACTGATCTCGTCATCCGCGGTGGGACCGTGTACGACGGGACGGGCGCGCCCGGTCGGGTCGCGGACGTCGCGATCGCCGACGGTGCGATCGCCGAGATCGGCGACGATCTGCGCGGCGCGCGCGAGCTCGACGCGTCGGGCTGCGCGGTCGCGCCCGGTTTCATCGACATCCACACGCACTACGACGCGCAGGTGTTCTGGGACCCGGCGCTGCGGCCGTCGTCGTACCACGGCGTCACGACGGTCGTGGCCGGCAACTGCGGCTTCACCATCGCGCCGACGCGCGCCGAGCACCACGAGACGATCGTGCACACGCTCGAGAACGTCGAGGACATGGACCCGGCGACGTTGATCGCCGGTGTCGCGTGGGAGTTCGAGACGTTCCCCGAGTACCTCGACGCGGTGGGGCGGCGCGGGACCGACCTCAACTTCACCGCGTACATCGGGCACTCGGCGTTGCGCCTCTACGTGATGGGTGATGCCGCGTACGAGCGCGCCGCGACGCCGGACGAGATCGAGCAGATGAGCGCGCTCGTGCGCGAGGCGCTCGCGATCGGCGCCGCCGGGTTCTCGACGAGCTTCTCGTACGCGCACCGCGGCGTCGACGGCAAGCCGGTCCCCAGTCGCTTCGCGGAGGCCGACGAGGTCGAAGCGTTGTTCCGCGCCGCCGGCGACGCGGGCCGCGGCGTCGTGCTCATCACGCCCGGGCCGCAGTGCTCGTACGCCGACGTGTACGAGTGGGCGCCGCGCATCGACCGCCCGTTCACGTACCCGTTGTTCGCGAGCCCCGGTGGCAAGCACCTCGAACCGGTGCGGCTGCACGAGCAGGGACTGGCGCGTGGCGCGCGCGTTTGGCCGCAGGTGACGCCGCGGCCGCTCACCATGCAGTTCACGATGGCCGACGCGTACAACCTGAACACCGGCGTCGTGTTCGGTGAGTTGATGAAGGTGAGCCGCGCCGTGCGCGTCGCCGCGTACCGCGACCCCGAGTGGCGCGCGCTCGCGGCCGCCGACCTCGAGAACTCGCCGATGAAGCCGCGCTGGGGGACGTTCGAGGTGTCGGAGTCGGCACGCTTCCCGGAACTGCAGGGCCGGCGCGTCTCGGACCTCGCCGCCGAGCGCGGGGTCACGCCGCTCGACGTCATGTGCGAGCTCGCGCTCGAAGAGAACCTCGAGACGCGCTTTCGTGCCTACATCGCCAACGACGAGCCCGACGCGGTCGCGCACCTGCTGACGCACGAGAGCGTCGCGCTCGGTCTCTCCGACGCCGGCGCGCACGTCGACCAGCTGTGCGACGCGCCGCTGCCGACCGACCTGCTCGGCACCTGGGTACGCGAGCGCGGCGTGCTGCCGCTCGAGCGCGCGGTGCGCAAGCTCACCGGCGAACCCGCCGACCTGTTCGGCTTCACCCGGCGCGGCTACCTGCGCGAGGGCAACTGGGCCGACGTCTGCGTCTTCGACCCGTCGACCGTCGGCACCGGGCCGACCCGTCGCGTGCGCGACTTCCCGGCCGACGCCGAGCGGTTGACCGCCGAGGAACCGACGGGCGTGCGCCATGTGCTCGTGAACGGCACGCCGATCCGTGCCGACGGCGCGCAACTCGACGTGTCGGGCGCGCGTCCCGGGGTGCGCCCGGAGATCGCGTGAGCGGGTGAGGAAGCCCAGCGCGCAGCAACTGTTCGGTCCCGCGGGCACGCCGCGTGTCGTCGTGGTCGGCGCCGGCTTCGGCGGCATCGCCACGGGCGTCGCGCTGCGGCGCGCCGGCATCGGCACGTTCACGATCTACGAGTCGTCGCTCGGCGTCGGCGGTACGTGGTGGGACAACACGTACCCGGGCGCGGAGGTCGACGTCGGTTCGCACCTGTACTGCTTCTCGTTCAAGCCGCACGACTGGACGCGCACGCACGCGAAACAGCCGGAGCTGCAGAAGTACCTCGAGGAGACCGTCGACGAGTACGGGCTGCGCCCGCACCTGCGGCTCGGGACCGCGGTCGAATCGGCGACGTGGGACGAGGCGAGCCACCGCTGGCGACTGCGGCTCGACGACGGCACCGTCGACGAGTGCCACGTGCTCGTCAGCGGCGTCGGGTTCCTCAACGTCCCCAACTATCCGAACTGGCCCGGCCTCAGTGGGTTCGAGGGCCCGGCGTTCCACACCGCGCGGTGGGAGCACCAGCACGACCTCAGCGGCAAGGTCGTCGCGGTGGTCGGCACCGGCTCGTCGGCGACGCAGCTCGTTCCCGCGATCCAACCGATGGTGCGCACGCTCTACGTGTTCCAGCGCGAACCGGGATGGGTCCTGCCGAAGGGGGAGCGCGACTTCACGGCCGAGCAGCGCGCCGAGTACCGGTCGGCGTGGCGGCGCCGGCGCGAGCGTTGGCGCCTGAAGTGGCTGTTGGAACGCAACCTGTGGAGCGGCGACATCTGGCGGCCGGGCACGAAGGCGAACGTGGCGCGCGAGCAGCTGTGCCGCGACTACATCGCCCGCAAGTTCGAGGACCGTCCCGACCTGCGGGACGCGGTCACGCCGACGTACCCGTACCCGGGGAAACGGCCGATCTTCGCGAGCACGTTCTACTCGGCGTTGAAGCAGCCGAACGTGGAGCTGGTGCCGCGCGCGGTCGCGTCGGTCACGCCGACCGGCATCGTCGACGTCGACGGCACGGAGCGCGCGGTCGACGTCATCGTGATGGCGACCGGGTTCCAGGCCGCCAACTACCTCGCCCGCCTGACGGTCGTCGGTCGCGACGGGCGCACGCTGCAGGAACGTTGGGCGGGCGAACCGCGCGCGTACCTCGGCATCACGGTCCCGCAGTTCCCGAACTTCTACATGCTGTACGGGCCGGGCACGAACGGCGGCGACATCGTGTCGATGCTCGAGGCGCAGGCGCAGTACGCCGTGCGCGCGGTGAAGCGGATGGCGCGCGAACGCGTCAGCGCGATCGAAGTGCGACCCGCCTTCGAGGCGCGGTGGTACCGCTGGCTGCAGTCGAAGATGCCGGGTACGTCGTGGACGATGACGAAGAACTACTTCACGTCGCCCACCGGCAAGATCGTGACCCAGTGGCCGTACGGCAACCTCGTCTACACGATGATGACGAAAGTGCTCGGCCGCGTGTCGGAGACGGCGCGGACGCGCCGGGTTGACCAGGAGGCGTGATGAGCCCGTTCAGCTACGAAGGCCGCCGGGTGGTGGTGACCGGCGCGGCCAGTGGCGTCGGCGCCGCGCTGCTCGATGTGCTCGCGGAGGTCGGCGTCGCGCACGTCGTGGTGCTGGACCGCAAGGAACCGAGCGGGCCCCACGACGCGTTCCTCGACGTCGACCTCGCCGACGAACGCGCGGTGCGAGACGCGATGGCGCAGATCGACGGGCCCCTGCACGGGCTGTTCAACAACGCGGGCGTCGCCGACACGTCACCGCCGCACACGGTGCTCGGGGTGAACTACCTCGCGCTGCGCACCCTGTCGGAAGGCTTGCTCGACCGCATGGTCGAAGGCGGCGCGATCGTCAACACCGCGTCGCTCGCCGGTTCGCTGTGGCGCAAGCGCGCCGAGGCGATCAACACGTTGCTCGACCTCGATCTCGCCGACGGCTGGGGCGCGACGTTCGAGTGGTTCGACGCCAACCACGAGTCGCTCGGGCAGGGGCCGTACAACTTCTCGAAGGAGATCGTCGAGCTGTACACGATGCGCTCGTCGCGCCCGACGCAGCGGCGCGGCGTGCGCACCAACACCGTTTGCCCGGGGCCGATCGACACGCCGTTGCTGCCCGACTTCCGCGCCACGACGAGCGACAAGATCATCGATTGGAACATCCGCGAGATGAACGGCCGCGCCGTGCAGCCGCGCGAGGTCGCGAGCGTGCTCGCGTTCCTCGGTTCGCCCGCCGCGGCGTACGTCAACGGCCTCAACCTCGACATCGACGGCGGGTTCGGCGCCGCCATGGCCACCGGCCAGGTCGACTTCAGCGGCCGTACCTGACGCAAGTTCGGGTTCAGGGGCGGGGCGGTTCGCCGTCGCGCACCGCGTCGGCGATCAGCCCGATGACCCAGGTGATCGCCCGGGTCGCGTCGTCGGAGTCGAGGCCCCAGTCGGCCACCAACCGCTCGTAGGAGCCGACCGACCAGAGCACGTCGAACATCGCCGCCGCGAGCGCGCGGTCGGTGGCCGACCAGTCGGCCGTGTGCTCGGTCACCGCGGCGAGCAGCGCGTTGTGTTGCCGGCGGTTGACCTCCGCCAGGGTCGGGTCGAGTGGGGGACGGGCGGCGAGCGGCGTCGCGGAGACGAAGCGGAAGATGCGACGCGTCGCGTCGGCGATGTCGTCGACGTGCAGCTGTTCGAGCTCGACGCCCGACTCGTGCTCGAGCCGTTGCATCACCGCGTCGCGCAGCGCGCGCTCGTTCGTGAAGTGCCGGTAGACCGTGCGCTCGTTCACGCCCGCGCGTTCGGCGACGGCGCGGATCGTCACGCCTCGCCAGTCGCGGATCGACGACTCGCGTACGAGCTCGGCGCCCGCGGTCACGATGTTCTCGCTCGTCTGCGCGGCGCGTTCGCGTCGAAGGGTGCTGTCGTACGCCCGCCGTTCGCGCGCCGGCGATGCGGTCACGGGACCCGGGCGGGCAGGGTCTCGTAACCGCGCACGGTCGACGTCGGCGCGAGCTTCGCCCGTGATTCGTCGACCTCCCACTCGGGGAACCGGTCCAGCAGTTCGTCGAGCGCGACGCGGCCTTCGAGACGGGCGAGCGACGCGCCGAGGCAGAAGTGGATGCCGTACCCGAACGTCAGGTGCTGGCGGATGTCGCGGTGGATGTCGAAGCGGTCGGGATCGTCGAAGCGGCGGTGGTCACGGTTGGCCGACGCGACGATGAACAGCATGGCGCTGCCCTCGGGCACCGTCTCACCGTGCACGTCCATCGGGCCGGGCATGTAGCGGCCGACCTGCACGCCGGGCGCCTCGTAGCGAAGCAGTTCTTCGATCGCGTTCGGCAGCAACGAACGGTCCTCGACGAGCTCGCGGCGCTGGTCGGGATGGTCGGCGAGCGTCTTGCCCGCCCACCCGATGAGCTTCGTCGTCGTCTCGCTGCCCGCGCCGGCGACGACGGTCGTGTAGAGCAGTGCCTCGTCACGCGTGAGGCAGCGGCGCGTGCCGGTCTCGTCCTCGAACTCCGTGTGCAGCAGTTCGGTCATGAGGTCGTCGGAGGGGTGGTCGATGCGCCAGTCGATGTACTCGGCGTACATCTCGCTGCCGAACGTCGTGCCCTCCTCGACCTTCATGGGTTGGCCGTCGGCGATGCGCAGCTGCGAGTCCGCACCTTGGCGGATCGTCTCCTGGTCCGCTTCGGGGATGCCGAAGAGCATCCCGATCGTGCGGATCGGCATCTGGGCGCCGAGGTCGGCGATGAAGTCGAACTCGCCGGTACCCACGAGCGGGTCGAGGCTGCGGGCGCAGAACTCGCGCATCTTCGGTTCGAGCGCGGCGACACGTCGCGGCGTGAACACGCGCGACAACAGACTGCGGTGCACCGTGTGCACGGGCGGGTCCTCGAAGATGAGGTTGCCCGGCGGCAGCTGGATGTCGGCCTTGATCAGCTCGAGGATGCCGCCCTTGCCGGAGATGTAGTTGCGCGCGTCCTTGAGCCCGGCTTCGCAGTCCTCGTACCGGCTCACCGCGTAGAAGTCGAACTTCTCGTTGTAGTAGAGCGGCACTTCTTCGCGCAGCTGCCGCCACACCGGGTACGGGTCGGCGTCGAGGACCGGGTCGTACGGGTCCCAGTAGGGCTCGGTCATTGCTGTCCGCCTCTCTGTACGAGTTCGACGATGCGCGCCGGCGTGAGCGGCAGGCGCGTCACCGTGACGCCGAATGGTGCGAGCGCGTCGGCGACCGCGTTCACGACCGCCGGCGGCGCGCCGATCGCGCCGCCCTCGCCGACGCCTTTGAAACCACCGGGCCCGGGGCTCGGTGTCTCGATGTGGCCGTACTCGATCGGCGGTACTTCGGCCGCGCTCGGTACGAGGTAGTCGAGGAACGTCGTCGCGAGCGGGTTGCCCTCGTCGTCGTAGGCGAGGTGCTCGAACAGCGCGCCGCCCACGCCCTGCACGACACCGCCCGCGATCTGTCCTTCGACGACGTTCGGGTTGATCATCGGGCCGCAGTCCTCGCTCACGATGTAGCGCAGCAACTGCACGCGGCCGGTCGTCGGGTCGACCTCGCAGGTGCACACGTGCGTCGCGTTCACCCAGATCGAACCGGTCGTCGCCGAGTAGCGCGCGCTCGCTTCGAGGCCGGCCGGCGTGCCCGGCGGCAGCGCGTGCGGTTCGAGGTACGCGGTCGCCGCGACCTCCGCCAACGACACGCTGATCGCCGGCGTGCCGCGCACGAACGCGCGGCTGTCGGCAAGCTCGATGTCGGCGGCGTTCGCTTCGAGCTTGTGCGCGGCGATCGCACAGACGCGTTCGCGCAGGATCGCCGACGTCTCGCGGATCGCGCCCGCGGTCATCGACGCGCTGCGGCTGCCCGCGGTTCCCGCGCCGAACCCCGTGACCGCGGTGTCGCCCTGGATCGTGTGGACGTCGTCGATCGCGACACCCAGCGCGTCGGCCGTCAGCTGGACCACGGTCGTCTCGACGCTGTTCCCGGTCGACCCGCCGGCGATGTACACGTTGACCGTGCCCGACGGCTCGATGCGGATCGTCGCCGCTTCGGTGCCGTAGCTGCCGTAACCGGGAGTCGACGGCTCGACGTAGCTCGACACGCCGACGCCGAGGTAGCGGCCCTGCTCGCGCGCGGCGGCCTGCTCGGCGCGGAACGCGTCGTAATCGAGGATCTCGAGCGCCTGCTCGAGCGTCTCCAACGGCGTGATGCTGTCGTACGTCATGCCGTTCGGGTTGCGGTACGGCAGTTCGTCGGTGCGCACGAGATTGCGGCGGCGCAACTCGACGGGGTCGATACCGATGCGGCGGGCGGCGATGTCGAGCAGCACCTCGCGGGCGAGCGACTCGAACTGCCAGGGCCCGCGGTACGCGGCGCGCCCGACCGTGTTCGTGTAGATGCACTTCGTCGCGAAGCCGGCCTTGCCGACGCGGTAGGGACCGGGGAACAGCATCCCGACCGCGGCGCCCGTCGTGACCGGCCACGGTGTCGGGTACGCGCCGCAGTCGGAGACGAAGTCGATGTACGCGCCGGTGATGTTGCCGTCGCCGTCGAACGCCATCGCGACGTCGCCGTGCTCCTGGCGCGACTTGCCGGCCGCGAGGAGGTTCTCGCGCCGGTCCTCGACCCACTTCACCGGCCCGTCGACCTTGCGCGCCGCGAGCATCAGGCACATCTCGTCGCGCTGCACCATGACCTTCTGGCCGAAGCCACCGCCGGTGTCGCGCATGATCACGCGCACGCGGTGCTCCGGGATGCCCAGCAGGCGGGCGCAGAAGGCGCGCACCTCGTGCGGCGCCTGCGTCGCGCTGTAGATCGTCAGCTCACCGGTCGCATGCTGGAAGTCGACGAGGATGCCGCGCCCCTCCATCGGTGCCGCCACGTGCGCGTGCTGGTGGATCGTCTCGCGCACGACGTGCGCGGCGGCGGCGAACGTCTCTTCGAGCTTCGCCATCGGTCGACCGTTGAGCTCGCCGACGACGTTCGACCCGTGCTGCTCGTGCACGAGCGCGTCGTTCTGTTCGGCGGTGGTGTAGTCGACGACCGCGGGCAGCGGGTCGTAGTCGACGTCGACCAGTTCGGCCGCGTCGACCGCCTGCGCGCGGTGCTCGGCGACCACGAGCGCGACCGGGTCGCCGACGAAGCGCGCTTCGCCCTCGGCGAGCGGCGGGCGCGGCGTCTCGGGGCCGGCGGCGCCGACGGCGGTGTGCCACTGCTCGTGCACGTCGGGGTTGAGGTCGGCGGCGGTGAACACGTACCGCACGCCCGGCGCCGCGAGCGCGGCACTGGTGTCGATGCCGCGGATCGCGGCGCGTGCGAACGGGCTGCGAACGAAGTAGGCGTGCAGCAAATTGGGCAGCACGACGTCGTCCACGAACGTGCCGTGCCCGGTGAGCAGCCGGACGTCTTCCGTCCGTTTCACGCGCGTCCCGACGTAACGCGCGCCCGTCGCGTTGGTGTCGGTCACGCGATGAGCACGGACCGGGCACCGTCGACCGGGATGACCGCGCCCGACACGAACGACGCACGGTCGGACGCGAGGAACGCCGCGACCTCCGCGACCTCGTGCGGCTGGCCGAGGCGTCGCATCGGCGTGAGGTCGGCGGCGGTCGGCATCATGTCGAGCGACGCGCCCATGATCTCGGTCTTCACGAAGCCCGGGCACACTGCGTTGACGCGGATGTTCTTGCGCCCGTACTCGACCGCGGCCGTCTTGGTCAGGGAGATCACGCCCGCCTTGGCGGCGCCGTAGATGCTCGTCGCCATCGACGAGTTGAGCCCGCCGATCGACGACCAGTTCACGATCGAACCGCCGTTCTTCAGCTCGAGCATCGTGCGGATGCCGTGCTTCATGCCGAGCACGACGCCGCGCAGGTCGACGTTCATCGTGCGCTCGTAGTGGTCCATCGTCACGTCGGTGAGCATCACGCCTTCGGCGATGCCCGCAACGTTGAGGACCGCGTCGAGCCGGCCGAACTCCTCGACCGCGGCGCGCATGATCGCCTCGACGTCGTCCTCGTTCGTGACGTCGCAGTGCACCGGCAGCACGCCCGCGCCGACCTCCGCCGCGGTGTCCTTCTCCGCGCCGCTGATGTCGGCCGCGACGACCTGCGCGCCTTCGCGCACGAAGATCTTCACCGCCGCCTTCGCCATCCCCGAGCCGGCGCCCGTGATGACCGCGACCTTCCCGTCCAACTCGCCCATGAGCCGACCCCCAGCCCGCTCGCGAATTCGTGGCAGAAGAATGGCACGAATACCACCGCTGAGCAACTGCTCAGCGGTGGGCGGAGAAGAACTCGTCGAGGTCGGCGACGAAGAGATCGGGCCGTTCCATCGCGGCGAAGTGGCCGCCGCGGGGCATCTCGGCCCAGTGGGTGACGTGGTAGCGGCGCTCGACCCACGGGCGCGGGTAGCGCAGCACCTCCTTCGGGTACCGGGCCACGCCGGTCGGCACCTCGACCCGTTGCGCCGTCTCGGTGCTGTGCATGTGCTCCCAGTAGAGGCGGGCCGACGAGGTGATCGTCTGCGTCACCCAGTACGTCATCACGTTCGTGAGCAGTTGGTCGCGCGTGAACACCGACTCGGGGTCGCCGTCGCAGTCGCTCCACGCGCGGAACTTCTCGACGATCCACGCGAGCAGGCCGGCCGGCGAGTCGTTGAGCGCGGCGCCGAGCGTCTGCGGCTTGGTCGACTGTTCTAGCGCGTAGCCCGACTCCTCGCGCATGAACTCGCCGAGCGCGGCGAGGCCGGCCGTGTCGTCGGCGGAGAGCTCGACCGGTTCGTCGGGTCGATCGGCGATCGGCATGTTCACGTGGATCGCCGCACAGTGCTCGGCATCGAGCGCGCCGATGCGCGTCGCGACCTGCGCGCCCCAGTCGCCGCCCTGCGCGCCGTACCGCGCGTAGCCGAGCTGTGTCATCAACGTCGCGAACGCGCGCGCGACGCGCGGGACGTCCCAACCGCGCGCGGTCGTCGGGCCGGAGAACGCGTAGCCGGGCAGCGACGGCGCGACGACGTCGAAACCCCGCGCGGTGAGCATCGGGATCACCGTGAGGAACTCGACGATCGAGCCCGGCCATCCGTGCGTCAGCAACAAGGGGAACGCGTCGGCGCGCGACGAACGCGCGTGCACGAAGTGCACCGGTTGGTCGTCGATCACGGTGCGGAAGTGGTCGAACTGGTTGAGGGCCGCCTCCTGCGCCCGCCAGTCGTACGCGTCGCGCCAGTAGTCGACGAGGTCGCGCAGGTAGTCGGTGGGGATGCCGTACTCCCACCCGGTGCCGTCGATCTGGTCGGCGAAGCGCGTGCGCGCGAGCCGGTCACGCAGGTCGTCGAGCACCGCGTCCTCGACATGAACCTCGTACGGCTCGATACTCATGCGGCTCCAGTCGCCGGCGCTCTATCACGCATCGCGAACGGTGTTGGCTCGTCGCCCGCGCCGGCGACGTTGCGCCTGGCCGGGGACTCAGCCAACCGGCGTGAACTCCAGGCGCAGTTGCTCGAGGCCGCGCAGCATGTAGATCGGCGTGTAGTGGTAGCGCCGCTCGCCGGCGGGACCGTGCTCCGCCTCCGACACGCGGATGTCGGCGGTGCGGTCGAGGATGCGCTCGAGGCTGACCTTGCCCTCGGCGCGCGCCAGCGGTGCGCCCGCGCAGGCGTGGATGCCGAACCCGAAGCCGACGTGGTGCCGCCCGTTGACGCGGTCGAGGCGGAGGTCGGCGGGGCATTCGAACTGCCGGTCGTCGCGGTTGGCCGCGCCGTTGATCACCATGAGCGTGGTTCCGGCCGGGATGGCGACGCCCCCGATCGTGGTCGGCCGGCGCGCGAGGCGGAAGTTGCCCTGGATCGGGCTCTCGATGCGCACCACTTCCTCGACGAACGCCGGGATGCGGTCGCGTTCGTCGCGCAACTGCTGCTGCAGCTCGGGCTGCTCGCCGATGAGCCGCAGTGCGGTGCCGAGCATGCGCGCCGTCGTCTCCTGGCCGGCCGCGAAGAGGTTGGCGGCGATGAGCATGACGTCGTGCACCTCGGGCAGCGTGCCGTCGGGGAACGTCGCGGTGGCGAGCTCGGTCATCACGTCGGGGCGCGGCGCGGCGCGACGGTCCTCGATGTACGCGGTGAACCGGTCGTAGAGGAACTCGAGGGGCTTGTGCGCGACGCCGCCGTCCTTCGCGCCGTGCATCTTGTCGCGGTCGTCGCCCTGCAGCTCCTTGCGGAACGTCGCGTGGTCCTCTTCGGGCACGCCGAGGAGGTCCGCGATGACGAGCAGGGTGAACGGGTTCGCGTAGTCGCCGATGAACTCGCACCTGCCGCTCGCGAGGAACTCGTCGAGCTGTTGGTCGCAGAGGCGCCACATGAACTCCTCGTTCTCACGCAGGCGCTTCGGCGTGATCAACCGCATCAGCAGCGCGCGGTGCGCGGTGTGCTCGGGCGGGTCGAACGACGGCAGCTGGTCGCTGAACGGGAGCTCGTCGCGGTACTGCTCGATGATGTCGCTGATGTCGTCGCCCTCGAGCGGGACGGGGAAGCGCGCGAACGGGCCGGCGACCGTGTTGCAGTTCGAGAACGTGTCGGTGTCGTTCAACACCGCGATCGCCTCTTCGTACCCGGTGACCATCACGACGTCGCGGTGCGGTTCGCGCCACACGGGACCGTGGTCGCGGAGGTAGTCGTAGTAGGGGTACGGGTCCTGGTAGAGGGGCCGGGCGCGGAAGAAGTCGACGCTGTCGAAGTCGGTCATCGGGCGCTCCGCTCGGGATCCGGAAACAGCGTTCTCATCGTTGCACGCCGCCGATGAGAGCGCCATTCTCACGCGGCGTCGGTCGACCGGCCCCGGGGTCAGTCGTACTTGCCGGCTTGCGGCCTGACCTGCGACTTCCCGTGGATCTGGCCGAGGCAGATCTCCCGCAGCGCGTGGTTCGGGTTCCACGGCGGGCCGCCGAGCGGGTGGATCTCGAAGTGCGTGTGCACCGGGCCGCCGGCCGCGTTGCCGGTGTTGCCGCTGTAGCCGAGCACCTCGCCCTGCTTCACCTTGCGGGTGCCGTCGGGCCCGAACGTGCCCGCGAAGTGGTCGAGGTGGCCGTACCAGTAATAGGTGCCGTCGGGCGCGGTGAGGTGGATCGCGTTGCCGCCCATGCCACCGGTCTGGCGCTCGGCGATGCCGTCGGTGACCGCGACGTTCGGCGACCCGCGCTTGGCGAACACGTCGTTGCCCTCGTGCACGCGGTAGTTGCCGCGCGGCTGTCCCCAGTCGTCACCGAACGAGACGAGCGCGTCGACCGGGCACACGAGTTGCTCGACCGGGACGCGTGCCGCGTCGTCGGGCTTCGCGGGCCCCGAACGGTGGCCGAGCCGCGGCCCGGGCCGGCCGGCGGCCGCGGCGGCGGCCGACGCGGCTTGGTACGCGTTGTTCCGACCCGCGACCGCGAGCCAGTAGCGGATCGCGTCCTGGCCCGCCTGCGCGCGACGAAGGTCGGCGGCGAGGCGACGCGTGCGCTTCGACATGTTGCGCATCTGCGCCTGGAGCAAGCGCGTCAGTTGGCGCTGGCGCTGCTGCTTCGCCCGCACCTCGTCGACGCGCTGCACGAGCGCGTCGCGCGCGCGCTTCAGCGCGTCGTAGTCGCGGTTCGCACGTGACGTCGACGTCGCGGCGAGCGCGTTGGCGCGACCCACGGCGATGGCCTCGTGCTCGCCGAAGATGTCGGCGGCCAGCGCCGGGCCGGGCGACGAACCGGCGTACAGCTCCTGGGCGCTGTCGGTGAAGACCGAGTACGCCTCCTGGATGCGGGCGCGCAGCGCCGGGAGCGACGCCTCGAGCCCGTCGAGCTCGACCGTCACCTTGGCCAGCCGGGCGCGGGCCTTGACCAGGGCGATCCGGTCGGTCCGGGCGTCGAGGCGGGCCTGGCGCAGCGCGTCCTGGGCGGTCGCGACGGGGTCCGGCGGGGGGATGGCCGGCACCGCCGGCGCGGTTGCGGTCGTCGCGGCGGTCGCGGGCGGTGCGGTCGGGGGCGCCACCGGTTCGAGCGCGCCCGCGACGGAGCCCGGGACCACGCCGCCGATCGTCGCGATGGCGAGCGCGGCCGCGAGCGCACGAGGGCGCGCCGGAACGAGCCGGGCCGGACGCAGTAGCCGCATGAAGCAACGATGCTTACCAAGCGCGCGGCCGACCACAAGCGCGGGGAGGTGAACACTGGACAACCGACGCGACGGGCGCCGTACGCTGCGGCGCGAATGGGGCGCCCGCGCGCCTTCCTCGGCATCCCGTACGCCACCACGGACCGTTTCGAACGGCCGGTCGCGACCGGCGCCGTCGACTTCGAACACGCGACCGCGTTCGGGCCGGCCGCGCCGCAACGGCCCGGCGTGCAGCTCGTGCCCGACTCGCCCGTCGGCCCGATCGACGAGTACTCGTGCCTGACGCTCAACGTGTGGGCGCCGGCCCTCGCCGACGCCGGCGGCGTCGCCCGCCCGGTGCTGGTGTGGTTCCACGGCGGGTCGTTCGTGACCGGTTCGTCGGCCCAGCCGATCTACGACGGCGCCCGCCTCGCGACCGAGCAGGACGTGGTGGTCGTCACCGTGAACTACCGGCTCGGCGCGCTCGGCGTCCTCGACCTGCGGCCGCTGGGCGGCGACGTCGCGAACCTCGGCCTGCACGACGCGATCACCGCACTTGAGTGGGTGCGGGACAACATCGCCCGCCTCGGCGGCGACCCGGCGCGCGTGACGATCTTCGGCGAGTCCGCCGGCGGCGGCCTGTGCGCGCACCTCCTGGCGTCGCCGGTGGCGCAGGGCTTGTTCGCGAGCGTGATCGTGCAGAGCGGCATCACCGACCGCACGCTCGACGCCGAGCGCGCCGGGCTCGTGGCGCGCACGTTGTGCGACGCCGCCGGTGCGCGCGACCTCGACACGCTGCGCGCGCTCCCGCTCGACGCGTTGCTCGACGCGCAGGACGCGGTCGTCCCCGCGTTGCTGAAGCCGGTCGGGATGATGCCGTTCCACCCGTGCGTCGACGGCGACCTGTTGCACAGGCCGCCGGCGGCCGCGCTCGCCGACGGGGTCGCGGCGGGAGTGCCGCTCGTCGCCGGCTCCACCGCGAACGAGATGCAGTTGTTCCTCGACCCGAACGCGAGCGCGCCGGAGCGCGACCGGCTCGTGCGGCGCGTCGAGCGGTACGTCGGGGTCGACGCGGCGGAGGCCGAGCGCATCGTCGCCCGGTACGAACGCGACGGCGACGACGTGTGGCCGGCGCTGTTCAGCGACGTCGAGATGCAGGCGCCGCTGCGCCGCGTGCTCGACGCGCACGCGCCGCACGGTCCGACCTACACGTACCTGTTCGCGTGGCCCGCGCCCGGCATCGGTGCCGCGCACGCGGTCGACATCCCGTTCACGTTCGGGAACTTCGTCGACGGTTGGGACGCGTTCGTCGGTTGCGACGCCGACGCGGAACGGCTGTCGAGCGACCTGCGCCGCGCGTGGGCCGCGTTCGCGTCGACCGGCGACCCGGGCTGGGCGCGGTACCCGGCGACACAGGTGTTCGACCGCGAGTCGCACGTCGAGGCCGCGCACCCGTTGTTCGCGCGGCTGCCGGACGTCTAGGCAAACGCGCGCGCCGGCGGACGACCGAGCACCCGCTCGACGTCGGGCGACACCCTTGCGAGCGCACCGCGTGCGACGGCCTCGTACAGGCGGACGGTCGAGTCGAGCAGCCACTCGTCCATCCCGGTCTTCGCGACGGCTGCCCGCCACTGGTCGAGCGGCGGGTCGAGGCGGGTGACGCCGAGGCGCGCCGCGACCTCGTCGCCGTCGAGCGCTTCGGGGCCGGTGACGACGACGGGCCCGTCGACGTCGTGCACGAGCGCCTCGGCGGCGACCTCCGCGATGTCGTCGGGCTCGACCCACGCGACCCGCCCGGTGCCGAACGGCAGCACGATGCGCCCGCGCGCGAGCAGATCGCGTTGCCGTTCGATCACCGTCGTGAAGAACGACGGTTGCAACACCGTCGACGCGACCGGCGAGGCCGCCAGGCGCCGTTCGATGGCGCGGTGGTTGCCGTGCAGGCCGTCGTCGAGCCCGTCGATCGGGATGTTCGACAGCTTCACGATGCGCGCCACGCCGGCGCGTTCGGCGGCCTCGATCGCGTTCGTCTCGAGCATCGTCTGCTCGCGTGACGGTGACGACTGCAGGAACATGGCGCGCACGCCCGTGCACGCGATGTCGAGCGCGGTCGGGTCGGCGAGGTCGTCGCCGTCGCGCCGCGAGAACGCGCGCACGTCGGCGTCACGGGCGGCGAGGTGCGCGGCGACGCGCCGGCCGAGATCGCCCGCGGCCCCGATCACGAGCACGGTCACGGGGAGTACGTTGGCACACGTGCGGCAGCCCCGACCGGGCCCGGGGATCGGGCGCGAGCTCACCGTGCCCCAACAACTCGCCTGCGCGCTGCGCGTGCTCGCGCGTGAAGGGTGGAGGGAGAACCTGTCGGGGCACGTCACGTGGGCGACGCCCGACGGCGGCATGTGGGTGAACCCGTGGGGCGTCTGGTGGGACGAAGTGCGCGCATCGCAGATCGTGCGCGTCGACGCCGACGGCGAGATCGTCGAGGGCGACTGGGACGTCACGCCCGCGGTGTTCCTGCACACCGAACTGCACCGCGTGCGCGACGACGCGACCGTGATCGTGCACAACCACCCGTACCACGCGACGTTGCTGGCGGCGATGGGGGAGCGGCCGCGCATCGTCCACCAGAACGCGTGCATCTTCGACGGCGAGCTCGCGTTCGTCGACGAGTACGAAGGGGTCGACGACGTCGACGGCGGCAAGTGGCTCGCACGCGAGGTCGGTGACGCCTCGGGCGTGCTGCTCGCGCACCACGGCGCGATCGTGACCGCGCCGACGGTCGCCGAGGCGTGTTACAAGGCGACGACATTCGAACGCATGTGCCGTTTCACGTACGACATCCTGCGCGCCGGCCGCACCCCCGTCGAGCTTCCCGTCGACCAGCGCACGGAGATGAAGGCGGCACTGCGCCAGAACGCGCCGAGCGCGTACTGGGACGGCGCGGTGCGCGTGTTGTTGCGCGACGAACCGGAGGTCCTCGACTGAACATCGACGACCTCGCGCGCATGGACGCGTTCGGCGGCGGCAAGGGCCGGCGCGAAACGATCTCCTGGCTGCCCGAGCCCGAACCACGCGAGCGGCGGTACCGGGTGTTCTCCGTCGACGACCACGTCGTCGAACCGCCCGACGCGTTCGCGGGCCGCTTCCCGAAGAAGTTCGCCGACGCCGAACCGCGCGTCGTACCGACCGACGACGGCGGCGAAGCGTGGCTGTGGAACGGCGAGCTGCTCCCGAACGTCGGCTTCAACGCCGTGGTCGGGCGCCCCTCGACCGAGTACGGGTTCGAGCCGACGCGTTTCGACGAGATGCGCCGCGGCGCGTGGGACATCCACGCGCGTGTACGCGACATGGACCTCGACGGCGTGCAGACGTCGGTGTGCTTCCCGTCGTTCCTGCCCGGCTTCGTCGGGCAGCGCCTCACGATGTGGCCGGACGATGACGAGCTCGCGCTCACCGCGATGCGCGCGTACAACGACTGGCACTTCGAGGCGTGGTGCGGCGCCTACCCGGACCGGTTCGTGCCGAACCAGATCGTGTACCTGCGCGACCCGCAGGTCGCGGCCGACGAGGTGCGCCGCAACGCGGCGCGCGGGTTCAAGGCGATCACGTTCTCGGAGGCACCCGACAAGCTCGGCCTGCCGACGGTCCACTCCGGCTACTGGGACCCGTTGTTCGCCGCCTGCGCGGAGACCGAGACCGTCGTGTGCCTGCACGTCGGGTCGTCGGGTACGTCACCGACCACGTCGCCCGACGCGCCACCGGAGATACCGGCGGTGCTGTTCGGCGCGTACGGGATGTACTCCGCGGTCGACTGGCTGTACTCGAAGATCCCGGTGCGCTTCCCCGACATCAAGATCTGCCTGTCGGAGGGCGGGATCGGATGGGTGGCCGGCATCCTCGACCGGCTCGACCACTGTTACCGCTACCAACTGGGGTACCTGCCGACGTGGAGCGACGTCGCGGAGACGCCGAGCGACGTGATGCGCCGCAACTTCTGGTTCTGCTCCCTGGACGACGACGCCGGCATGCTCATGCGCCACCGCATCGGCATCGACCACGTGCTCGTCGAGTCGGACTACCCGCACGCCGACTCGTCGTGGCCCGACACGCAGGCGATGCTCGTGCGCCAGCTCGAGGGCCAGGGCGTCCCCGACGACGAGGCCGAGCTGATCACGTGGACGAACGCGGCGCGCCTGTTCCGCCACGAGCTGCCTTGAACGACACCGTCGCCGGCGTCGTCGCGCGCAACGCCAGCGAACGGCCCAACGGTCTCGCGTTCGTCGAAGCGACGTCGGGCGCGTCGGTGACGTGGGAGGAGTACGCGGCGCGCGCGTCGTCGGTGGCCGCCGCCGTCGCGCGGTACGAGCGCGGCGAGCGCATCGCGCTGCAGATGCCCGACGGCCCCGACGTTCACGAGGTGATGCTCGGGTGCGAGCAGGCGGGCGTCGTTGCAGTCGGCATCGGTGCGCGCGCCGGGGCGCGTGAGGTCGAGCACCTCTGCGCCCGTACCGGCGCGCGTGAACTGTTGACGACCGCGCCGCTCGCCGACGGTTCGGTCGACGCGTCGCGTGCGTTCGGCCCCGACGAGCTGTGGTTCCTCAACTCGACATCGGGCACGACCGGGTTGCCGAAGGTCGTCATGCACCAACAGCGGCGGTGGTTCGCGTTCCACGACTTCGCGCACCGCGTCGCGCGCTTCACCGCCGACGACGTGTTCCTGAGCGCGCTCCCGACGCCGTTCGGCTTCGGCCTGTGGACCGCGCACTTCAGCCCCGCCATTGCGGGCGCGCCGTGCGTGCTCGTCGAACGGTTCTCGCCCGAAGCGGTGCTCGCCGCGATCGAGCGCCATCGCGTCACCGTGCTCGCCGCGGTGTCGACGCAGTTCGTGATGATGCTCAACTCGCCGGCGTTCGCGACGACCGACCTGTCGTCGTTGCGCGTGATGTTCACCGGCGGCGAGATGGTGCCGTACGAACGGGCGAAGGAATTCGAGGACCGCACCGGGGCGTGCGTGCTGCAGTTCTACGGGTCGAACGAGACCGGCGCGCTGTCGGGCACGTCACCGGCCGACACGCAGGAGCGCCGCCTGCGCACCGCCGGGCGCGTGATCCCCGAGATGCACGTGCGCCTGCTCGACGTCGACGAGCACGGTCGCGGCGTGCCGGCCGGCAAGGGCCCGACGCTGTGCCTCGGCTACTGGGACGACGACGCCGCGAACGCCGCACTGTTCACCGCCGACGGGTGGATGCGCATGGGCGACCTCGCGACGATCGACGACGAGGGGTACCTGACGGTCGTCGGCCGCACGTCCGACTTCGTGATCCGCGGCGGCAAGAACATCAGTGCCGCGGTGGTGGAGGACGCGGTCACGACGCACCCGGCGGTCGCGCTGTGCGCCGCGGTCGGCATCCCCGATGCGGTGATGGGTGAGCGCGTGTGCGCGTTCGTCGAACTGCGCGCCGGCGCCGGCGACGCGTTCGACCTCGACGCGCTGCGATCGCACCTCGACGCGAGCGGCGTGAGCAAGGAGCTGTGGCCGGAGCGACTCGTCGTGCTCGACGCGCTGCCCCGTTCGAGCGGCGGCAAGATCGCCAAGGGCGAACTGCGCGACCGCGCCCGCCACCTCGCCTGAACCCACCCCCCAGGTTCGGCCACTCACCCTCCCGATCGGGCGGGTGAGTGGCCAATGCCGGACGTGCGGTGGGTACCCGTTGTAGGTGATCCGCGTGCGGGGGCGCGTCGTTACGGTCCATCCATGCGCGGCCGTGTGCGTTGGTTCGCAGTTCCTGCGTTGGTGCTCGTCGTGCTGGCCGGGTGCAGCGGCTCGGACGACGACGGCGCGCTGCCCCGACCGTCGACCTCCGGCGGCGCCACGACCGCGCCCGGTCCGACGACGCCGGAGAGCTCACGGCCGCCGTTGTCGCGGCCGACGACGAGCGTGCCTCCGACGACCGGCGCGGCACCGACCGTCGCGCCGCCGACCACCACGCCACCGACGACGGTCGCACCGACCACCGTCCCGCCGACCACCACGCCACCGACGACGGTCGCACCGACAACGGTCGCGCCGACGACGGCACCGCCGCCCACGACGGCCACGGTGCCGCCCACCAGCGGGCGCACGATCATCGTGGTGCCCGGCTCGACGACCACGACGACCGCTACGACGACCACAACCGTCCCGCCCACGACGATCGGGGCCGCGGCACCGCCGGCGTCGGGTGACGACAACTCGTCAGCGGTGTGGTTCCTGCTCGCCGCGTTCGTCGTCGCGGGGATCGTCGCGCTGGCGCTCGTGCTGCGCCACCGACGCGGCGCGCGCGCCGTCGCACAGTGGCGCCAACTCGCGCGGCCTGCGTACGACGACGCGGTGATCCTGCGCGACCTGTACGCCGGCGCGGCGGGCACACCGGGCGGCGGGCCGACGAGCACGCAGGTGGAGGACGCCGCGACCGCGCTCGACCGCGCGGCGACGTCCGCGCCCGACAAGTCGAGGTGGGAGGCGGCGGAGACGACCGCGGCCGCGTTGCGCGGGCTGCGGTTCGCGATCGAGGCCGAGACGTTGTTGCACGCCGGCACGCCGACCGCGGCGCAGCTGAGCCAAGCGGACACGACCCGTCGCGCCCGCACCGCCGACCTCGACCGCGCGGTCATTCAGCTGGGCGCGCTCGTACGTGACCCCGACGAGACGCCGGCGACCGCGACTGCGACCACGACCACGCCGCCGCCGGCGACGTAGCTCGCGGCGTCAGCCGGCGCAGTCGGCCAGGCCCTCGCTCAGACCTTCGTAGAAGCGGTTCGCGAGCCCCGGCGCGGTGTCGACGACTTCCTGCACGTTGCGCCGGATCGCCGCGACGTCCTGCTGGCTCAGCGCGTCGTTCCCGTTCGCCACGTGCTGGACGAGGTCGTCGAGGTTCTTGGTGATGTCGGTCAGGTCCTGCCGCACCGGGCGGCCGGTGATACGCGCGGCCCGCTCGAGCTGACGGTCGAGCTTCTCGAGCGCGCGTTGCGCGTCGTCGGCGTTGTCGGCGTTCTTCACGTCGCAGACGGCGCGACCGACGTCGAGCCCCTTGCGCTCCGTCCGTATACCGCTGCACCCGGTCGTCGCGATCGCAACCGTCGCGAGCGCGCCGGCGACGAGGTATCGGCGACGACCGCTCACTGCGCTCACCGCGGCACGTCCGGGTAGCGGAAGGCGGCGACGAGCATCGTGATGCCCCGCATCAGCGCGCCGAGCCCGACCCACAGCACGAGCAACGTGGCCGACCGTCCGGGGTAGCCGACTGCCCAGAAGGCGAGCGCGAGCTCGAAGAGCCCCGACACCATCTCGACCCACCACAGATGCGCGCCGTGGTTCAGGAGCGAGAACGCGATGTCGTACGTGCCCTTGATCAGGAGGTACCAGGCGAAGATCAGGGTCAGCGTGCCGAACGTCTGGCTCGGCAGCACGAACGCCAGCACCGCGCCGATGACGAATGCGATGCCGAGCAGGAGATGGAGCCAGCGCCAGCCCGGCGCAACGAACGCCCACCCGAGCTCGGTGATCGCGGCGATGGTCAGCACGACGCCGACGAGGACGGAGATCGCGGTGACCGTCTCGTAGCTGAACTGCAGCACGACGAAGCCGAGCAGGATCAGCGCGATCCCGCCGCACAGCACTTTCCAGCACATTGGGATCCTAAGCTTAGAATTCCACGTGGACAAGTTGTCG
>JADMIO011701101.1_pt1 | contig 58509 bp, 41 predicted proteins | sample 8958161 | NCBI WGS metagenome assembly JADMIO01 (sample SAMN16585339, study PRJNA669376) | soil metagenome | isolation source: Crop rotation soil | place: USA: Cullars Rotation, Alabama | collected 2011
GGGGGGGGGGATGGGTGCGGCGGATTTTGTTTTTTGCGTTGCCGGTATCGCTGCTGCTGCCGTCGCTGACGTATGCGTATGGGTGGTCGCAGTTTTTGCGATTGGTGAATCGGTATCCGGAGCCGGCGGGGTTCTGGGATGTGGTGCGGTGCGTGTGGTCGCTGGCGACGTGGCTGTGGCCGATCCCGGCGGCGGCGGTGGGGCTGGCGCTGGGTCGTATGGATACGCAGGTGCAGCAGCAGGCGCTGCTCGATGGGGCGCTGTGGAGGATTACGTTGCGGCTTGTGGCGCCGGTGGTGGCGGCGTCGGCGGCGATCGTGGGGGTTTTGGCGGTGCAGGAGTTTTCGGTTTATGAGCCGACGGGGATCAGCGTGACGGCGACGGAGACGCGGATGGTGTTTGAGACGGGGGCGTTCAGCAGTCCGTCGAATCCGATTACGGCGGCGATTGCGGGGCAGTCGACTTTACTGGCGACCGGTGATCAAAAGGTGCGCGCGGGGGCGGCGGTGGCGGCGGCGCTGCCGCTGCTGGTGGTGATTGCGCTGGCGGCGGTGGTGGTGTTTGTGGTGGTGCGGAAGACGTCGGCGGAGGAGCAACTGGATACGGGCCCTTGGCCTCGGTCGCTGGATGCGGGGTGGGTTTCGAAAGCGCTGGCGATCGGGGTGGTGTTGGTGGCGGTGGTGGCGCCGACGCTGGCTCTGGTTTTTTCGTTGAAGCGGAATTTGAACGTGGTGCAGTTGTGGGGTGAGTTTGAGCCGCAGATCGTGGGATCGTTGTCGATGGCGACGCTGGCGGGAGCGTGTGCGCTGGGGCTGGCGTTTTGGACGACGGTTCATAAGAGCGCGGTGGCGCTGGTGTTGACGCTTGGGGCTTTTCTGGTGGGTGGGCAGTTACTCGCGATTGCGCTGATTCGGATTTACAACCGGCCGAGCTTGTCGTGGTTTTATAACGGGCCGCCTATTTTGGTGGCGGCTTATTTGGCGCGGTTTTCGTGGATCGCGCTTCTGGCGGGACAGACGAGCTGGTCGCGGGGTTGGCGGGCGCTTCGGGATTTGGCGGCGTTGGATGGCGCGGGGGCGGTGCGGACGGCGACGGCAGTGGTAACGCCGATGGTTTGGCCGCTCCTGCTCGCGGGCGCGATGCTGGTGATGGCGCTGAGCCTGGTGGAGGTGCCGGCGACAGTTTTGATTTCACCGCAGAGGCCGCAGATGTTGACGCCTTTGATGATGACGTGGGTGCACATGCTTCGGTACGATTCGATGATCGAGGCGAGCTTGCTGCTGATGAGCGTGGTGGCAGTGTTGGGCGTGTCGGTGGCGGCGCTGGTCACCGCGCATGGGAAATGGAAAATGGTAAACGGCAAATGGGGTGTTGTTCGCCGCGCTTCGATTTTGCTTTTGTCAATTTCCATTTTCCATCTAGCGGGGTGTGACAAGAGCTCCAAGCCCGAGGCGATCTGGTTGTCGACGGGGACGGGGCCGGAGCAGGTGGTTTATCCGCGGTGCATCACGTACAGCGTTTCGGATGATTCATTTTATGTTGTGGATCGCGTGGCGCGGGTTCAGCATTTGGATAAGGACGGGAAGTATTTGAATGAGTGGAAGATGCCGGAGTGGGCGCAGGGGAAGCCGGTAGGTGTTTCGGTGGGTCCGGATGGGGACGTGTATGTGCCGGACACGCATTATCACCGGGTGATGGTGTATTCGCCGAAGGGGGAGCTCCTGCGGCAGTGGGGTGGGAAGGGGACGGAGCCGGGGCAGTTTATCTATCCGACGGATATCGCGTTTGATTCGAAGGGAAATGTTTTTGTGTCGGAGTATGGGGATAACGATCGGGTGCAGGTGTTTACGAAGGAGGGGAAGTTTTTGTATGCGTTCGGAAAATTCGGGCAGGGGGACGGGGAGTTTTCGCGGCCGCAGTCGATGGTGATGGATCATGATGTGCTGTACATCACCGATGCGTGCAATCATCGGATCTGCGTGTTCAAGAGCGATGGGACGTTTGTGCGGAACATGGGATCGGTGGGATCGGGGCCGGGGCAGTTTCGGTTTCCATATGGTTTGGATCAGGACAAGTATGGGAACTTGATCGTGTGCGAGTTTGGGAACAACCGGGTGCAGCTCATCAAGCGCGAGACGGGGAAGTGTCTCGGGATCTGGGGGAGGGGCGGGCATGAGGCGGGGGAGCTGGCGTATCCGTGGGGGGTTTGTGTGGATAAGAGAAATCGGGTGGTGGCGGTGGACGCTGGAAATAATCGGTTGCAGGTGTTTGATTTTTGAGAGTGAGAAGGAATGCATGGCCGAGACGGCCATGCTACGGAGGAGAGAGTCGGGTAGGATTGTCCGTTCGATTGTATTGGTGGACATAGAGATGAATTTGCGAGTGGCATGAGATTGGAATTGGGATTAGCTACGATGCAGTTTCCATTGCACCTGGAATATTTTTCGGGGCTGGTGGCGCTGGGACTGTTTGCGGGCATTGGCGCAATCGTGGTGCTGTTGGGGATGCGGTCGCTGAATGGTCTGGGGCCGGTGCGGAAGTGGGTTGCGATTGGGATTCGGCTGCTGGTTTTGCTGATGTTCATCCTGATCCTGGGCGGGGCGCGGTGGCAGCGGATCAATAAGAATGTGGAAGTGATCGTGCTGCGCGACACGAGCGAATCGATGTCGCAGATCAAGGACTTTCCGCTCAAGACCTTGCAGGAATCGCAGGATGAATGGCTGAAGAAATTGGCGAGCGACAAGAATGCGGATGTGACGCAGAAGAAGCCGGAGGATCGGCTGGGGATCATCGGGTTTAACAGCAACGCGACGATCGAGGTGATGCCGAACGCGCGGCCTTCGCTGGATGCGCGGCCGATCCGGGAGGCGGGGAACAGCACGGATCTGGCGGCGGGGTTGAACACAGCGCTGGCGACGTTCGGGCAGGACTCGATGAAGCGCCTGATGTTGATCTCGGATGGGAATTTTAACAGCGGCGATTACAGCGCGGTCATCGATGCGGCGGCGGCGCAGCAGATTCCGATCGACGTGGTACCGGCGACGTATGACGTTCGTGACGAGGTGCTGGTGGAGCGTTTCGTGACGCCAGCGCAGAAGCGGGAGAATGAGCCGTTCACGATCAGCGTGGTGCTGCGGTCGACGAATCCGGCGCCGGTGAGTGGGAAGCTGACGGTGCTGCACGGGGGGCAGCCGATGGATCTGGATCCGTACACGGCGGGGGTGCAGGCGACGCGGGTAGTGACGCTGAAGCCGGGGCCGAACGTGGAGCGCGTGCAGGTTCCGGCGTTGACGGAGGCGGGGGTGCATCAGTTTAAGGCGATCTTTGAGGGGGAGAATGTTACGGCGGAGATTCCGGGGGCGCAGCAGGTTGCGGGAGCGCCCGCGGCGGCTGGCGCGACGACGCGGAAGACGGTGGGCGATACGCTGCTGGCGAACAACACTGCGGAGGCGTTTACGTTTGTGAAGGGGAAGGGGAAGGTTCTTTATATCGACAATGTGGAGGGCGGGCGCGGGCAGATTCTGCGGCAGGCGCTGGCGGCGGAAGGGATCATTCTTGATGACAAGACGAGCATCGATCAGTTTCCGAATACGGTTGTGGAGTTGCAGAATTATGACGCGGTCGTGCTGGCGAATGTGCCGCGTGGGGCGGGTGGGTTGACGGACGATCAGCAGAAGATGCTGGCGACGTACGTACACGATATGGGCGGGGGGCTAGTGATGATCGGGGGGCCAGACACGTTTGGCGCGGGCGGCTGGCAGGGGAGCAAGCTTGAAGAAGTGCTGCCGGTGAATATGGATATTCCGGCGCAGCGGCAGTTGCCCAAGGGCGCGCTGGTGCTGGCGATTCACTCGTGCGAGATGCCGGACGGGAATTACTGGGGCGAGCAGTGTGCGCTGAAGGCAGCGGAGACGCTAAGCGAGCGCGATGAGATCGGGGTGATCAGCTATAACTGGAATGGGCCGGGCGGCGGGGGATCGAACTGGGATTATCCGCTTCAGACGAAGGGGGATGGTTCGCGCGTGGTGGCGGCGATCAAGAAGATGGTGCCGGGGGATATGCCGAGCTTTGATGACATGCTCGATTTGGCGATCAACGGGCGCAACGGAGTGGGGGGATTGCTTCGATCGGATGCGCGGCAGAAGCACATCATTGTAATTTCGGACGGCGATCCGCAGCAGCCGGCGCAGTCGCTGATCAATGCCTGCCGGAATGCGAAGATCAGCATTTCGACGGTGGCGGTTTATCCGCACGATATGTCGGACCGGGGGCTTCCGCCGACGATGCGGAAGATGGCGCAGGACACGGGCGGGCGCGCGTATGGGCCGATCAATAACAATCCGAACCAGTTGCCGCAGATTTTTATCAAGGAAGCGACGGTTGTTCGCCGGAGCCTGATCCATGAGCCGAAGGAAGGGATTCCTATCCAGCAGAACGTGACGTCGAGCGACATCATGAAGGGGCTGGAGGGCGTGGATCTTCCGCCGCTGACGGGGATGGTGCTGACGAGCCGAAAGAACAATCCGCAGATCGAGGTTCCGCTGACGGCGGGGGCGGCGAAGGATCCGATTTTCGCGCACTGGCAGACGGGGCTTGGGAAGGCGGCGATTTTCACTGGGGATGCGCACAATAAGTGGGCGGCGTACTGGGTGGGTTCGGCGATTTATTCGAAGTTCTGGGCGCAGGTGGTGCGGGGCGTTTCGCGTCCGCCGATGTCGAGCGACTTTGATGTGCAGACGATGCAGTCGGGGAACGGCGGGCACATCACGGTGGAGGCGCTGAACAAGCAGAGCCAGTTCCTGAACTTTTTGAACATTCGCGGGACGGTGGTGGGGCCGGATGGGAAGGCGAGGGATGTTCGGCTGGTGCAGACGGGGCCGGGGACGTACGCGGGGGATTTTGATGCGAAGGACCCGGGGACGTATGCGGTGGTGCTGAACTACACGGGCGCGAAGGGGGAGCATGGGTATATCCCGAGCGGGATGGCGGTGAATTCTTCGCCGGAACTGCGCGATTTGAAGAGCAACGAGGCGGCGCTGAAGCAGATTGCGGCGAAGACGAACGGGCGGGTGTTGACGCCTTACGAGGCGAAGATCGATCTGTTTACGCGGGATGGGCTGAAGGTGACAAGTTCGCCGCTGCCGATCTGGGATATTCTGCTGCCGTTCCTATTGGGGTTGATCTTGATCGACGTAGCGACGCGGCGCATCGCGTGGGATTGGGCGTCGACGAAGAAGATGGCGGTTGCGGTGGGGGATCGGGTGCGGGCGTTTACGGTGGTGCGGAAGGTGGAATCGCGGCAGACGCTGGATGCGCTGAAGCGCGTGCGCGGGGAAGTGGCGGAGACGAAGTTCAGGACGGAGGGCGCGCCGCCGCCGCCGCTGTCGGCGAGTGCGCCGATGCCGGATCCTTCGGCGAAGTTCCAGGCGAAGGGCGTTGAGGGCGATATCAGCAAGCTGGTCGGCGGGGCGTCGGATAAACCGCTGCCGGCGGCGCCGAAGAAGATTGAGCCGAAGGGGGGGAGCCAGCAGGGTGGTGGGCATACGGGGAGTTTGCTGGAGGCGAAGCGGCGAGCGCAGCAGCAGATTAAGCAGAAAGAACAAGGCGATAACCCGAATCAATAGGTTTTGAAGATCGAGGAGATCATGACTCAAGCAAACGTTCCGGGAGTAGATCCGCAAATCCAAGCTGCTTGCGACGCTTTTCGTCGCGATTATCGCGCGGTGCAGGCGGAGATTGGGAAGGCGATTGTTGGGCATACCGAGATTATCGATGGTGTGCTGACTTGCCTTTTCGTCGGAGGGCATGCGCTGCTTGAGGGTGTGCCGGGGCTGGGGAAGACCGCGCTGATCCGGGCGCTGGCGAGTGCACTGAATCTGAAGTTTTCGCGCATCCAGTTCACGCCGGACTTGATGCCGGCGGACGTGATTGGGACGAACGTGATCATGGAGAATGAGGGGGGGCAGCGTGCGTTCACGTTCATGGCGGGGCCGATCTTTGCTCAGATTATTCTGGCGGATGAAATCAACCGTGCGACGCCGAAGACGCAGTCGGCGCTTCTCGAGGCGATGCAGGAGCACCAGGTGACGGCGGGTGGGGCGGTGCGCAAGCTGGAGGAGCCGTTCTTCGTGATGGCGACGCAGAATCCGCTGGAGCAGGAAGGAACCTATCCGCTGCCTGAGGCGCAGCTCGACCGGTTCTTCTTCAAGCTGGTGGTGCAGTATTCGGGGCGTGAGGAGCTGAAAGAGATTTTGAATCGGACGACGACGGCGCACAAGGTGGACATTCAGCCGGTGCTGGATTCGGAACGGATCATGGGGCACCAGGCGCTGGCGAAGCGCGTGATCGTGGCGCCGCACGTGCAGGATTACATCATTCGCTGCACGCTGGCGACGCATCCGAGCGGCGTGTATGCGATTCCGATGACGAACCAGTTTTTGCGGGTGGGAGCGAGCCCGCGTGCGGCGCAGGCGATTACGCTGGCGAGCAAGGTGCGGGCGCTTTTGGATGGGCGGTTCCATGTGAGCTTCAAGGATGTGAAGGAAGTGGCGATCCCGGCGATGCGACATCGGGTGATTCTGAATTTCGAAGGTGAAGCTGAGGGAATTACAACGGATATGGTGTTGGAGAAGATTCTGGCGGAGACGCCGACGACGATTGAGGGAGAGGTGGCGGTGGGGGCGAGATAGGATGAGTGTGCCTCGTGTTGCCTCGTGTCATTCTGAGGGTAGTCCCGAAGAATCTGGTTGGCGGTGTTCGAGGCCAGATCCTTCGCGGAGCACCACTCAAGATGACATGTGTGGCGCACCGGCTCGGTAGAGACGTATGAAGATTCCAGTTCCCCCCAACACCGGGAAGGTTCGTGTGGCGATGACGCTTGGGGGGAAATACACGGTTTGGAATGGGAAGCAGGGAAAGAATGAGTTTGCGATTGTGTGCCGGAATCGGAAGCAGGCGGAGGCGATTGCGAAGTTGATCAACAGCCGGCAGCACGGTGGTGAAGTGATTGTGGATTAATGGAGCAGAATTCACCACGGAGAACACGGAGGTGCACGGAGAAGAGAAAAGGCTCATTGAGAGGAAGAAGTTGAATTTGGTGATCTTTCTATTTTCCTCCGTGTCATTCCGTGGTCTCAGTGGTGAGCAAAGGTCGTCCTTATGACGTTAACTTCTGAACAACCTAAACTTCTGCTCAACCCGCAGTTCATGGCTCGGCTGGATCAGTTGGATGTGATGAGCCGGAAGATGCTGGCGGGGAAGCTCAAGGGCGAGCGGCGGTCGAAACGGCGGGGGCAATCTGTCGAGTTTGCGGACTATCGCAACTACGTGATTGGGGATGATCTTCGGTTTATTGACTGGAATATTTACGCTCGGCTCGATCGGCTGTTTCTGAAGTTGTTTTTGGAGGAAGAGGACCTGTCGCTGTATGTGCTTTTGGATATTTCCAAGAGCTGCGACTACGGGAATCCGCAGAAGGCGCATTACTTCAAGCAGGTGGCGGCGGCGCTGGGGTACATCGGTTTGGTGAATTACAACCGGGTGACGCTGTGCGCGTTTAATAATGGGATTGCTTCGGAGACGGGGGCGATGCGCGGACGGCGGCGGGTGGCGCAGATGCTGGATTGGGTGCAGAAGCTGGAGCCGAGTGGGCCGAGCCACCTGGCGGAGGCGTGCCGGCGGTTTGCGCTGGCGCATCGGCAGAAGGGCGTGTGCGTGATCCTCTCGGACTTCTTCGACAAGGGCGGGTTTGAGAATGGGCTGCGGTACGTGGCGGGCGGGAAGTATGATTTGTTCGCGGTGCAGGCGCTCTCGCCGCAGGAGATTGATCCGGATTTGCAGGGGGATTTGAAGCTGCGGGACATGGAAGATGACGACATGGCGGAGGTGTCGATCACGCAGCCGCTGATCAAGCAGTACAAGGCGAATTTGAACGCGTACTGTCTGGGGCTGAAGGATTATCTGACGCGGCGCGGGGGGACGTATTTGTTTACGAGCACGGCGGTGCCGTTTGATACGCTGGTTCTGAATTATCTGCGGGAGAGGGGGCTGCTGGGATGATAACGGCTCGAACGACCGGTCCGCTACGAAGAACTCAGGTTGGAATAACCGGTCCGCTGGAGCGGACCCTACGAAGACGGCAGACGTGTCGGTGGGTCTTTGTGATGCTGCTGATTTTGGGTGGACGTGCGCTGGGCGCGGGTGGGGCGACGGCGGCGAGTTTTCCGACGTTTGGGGTTTCGATGACGATGCCGGCGGAGTGGCGGCCGGTGGCGGAATTGGGGTATGGGCAGGTGGGGCGGTGGCTGCGGATCGAGAACAAGCAGGTGCCGATGGTGGTGGAGTTTGAGCTGGTTCGGCCGGAGGGGCGGACGGCTGAGCAGATTGCGAGGACGATTGCGGAGAAGCAGAAGGGGAAGGTTGGGAAATCGGAAGTGAAGATCGGGGATGATTCGACGTTTGCGGTGACGATGAGCGCGCCGGCGCAGCGGCTGGCGCCGCGGCGGGTGCTGGTGGCGCAGCATGGGAAGCAGATTTTCATGCTTAGCCTGCTCGCGGATGATCCGGCGAAGTTTGATGCGGAATTCAATGAGGCGGCGAAGAGCGTGAAGTTTTCGAACCCGGTTGAGCCGCGGGATGACCTGAAGTTGTCGGCGCGATCGGTGCCGCTGCTGGGGAGTGGGTTTATGCTGCACGTGCCGGGACCGATGCGGCCGGACGCGGTGAAGGACCCGCAGAATGAGGCGTTCTTTGGCATCCAGAACTACGTGACCGGCAAGAGCGAGATGTCTGTGCTGGTGAACAAGAAGGCGAAGGATGCGAACGTGACGCTGGGGCAGATTGCGGATCAGATGGAGAGGAATTTGCCGGAGAAGATGGGGATCAAAACTGAGTTTGCGATGAAGGAAGTGAAGCGCGATCCGCAGGTTTATTTGAGCAGCTTCTTTCCCACCAAGGGCGAGGGGAATGTGGAATACATCCACGCGGTGGCGATTTTTACGCCGGGCGCGAAGGAGTTGATGTTTTTGAACTTCCAGTTTCCGGTGGTCGATGCGCGGACGACGGATGCGTACAAGCAGCTCATTCCGGAGATGGCGAAGTCGCTGCGGTACAGCACGGAATATTTGCGAGCGCGGGATGAGGCGGAGAAGAACAAGCCGAAGTGACGAATGACTGAAGTTCATACGATCATTCTCGATGGGATTTGGGCGCGTCCGCGGCGGTGGAGGCCGCTGCGCGAGATGATCGAGGAGCGGGCGGGTTCGGCGGAGATCTGGGAGTACGATTCGTCCGGCTGCGTGCGATTCGAAGAGCTGGGGGAGAAGCTGTCGGCGCGGATCCGAGAGATTGGCCGCGAGGTGAATCTTGTGGCGTTTTCGATGGGCGGGCTGGTGGCGCGGGCGGCGCGATTGGTGGATCGATCGCTGCCGGTGCGGCGCGCCGTGTTTCTGAATTCTCCGCATCAAGGGTCGTGGATGGCGTATCTGCTGCCGCTGCGGGGCGTGAGGCAGATGCGACCGACGAGCGCGTTTATGAAGCGGGTGAGGTCGGAGCCCTGGCCGATTCCGACGCTGGTGGTCTGGAATCCGCTGGACACGATGGTGGTGCCGGGGACGTCGACGCGGCTGGACGGCGCGACGGAGACGTTGCTTTGCCAGGTGCCGATTCATTTGTGGCCGATTTTTTCGAAGCGTCTGCGGCATCGTGTGGTTGAGTTTTTGAAAAGCGGGGAGAATTAAATCATGAGCTGGATTCCGCAATTCTTGAACTGGCAAACGGGCGCAATCGCGGCGGGGGTGGTGGTGCCTTCGCTGCTCGTGTTGTATTTCCTGAAGCTGCGGCGGCGGGAGATGGCGGTGAGCTCGACGCTGCTGTGGAAGAAGGCGATTCAGGATTTGCAGGTGAATGCGCCGTTTCAGCGGCTGCGGAAGAATTTGTTGCTGTTCCTTCAGTTGCTATTGCTTTGTCTGTTGTGTCTGGCGCTTTCTCGGCCGGTGGCGAACTATACGCCGGGTGCGGGGAAGATGACTGTCATCCTGATTGATCGGTCGGCGTCGATGTCGACGACGGATCCGGATCTGTCGGGGAAGACGCGGCTGGATGAGGCGAAGCGGCGGGCGAAGGATCTGGTGGAAACGCTGGATCGGAATTCATCGGCGATGGTGATTGCGTTCGATCAGACGGCGGAGACGGTGCAGCCGTTCACGAGCGATGTGCCGGCACTGAAGAATGCGATTGAGCGGATTACGGCGACGGATCGGAAGAGCAAGCTGAAGCTGGCGTATCAATTGGCGGAGGCGCAGACGAATTTCAACCCGGAGCAGTTGCGCGCGGTGGTGACGCCAGACATTTGGGTTTATTCCGACGGGCGGGTGACGGATGCGGCGGATCTGTCGATTCGGGGGAACCTCAAATACGACCGGATCGGGTCGGACAAGACGGGGAACGTCGGCATCGTGGCGATGAATGCGAAGCGGAATTACGAGCGGCCGACAGAGGTGCAGGTGTTCGCGCGGCTGGCGAACTATGGTGCGGAGCCGGTGAATGCGGATGTGCAGTTGGTGGTGGATGGGCGGACGCGGTCGATCGCGTCGACATCGCTGCCGCCGGAGCGGTGGTCGGAGCAGCAGCGAGATAAGTTCGAGACGAAGGATTCGGTGGAGTTCACGATCGACATGACCGAGGCGGGGATCGTGCGCGTGGAGCAGATGCACAAGAAGGATGATGCGCTGGCTGCGGATGATGCGGCGACGGTGGTGGTGCCGCCACCGAAGCAGTTGGCGGTTTTGCTGGTGAGCGAGGGGAATTATTTTCTCGAGCGGGCGATGTCGAGCCTGGGGTTCAAAGAGCCGGCGATGCTGCCGGCGGCATATGAGAAGGATAAGCCGACGAAGTATGACGTGGTGATTTTCGACCGGTACCGGCCGAAGTTTCTGCCGACGGCGGGTAGTTTTGTGTACTTCGGGGCGGTCCCACCGGGGAACAAGATCAAGGGTGAGCCGGAGGTTTACGTTCCGCAGCCGGACAACAAGAAGAAGATCGTGGGGGTGATCGACTGGGATCGGGAGCATCCGATTCTGCGGTATCTGTCGTTCAACCAGATTGGATTTGCGGATCCGATCAAGATGACGGTGCCGGCGGATGTGCAGGTGCTGATGGACGGGCCGCGCGGTCCGCTGATGGCGATGTATCGCGAGGGGTTCAACACGCACTTTGCGATCGCGTTCGACATTTACGACAGCAATTGGCCGCTGCGATCGACGTTCGTGATTTTCATTCAGAACACGCTGAAGTACCTGGCGGTGGGGAGCGACATGGATGTGCGGGCGTCGCTGGAGCCGGGGTCGACGCCGCGGATTCCGCGGTCGAACTTGCAGCGTGCGGGGGCGGATTTGAAGAGTTTGCGACTGGAGGGGCCGCAGGGATCAAAGACGATTGCGATCCCACCGGCGGGTGATTTTGCTTTGCCGGCGCTGGATCGGGTGGGTTTGTACACGACGGACCCGGCGGTGCCGCAGTTCGAGCATTTCGCGGTGAACCTGCTGGATGCGACGGAGAGCAATGTGCTGCCGGTAACGCAGGCGCCGGGGAATGTGGGGGAAGCGGTGGCGGCGACGGGAGGAAAATCGAGGCTGGAATTGTGGTGGTGGATCATGGCGTGTGTGGCGCTGCCGCTGCTGCTGATTGAGTGGTGGGTGTATACGCGGCGGGTGCATTTGTAGGCGGATGGGCGCGAGTTGTTTACCCACGTATATCCCCTCACCCCGCCTCTCCCCATCGGGGAGAGGCGGATGTTATTCGTAGAGCAGATATGGTTTGGCGCGCTGAGACCACGCATTGGCGCTGGCCCAGTCGTTGATCGCGATGGCAGCGGTGCGCGCGTGTAATGATTGACGGATGCGGGGTTGGCCGATGAGGCGGTCGAAGTGTTCGGGGAGCCAGGCGAAGTGTTGCGGGTGGAGGCGGATGACGATGCTCAGGAGGTGAAGGCCGGCGGCGACGGGGCGGAAGGTTTGCGAATCGGAGATTTCGAGGCGGATGCCGCGGCAGAGTTCACCAGCGTATTTGCGGCCTTGTGGGGTGAAGGTTGTGGCGCGGGCCTGGATGCCGGGGAGATTGAGCGCGTTAAATTGTGTCGCGAGATCCGGGCCGTCGACCCAGGGTGCGCCGAGATTGCGGAAAGGGGCGTCGGTTCCGCGGCCCTCGGAGAGATTGGTGCCTTCGAAGAGGCAGGCGCCGGGGTAGAGTAGGGCGGTTTCGTAGCTCGGCATGGCGGGGGAGAGTTTGATCCACTCGAGGCGCGTGTCGGGCCAGTGCATGTTGCGCTGCCAGCCCTGGCAGGGGATGATGTGGAGCTCGCAGCGGATGCTCTTCTCGACGTTCCAGAGTTGTGCGAGCTCGCCGATGGTGAGGGAATAGCGGATGGGGATGTTCCATCGGCCGACGAAGCTGGAGAGGCTTTGCTCGTCGAGGATGGGACCTTCGGTGGCCGCGAGGTTGCCGGCGATGGGGTTGGGGCGGTCGAGGACGTAGAGGGGTTTGTTCGCCTGGGCGCAGGCTTCCATGAGATGGGAAAGGGTCCAGATGTAGGTGTAGAAGCGAGCGCCGACGTCGGGGATGTCGTAGATGAGTGCGTCGAGATCCTGGAGGGTTTCTGGTTTGGGGCGGACGCGATCGCCGTAGAGGCTGACGACGGGGAGGTTGGTGGCGGGGTCGATTTCGTCGGCGACGTGGGCGCCGTCCGCGGCGGTGGCGCGCAGGCCATGTTCGGGTCCGAAGAGGCGTACGAGGTTGAAGCCGGCGCGGCGCAGGGCGACGCGGGAGGTTTCGCCGTTGAAGGCGGCGGTGGCGACGTTGCTGGTGACCATGCCCAGGCGGGCGCGTGTGAGCTTGGGTGGCGGGTTTGTGAGCCAGCGGTCGATGCCGAAACGGACGGACAAGGTGTCTCTCCTGTTGGGCGGGGATGATACACTATCGGCTCACATGCAAATGACCATTCTGTGGCGCATCTTGATCGTTCTGCCGGCGCTGGGCGCGTGCGCGTTGGGGTCGACGACGCAGCCGACGACGGATGATGGGTCGGTCTATCTGCTGACGAAGGAGCAGCAGTCGGCGGGGGCGCATCATGTTGGGCATTCCGAGTTGTTCTCGCGCGGGATCGATGGGTTCAATGTGCTGGTGCTGCGCGCGGTGGACAAGGTTCAATCGACGGCGCCGGAGGGGGGCGGGTATTTTATTGGGGTGAAGGCGAAACCGGCGGAGTCGCCGATCGGATATGAGCTGAAACTGTTCGATTATCATTCGCTGCTCAAGCCGCCGCGGAAGAGCAGCTATTGTTCGGGGGCGACGTATGCGGCGTTTATCGAGACGTTGAATCTGCTGTTTCCGGAGGGTCGGTGCGTCTTTTGTCCGCCGCCGATCGATCCGCAGAAGACGGCGGGGCGGACGATGACGCCCGAGCGCATCGATGCGATGCGGATGCAGGAGCGGGATGGATCGCGGCGCGAGGATGGGGTGAAGCTATGGGGGAACTGGAACGACGATGGGCCGGGGTCGCAGTATGCGCTGGTGCAGTACCTGAAGATTGGGGAGGAAGTTTCGCCGGCGCGGGCGCGGCCGGGGGATTTTGCGAACATCAACTGGACGAACGGCGGGGGGCATTCAGTGGTGTTTTTGGGGTGGATCCAGGATGACGCGGGAAATAAATCGATCTTGTATTGGGCGAGCCAGCCGCGGACGAATGGGCTGGGGGATCAGCAGTCTTCGCTCAATAAGATCGCCAGCATCAAGTTCGTGAGGCTGAAGAACGTGCATCATTTTTTCTTTTTCGATCCGGAGACGAAGGTCAAGCGCAAGGTGACGTACGAAAAGATTGATTGGTGAGCGGTTATGGCGCGAGCATTTCTGATCGACACGGATACCGCCAGCGACGATGCGGTGGCGCTGATCATGGCGCTGCGTCATCGGGATGTGGATGTGAAGGCGATCACGGTGGTGTCGGGGAATGTGCCGCTGGAGCAGGCGTGCACAAATGCGCTGTATACGGCGGAGTTGTGCGGGGCGGATGTGCCGGTGTATGCGGGGGCGGCAAGACCGCTTTTGCGGGAGCCGGAGTATGCGGATTGGTTTCATGGGAAGGACGGGCTGGGAGACCAGAACTATCCGGCGCCCAAGGGGAAGGTGCGGGCTGAACACGCGGTGGATGCGATGATTGAAACGGCGGGGGCAAATGATGGAATGACGCTCGTGACGCTGGGGCCGCTGACGAACGTGGCGCTGGCGGTGAGCCGAGCGCCGGGGATTGTGAAGCGGATCAGCCGCTGCATCGTGATGGGTGGAAATCCGTGCTGCGAGGGGAATGTGACGCCGGCGGCGGAGTTCAACATGTGGGTGGATCCGGAGGCGGCGCAGATTGTGTTTCAGTCGGGACTGAACATCGAGATGGTCGGATGGCAGCTTTGCCGGGGGAAAGCGAACATCAAGGAGGATGAGATCGCGCTGATCCGCGACATCGACACGAAGCTGGCGCATTTTGCGATCGACTGCAACCGGTCGGCGATCGCGGCGAACAAGACGCAGACCGGGGAGATCGGGATCGCGCTGCCGGATCCGACGGCGATGGCGGTGGCGCTGGATCCGAGGATCGCGACGAGCATGTCGAAGCACCGGGTGGAGATCGAGACGCACAGTGAGCTGACGCGCGGGCAGACAGTGGTGGATAAGCTGAATGTTTCGGATGATGCGCGGAACCGGGGGCTGTGGAGTCAGGCCAAGGGGGTGCGGTCGGGGATCGTTTGGAGCATTGATGTGGCGCGGTGGAAGGAGCTGCTCTTTGCGTCACTGCGGTAGTGGAGGTGGGGCGGCGAGTTGGCGAAGGGTTTGGAGCGCGAGGCGATGATCGGGATTCAGGCGCAGCGCTTCGTTGAGCTCATCTTTTGCAGCCTGAAGGTTGCCCTGCTGAGCCAGCGCGAGGCCGAGGTTTGCATGCGCATCGGCGTAGTTCCTGTCGATCGCGATGGCGCGGCGGAAGAGTTCTTCGGCTTCGGGGAGACGGCCGGATTCGGCGAGGGTGATGCCATAGTTGTTGGGAATGACGGCGCGGCGGTTGTCGAGCTTCATCGCGCGCTGGTAGGCATCGATGGCGGCAATGCGATCACCGGTGCGGCGAAAGGTGTTGCCGAGGTTGAACCAAGTGGTGGCGGCGGGGTGGATTTTCACCGCGGTTTGAGCGGCGAGCAGGGCGTCGTCGAAGCGCTGCTGATCCGCAAATGCGGTGGCGAGGTGGTTGTAGGCTAGCCAGTTGTCGTAGGTGGAGTCGGCGGCGCGGCGGAAGAGGGTCTCGCTGTTTTGCCAGTAGCCGATCTCGCGCCAGGTAACGATGGAGAGGGCGAGGATGCCAGTTGCGCCAGCGACGATTGCGGGGCGGTTCAGGCGCTCGGGGATCGACCAGATGAGCATGATGAAGATGCCGACGAGCGGGACGTAGGTGTATCGATCCGCCATCGCCTGGTCGCCGACCTGGATGATGCCGATGACGGGGAGGAGCATGATGATGTACCAGAGCCAGCCGACGAGGAGCCAGGGCGCGCGGTCGCGCATCCTGATGGCGGAGAGGGTGATGAGAATCAGGGCGGCGAGGCAGAGCGAGACTTGCCAGAAGGGCCAGAAATCCGGCATCGGATTGAAGACGGCCAGGTTTGCGGGCCAGATCATTTTTTCGAGATAGCGGATGTAGGAGACGACGGCGTTGGTGAACCGGAGGGAAAGGGGGAATTTGTCGACGCCGGCGACGGCGCCGCCGGCGCGCTGGACGAGGAAGGTCACCATCGAGGCGATGAAAGCGACGACGAGAAACGGGAGCTTTTCTGGAATGGCGCAGCGCGTTTTGATTCGGCGGAGCGGCCAGATATCCAGGAGCAGGAGGATGACGGGAAGCGTGATGAGCATTGGTTTGGCGAGCAAGCCGAGCGCAAAGACGGTGAAAGTCGACCAGTACCACCTCGGTTTTCCGGTGCGCGCGTAGCGCTCGTAGCAGAGCAGGGCGAGGAACATGAAGAAGGTGCTGAGGACGTCTTTTCGTTCGGCGATCCAGGCGACGGACTGGACGTGAAGGGGATGCAGCGCAAAGAGCGCGGCGACGATGGCGCTGCGCCAGCTTGATTGCATCAGGCGCGTGAAGGCGAGGTAGAGCAGGAGCGTATTGGCGACGTGAAGCGAGAGATTGATGAAATGGAAATATCCCGGGCGGTAACCGGCGATCTGCCAGTCGAGCATGAGCGAAAGCCAGGTGAGCGGGTGGTAGTTGGATACTGCGCCGGTGGTAAAGGCCCAGCGGATGCCCTGGAGGGTGAGACCTTGTTGGACGTGCGTGTTGGTGGAGACGTATTCGGGATCGTCGTAGCTGATGAAGGGGTAATTTGTGGTGCGCCAGTATACGGCGAGCGTGACGGCGGCGAGGAGCGCGCAGATGAGCCAGTTACGCCGCATGGGCTGGTTTCTCGATCTGGAGTGGAAAACGATTGGATCGCAGGAGGCGCATTTTCGCCAGACGGAATTCGAGTGCGGTGGCGATGCAGCCCAGGCCGTAGCGCACGCTGCGCGTGAAGTTGATGGAAGAGGCTTCCTCGAAGTATTTGGTGGGGCAGCTGACTTCGGCGACGATCTCGCCGAGCCAGATGATTTCGGCGAGCATCTGGTTGTCGAAGACGAAATCGTCGGAGTTTTCAGATAGCGGGAGGCGCTGGAGGAGCGTGCGGGAGAAGGCGCGGTAGCCGGTGTGGAACTCGGACAGCTTGGAGGCGAGCAGCGTGTTTTCGATGAAGGTGAGGGCGCGGTTGGAGACGTACTTCCAGACGGGCATGCCGCCCGAGATGGCGTGGCGGCCGAGGATTCTCGAGCCGATGACGCACTGGTAGACGCCGTTTGCGATCATGGACGCCATCGCGGGGATGAGCTTGGGCGTGTACTGATAATCGGGGTGGACCATGATGACGATGTCAGCGCCGTGTTCGAGGGCGAGGCGATAGCAGGTTTTCTGGTTGCCGCCGTAGCCGAGGTTGGACGGATGCGTGTGGACGATGGTATTTGGCAGCGTCCTGGCGATGGAAGTTGTTTGGTCGCGGCTGGCGTCGTCGACAATGATGACCAGATCGACGCAACCTTGACTCATCACCTCCGCGTGGGTCTGGAGCAGCGTTTTGGCTGCGTTGTACGCGGGCATCACGACGACCACCTTGTGATTACTGTACATGGGCCGTCGCTCTCCTGGATTCCGCGGCACGCTGCAAGTCGTGGTATTCCGCGCGGAATTGTTGCTCGAGCTTGCGGCGCTGTTCGAGCAGTTGCAGCGGCGTCAGCGTCGACCACGATTTGCCCAGTTCCAGGGCCTGCGTCTGGTTCATGGGGAAAAGGCCCAGCTTCAGATCCAGGATTTCGGCATGCGGAGATGCGAGGATCCTGGCGCGTGTTTCCCGGAGTTCTTCGAGAGGGGAAATGCAACTGATGTCGATGAGATCGGGGATGATCATCAGGGTTTTCTTTCGCGACGCGGAGGAGTTGAAACTCTCGGCGGCGCCGAAGGGGTTTACGTCTTCGGTGAAGTTGACGGGGTTGGCATAGACGCCGGGGACAATGGGGAGCCTTCGCAGCGAATTGTTTTTGGGTCCGCCGGGCGCTCCGGCGCGGGTGATCCACAGGCGCTGCCCCTGATCGCTCAGGAGGAATTCGATGAAGCGTTGGGCGACCTGGCGGCGAGGCGCGCCCTTGACCATGGCGACGGGCTCGGGGTTGATGGAGGTTGCGCCAATCGGTTCGACGTAGCCAAGGCGTTCGCTGCCGACGGATTCGATTTGGGCGCGCGCCTGGAAGTCGATGGCGAGTCCAGCCGCGACGTCGCCGCTGGACACCCAGCCGGCGACGGCGGTGCCGGAGTCGTTGAAGATGCGGGCGTTGGCGGAAATCTGCCGGATCATCCCCATGCCTTGCGCCCAGCCGACGTCTTCGCTGCGGCCGATGAGTTTTGCATCTTCCATCGCGCGCTCGATCATGACCATGAAGACGGACCGCGCGACGCCGCTGCGGGTGGGGTCGGTGAGGACGAGCCAGCCGCGGTAGCGCGGGTCTTTCAAGTCTTCCCAGCGCTTGGGCTCGGGCAGGCCGAGGTGTTTGAGGACATCTTTATTGTAGACGATGCCGAAGCTGGAGAGGGCGGTGCCGAACCAGGTGGGTGGGGAGGCGCGATCGTAGAGGGCTAGGCCGCCCAGTTCGGGCTTGGGAAAGGCGCGTTCGATTGTTTCGCGAGGCAGGGTGAGCGGCTCGAGGACGCCTTCCCGTTTGAGCTCGACATCGTGGAGGTAATCGCCGCCGCCCCAGACGAGATCGACGTTGTAGGTGCCAAGCTTGGCGTAAACCGTCTCTTTGCCGGCGCGGAGATAGCGGACGATGTCGTTGGCGGAGAGGGGGCGGTAGTCGATGGTAACGGGTTGGCCGAATTTCTCGCGGTGCCAGGCGGCAAAGGCGTCGGCGAATTCGCGGCGGATGGATTCGGCGTGGGGCGTGAGGATGACCAGCGTGATGGCGTTGCGCTTGTTCGTGCTTTCGCTGGCGACGCCCGTGAGCGTTCGCAGCGCGAAAGGTGTCGCGAGGACAGCGAAGAAGAGGATGATGGGAAGAACTCGACGCATGGCTCATTGTGGCATGAGTTTCAACCCATGCGCTCTGCACCGGGAGCACGGGTTAAAAACCCGTGCCACTGGGACAATCAGTCCCGCAACACAACAACCGCCTCCGGATCGAACTCCACCATGACTTCTTCGGCGACATCGAACATGGGGGGCGTGCTGATGGCTTTCACGTGGATGCCGTTGACGGCGAGCACGTGCTCGCTCATTTCGCCGAGGAAGGTGCTTTCGATGGTTTTTGCGACGAAGCGGTTGCGACCCTGGACGAAATCCTCATCGTCTTCCTGCACGCGGTAGCCGTGCGGCGCGCGGATGACGCGCATCTGCTCGGGGCGGACGACGACGGTGACCTTTTCGGGCAGCGTAACGTCGCTGAAGCCCATCACAGTTCCCAGCGCTGTGTGCATGCGCACCAGGCCGCGCTCCTGCTCGAGCACGCGGCCGTCCAGGAGGTTCGTTTGCCCGATGAATTCGGCGACGAAGCGGGTTGCCGGCTTCTGGTACAGTTCCGCGGGGGTGCCGAGCTGGGCGATCCGCCCGCGATTCATGAGCGCGATGCGATCGGCGATTGAGAGCGCTTCTTTCTGATCGTGCGTTACGTAGATTGTAGTGAGCCCGGTGCGCTTGCAGATCTTGCGGATCTCGCCGCGCATCTCGTTGCGGAGTTTGGCATCGAGGTTGGACAGCGGCTCATCCAGCAGGAGGCAATCGGGCTTCACCGCCAGGGCCCGGGCGAGCGCCACGCGCTGCTGCTGTCCACCGGAGAGTTGATTCGGCCGGCGGTTTCCAAGCCCCTCCAGTTGCACGAGGCGCAGCACTTCCGTGATGCGCGCATCCCGCTCGGCTTGAGCCATCGAGCGTACGTCGAGACCGAAGCCGACGTTTTCGCTTACGGTCATGTGGGGCCAGAGGGCGTAACTTTGGAAGACCATCACGGCATTGCGAAACTGGGTTTGAAGCGCGGTGACGTTGCGTCCGGAAAATGTCACGGTTCCCTCATCGGGCTGCATCAATCCGGCGATAATTCGCAGCAGCGTGCTCTTTCCGCAGCCGCTGGGGCCGAGCAGGAAAAACAGCTCGCCCTCACGGATATCGAGATTGACATCCGCCAGCGCGACGGTCTCGTCGAAGCGCTTGGTCACGTGCTTGAGCTCAACCGATGTCATCGCGGAGGAATTGTAGCGATTGCAGGGGATTCCTCACGCAGCGCTAGCGCGATCGTTGCGTCGCCGCAGGGGCGGCAGGACGGGTCGAAGCTTCTGTGGAGGGGCCGGTGGCGCTTCGCGTGGTGGTGCTCCGCGTGGTCGCAGCGCGGGTGGTCGCCTCGAATTTCCTGCTCCAGGCTTCGACCGCTTCCTTCAGTCCCGGCGCGCTGGGGTTCTGTCTGACGGCGAGTTGCAGGTTTTCGCGCGCGGGGCCGAGGTTACCGACCTGCGTCTGCAATTCCGCGACCTGGATCAGCGCTTCGACCAGGTGCTGTTCCCTTACGACTTTGGCAAATTGCGCGGCGGCCTCGGTCAGTTTTCCTTCGGAGCGGAGGAGCTTGCCATATTCGAGCCGGCCCGAGTAGTTGCCGGGGAAGATCTGGAGCGCCAGTTCGTATTCCGCGAGCGCTTCGGGCTTCTTACCTTCGAGGGCGAGCGTGCCGGCGAGGCTGCGATGCATGTCCGAGCGTTCGCCGCGGGATGCGCTTTTGTCGTTGTCGGCGGTGTCGATCGCCTGGCGCTGGAGCTTTTCGGCGGCCGGGTACTGCTTCTTCTGAACGTTCGCCTGCGCGAGGTTCACCATCGCCTGCCAGTTTCTGGGATTGATCGCCAGCGCCTGGTTGAACTTCGCCATGGCGCCGTCGATGTCGCCCTTCATGTAGAGGACGTGCCCCCACTGGCTGTAGGCGCGATCGTGATCGGGCTTGAGGCGAATCGCCTCCTCGAAATGTTTGATGGCATCATCAAGCTGCGCCGTCAATTCTTTGGGATCGCGGCCGATCATGTCGGAAGCGTCGAGCACGAGTTCGGTTCCGAGGTTGTAGTGCGCGATCCATGACTCGGGATTTTTTGCGACGGTATCCTTCCATAGCTCGATCGGGCCGCTGAAGACTTCGGCTCGTGAGAAGCTCATCGCGCTCAGGATGATCAGGATGATTGCGCTTAGCACATAGGGCGCCGGGCGCTGCTCATCGTCGGCGTCGCTGGGTGGCGCGAAACGGCCGAACACTTTCGCGACCAGCGCCACGACCGCCGCGATCAGGGCGGGCGCGGCGAGGTATTGGAAGTGGTCCGCCACGTAGGAGTAGCGCATCGGATAGACGTTGACGAACCCCAGGGCCGGCACCAGCACGCCGGCGAAGATCAGCGTCGCGACCACGGGACCGCGACCGATTCGATTTCGCAGCGCGAACAGCATCGCGATTACGGCGATCACGCCGAGCGGGAAGATCCACTGCCACGCCTGAGTGGGATCAAGGTTCCATTTGCGATAGAAGAAGATCAGCGGCGCTGGCGCGACGATCTTTCGCGCGTAAAAGCAAACCGCCCGCCCGGCGAGCAAGACGCGCTGCGTCCAGGAGAGCGACCAATCCGCCCCCTGCGCCCCGACGTTTGTTTTCTCCAGATGCGTCGTAACTCCCGCGAGGAGCAAACCGATGGCGAAGAACGGCAGCAGCGCCAGCCAGTCGCGCTTGGTAACGCGGCCGCGCTTCCACCAGATGAGCAGCACCATTACCGCCGGCATCGAGCAGGCGATCGTCTTGGAGAGCATCGCGCCGAGGAACAGTCCGAGCGAGAGCAGGTACATGTTCCATGGGAACGGGCTGGTCAGCGCTTGCGCCCCTTGCGGTTCCCGTTCGCGGCCCTCGATAGTGGTTATCCGAAATCCGCGCCCACCGATGGCGAACGCTTCCATCCACGCCCACACCGCGCCGAAGTAAAGGACTGCCGCAAGCACGTTTTTCCGCTCGCTGATCCATGCGGCGGTTTCGACCTGCATCGGATGTAGCGCCCAGATCGCCGCCGCCAGCCACGCGCCAGGTACTCTCAGTTTGCGCAGGACGAACCACAAAAGGGCCGCGGCGATGGCGTGCAGCACGACATTGGTGATGTGGAACACCATCGGGTTCAGCTCGCCATTGGGCCCGGCGGAAAGCTGGTATTCGATCCAGTATGTCGTGTGCGTGAGCGGGTAATACTGCGGCTCGGTCCGGAGTCCAAACCAGATGGCGTCCAATCCCTCGGGCGAGCGCAGCGCGACGTTCCTGGTGACGTGCCGGTCATCATCCCACACAAACTTGCCGCGAATCGCGGGCGAGTAGACGGTGAGCACCGCCAGCATCAGCACGCCCGCCCATAGCGCAAAATCTTTGATTGAATTTGCTTCGCCGGGCGAATTCAGCACCAGCTTCTCGCCAGCTTCCTGGTTTTCAGTTTGATCCAATTGCTCGCTCATCTGCCGCGAAAGTTTACGCACGTTCGACTAAAATGCACCAAGCAGCCATTTGTCACGTTCAACGTTTCACGTTTCAGCCATGACCCCCATCTCCACCACCGATCCGATCAACGCCCAGATCCTTGTCGTCTCGGAAGACAAGATCCAGGGCTTTCAGACTGAACCGCTACGGGAGATTTCCCGCCTCTCCGGGATTGAACTGCCCACTGTTGTGGAGCGTCTGGCGGCGATGCTGAGAGGGGGAACGATTCGAAGGATCCGGCAAACGCTTATGGCAACGAGCCTTGCCCAAGGCGCGCTCGTGGCGTGGCAGGTTCCCGAGGAAAGGCTTCAGGCGGCGTTCGACTGGATGTTCCAGCGCGACCCGTTCTCGGGTCACGTGGTGATCCGCTCGACCGATACGCAGACTGCGGGCAGCAAGTACCGGCTTTGGACGACGCTCAAGGTTCCGCAAGGTTTCTCGATGAAGAAGCATGCGGACTTTCTGGCGAAGCAAACGGGCGCGACGCACTACAAATTGCTTCCGGCGAAAAACCTGTTCGTGCTGGGCGTCGGTCACGTGAGGCGTCGAGGCATGGAGCCCGGGAGCAAGTCTCCCGAACCGGCGGAGATCGTCCACACACACATCGTGCAACTCAGCGAAGAAGACTGGCGCGTCCTGGTTGCGCTGAAGAAGGAGTTTACGCCGGAAGAAATCGAGTCGTCTGTCAATCTGCAATCCGCAAGCGGCAAGCCGGAACCGTTCTGGTCAACCCGCGCTCGGGAGGCCGGCGTCGATCTCGAAACCTTCCACCGCGTTGCGAAATCCCTGAACGAGCGCGGCGTGATCGGCCGCTTTTCCACGTTCCTGGAACACGTGAAACAATTGAAAACGGGGGAGCAGGTGACGAGATACAACGCGCTGTTCCACTGGGCCGTCCCCCAGGGGCGTGAGCTTGAAGCGGGCAAAGAGGTCGGTCGATTCCACATCATGACCCACGCCTACTGGCGCGAGGCGGGCCCGGAGTTCAATCACGTCAACATCATGGGCGTCGCGCACGGAACCGACAAAGAGCTCGTCCTCAAACACAAAGCCGCCATCGACGAGCACCTCGCCGGCATCGGGGTGCCGGTGAGTTACACCAACGTCTTTTGGGGCGGCCGAAGCGAGATCAAACCGAGCGAAATCTCGCCGATCGCATATCGGGAGTTCTGCGAGAAGAATGAATTGGATCCGGAGGCGATGCGCGGCTGAGCGAAGTTGCAATTCATCTTTGTTTCAATTGGCCGTAAACTGCTCAGGTTCAAAGAGGGGGGCGCTTCGCAACTGGCGCAAGCGCCCAGAGACACGCATGGCTGAACCCACACCGAAAATTCGCGACATCCTGAAAGAGATCGAGCCGCTCATCACCCGAACCTCCCGCGGCTCAACCCGCGAGGACGGGTTCTTCCTCTCTTGCGTTCGCGCGGCGCTGGCGAAGAATTTCGAGCTCAACACGTTTATCCACGACCACAAGCCGGGCATTCACGACTTCGCCATCACCGCCTCGCTGCGCGGCGTGTGCGAAGACATTATCGCGCTTCGGTTTATCGCGACCTTCAGCAAGGAGCATCGGGAAGAAGCGGTCGCGGTGCTGATGCTCAAGAGCGTGATGGAACTGATGCAGGAGCAGACGAAGTTCTTCGAGAAGTATCGCCCCAGCCAGCCGATCCTGGAAGCCAACAACGTTGCGACGGAGATTCATAACCTGCGGCTGCGTTTGCGGCAGATGCGCAAGAGCTATCGCTGGAAGAAGCACCGGGAATGGCCCAGCGTGCAGGAGATGGCGGATTTCACGGGGCTGCGCCCGTTGTACGATTTCCTGTATGCGGCCACGAGCTGCTTTGTGCACTTCTCACCCAGCAACTTGATTCGGATGGGCGCGGTGGAAGAAGACCAGCTCAAGTTCTCCACCAGCAACTTCGCCGATTATTACCACCACTTCAACTGCCTCTACGGGTTGTTCCTTTTCATCACCTTCTGCACGAAATTTTCGGCAATGCTGAAAATCCGGGAGGAGATCAAGCCTCACATTGACCAGCTCATTCGACTGACCGATGAAGAGCTGCGGTGGCCGGAGCTGATTACGATCGAAGAGCTCAACCTGCCGAGCGTGAGCAAGATGCTTCGCGTGATGGCCCACAGCGCGAGAAAAGCAGTGGAAGCGCCAGCGGTATGGGAATGGGAAGAAGCGGAAGTCAAACCCCTGCAATCGCCGCCGGCGGAGCCGGAGTTGCCGGACGACGATTCCCCGCTGGTGGAGGAATAACGATCACAGGATGTGCCCAATTTCCAGAATCCAGGCTAACCCACTTTGAAAGGCCCTGTGCTGTCACGAATCGACCACCTCAACCTCGTCGTCACCGATCTCGATCGCATGATCGAGTTTTATACCGAAGTGCTCGGGCTGAAACTCACCAAGCGGGTCACCATTTCCGGCGAATGGGTGGCAGCGACGGTGGGTCTGCCTGAGGTTCACGCCGACGTTGTTTACCTGGATCTCGCGGAAGGTCCGCGAATTGAATTGATTCGCTACAACGTCCCGGCGATGGATCGGCCTCAGAATATCGACAAGCCCAACGCGCCGGGCCTCCGCCATTTCGCGTTCACTGTGACGGACATCGACGCGGTCGCGGGTCGCCTTCGTGATCGCGGCGTGAGATTTTTCAGCGACATCCAGTCAGTTCCCTCCACCCAAGTGAGCTACGCGGGTGGGGTGCGGAAGCGGATCATCTACTTCAGGGATCCCGAGGGAAACCTCTTGGAACTCTGTGAATACAAATGACCGTGCGCTGCCAAATCAAAGAATCTCAAAGCATTTCGGAAGACGTGATTGGTGTTCGCGTCTAACTCTTTCCCACCGCCTCGAAGGCTTCCTCCGCCGCTTCGATCGTTTGATCGATGAGTTCTTCGGTGTGCGCCAGCCCGGGGAAGAACGCTTCGAACTGGCTGGGCGGCAGGTAAACGCCGCGACTGAGCAGGGCGTGGAAGAACGTCTTGTACTTCTCAGTATCGCACGCGGTCGCTTGGGCGTAATTGGTCACCGTTGCGCCTTCGGTCGGCACGAAGAATACCGTCATCATCGCCCCGACTCGATTGAGCGCGATCGGTACGCCGGCATCCTTCGCGGCTTCCATCAGACCTTCGGCAAGCTGTGCCGAGCGCTGCTCGAGGGTTTCGTAGGCGCCGGGCTCCTGGAGGATTTCCAGCGTGGAGATTCCCGCCGCCATGGCGAGCGGATTTCCGGAAAGGGTGCCCGCCTGATAGACCGGTCCGATGGGGGCGATCATCTCCATGAGCCGCTTCGGGCCCGCGTAGGCGCCGACGGGAAGTCCGCCGCCGATCACCTTGCCCAGGCAGGTGATATCGGCTTGAACATCGTACAGCCGCTGGGCCCCTCCCCAGGCGACGCGGAAGCCGGTCATGACTTCGTCCAGGATGAGCAGCGCGCCGCTGGCCGTGCACAGTTCCCGCAACCCCGCGAGGTAACCTGCCTTTGGCGCCACGACACCCATGTTCCCCGCGATGGGCTCAATGATGATCGCTGCGATTTTGCCGGGATGCGCGTCAAAGACGGCCTTGGCGCCATCCAGATCGTTAAAGTGCATGAGCAGGGTATTGGCGACGGTGGACGGGGGAACACCGGGCGTGGAAGGCTTGGATTCCGCCTCCGCGAGCTTTTTCTTTTTGGACTTCCCCGGCTCCGCCAGCGTCAGCACGCCGGAGCCCGCCTCGGCGAGCAGTTGATCGGCATGGCCGTGATACCCGCCGATGCATTTGACGATCAGGTCGCGCCCGGTTGCCGCCCGGGCGAGCCGGATCGCGCTCATGGTGGCTTCGGTTCCGGAGTTGACGAACCGAACCATCTCCACGCTCGGCAGCGCGCCGGTAATCATCGAAGCGAGCTGGATCTCAGCTTCGGTGGGCGCGCCGTATGACGTCCCGCGGCCAATCGCCTTGGAGAGCGCGGCGACAACGCGCTCATTGGCATGCCCGGCGATGATCGGCCCGTAGCTGGCGACATAGTCGATGTACTTGTTTCCATCCACGTCCGTCAGGATCGCGCCTTCGGCGTCCTTCACAAAGATGGGTGTGCCCCCGACGGCCTTGAACGCCCGGACTGGTGACGAGACACCTCCGGGCATGAGGTCTTTGGCGCGTTGAAAGAGGGTCTCGGAATGGGTGTACGTCGGAGCCGGTGCGGTCTTGCGGGCCATGGTTCGAGAATACAAGACCGCTGCGCCAAGGGCGAGGCAGATGAAGCGAGCCCGGCGGATAGTTTTGGAAGGTGCTGTGGGAAGAAGAACAGCGGCCTGGGGGAGGGCGTCCCGGGCCGCTGTCGGAGGGGAGAGTGAGAATCGTTGAATATCTTTTTAAGTCGTCTGCATCCTTACTCAGACATCGGCACGCTCTTCATTAAGAATGGAGGAAATCTTAAAAAGTTGCAGTGAATAGCCTCGCCGGCGCCAGCGCAACAGCTGCGCTCGATGCCCACGCTGCGGTTTTGCCGAACTGGCAGCGGTCGGGGGGTGTCTGTCGAATTGGCATCCGGGGGTGGGCGCGAAGGCGAAAGTCGGTGGTGCGCAAGTGGTGAATATTTCAGGATCTACAACCGGTCTTCTAGAATGGCTGGATGGCACGATGTTTGCCAAGACTACGACAACTGAATCCGCGCAGCGTCGTCTGACCGCGGTTCATAACAGGAGCAACAATGGCAAAGATCATCGGAATTGACCTTGGCACGACCAACAGCGTGGTCGCCATTATGGAAGGGGATCAGCCCAAGGTCCTGATCAACTCGGCCGGCAGCCGCCTGACGCCGTCGGTCGTTGCATTCACGGACAAGGGCGAAGTCCTCGTCGGACAAGTCGCGAAGCACCAGCAGATTACCAATCCCAAGAACACGATTTTCTCCATCAAGCGCTTCATGGGCCGCCGGCATAGCGAGGTGGCGCAGGAAGAGAAGATGGTGCCATATGAAATCACCGGTGGCGCCAGCGATTACGTGAAAGTGAAGGTCCGCGGAAAGGAATACACGCCCGAGCAGATCTCGGCGTACATCCTCCAGGACCTGAAGAAGACGGCGGAAGATTATCTCGGTGAAAAGGTCACCGAAGCGGTCATCACCGTTCCCGCGTACTTCAACGATGCGCAGCGCAAGGCGACGAAGGATGCGGGCGAAATTGCGGGGTTGAAGGTGATGCGGGTGCTGCCCGAGCCGACGGCGGCGGCGCTTGCTTATGGGCTGGACAAGAAGAAGAACGAGAAGATCACGGTGTTCGACCTGGGCGGCGGGACCTTCGACGTTTCGGTCCTCGATGTGGGCGACGGTGTCTTTGAAGTATTGTCGATCAACGGCAATACCCACCTTGGCGGCGACGACTTCGATGAAGAGCTGATCAACTATGTCACCGAGGAATTTCGCAAGCAGCAAGGGATCGATCTTCGCAATGATCCGATGGCGCTTCAGCGCCTGAAGGAAGCTTGCGAGAAGGCGAAGATCGAACTGTCGAACGTGATGGAGACGACGATCAACCTGCCGTTCATCACGGCTGACCAGGCGGGGCCCAAGCACTTGCAGATGACGATCACCCGCTCGAAGTTTGAGCAACTCATCACGCCGCTGGTCGAGAAGACGCGGCAGCCGGTAATTGATGCGCTGAAGGATGCGAAGCTCGACCCGGGGCAGATCGATGAGGTTGTGCTGGTGGGTGGGTCAACGCGTGTGCCGATGGTGCAGCGGCTGGTGAAGGACCTCTTTAAGGGCAAAGAGCCGAACAAGACGGTCAACCCGGATGAAGTGGTGGCGATCGGCGCGGCGATTCAGGGCGCGATCGCGACGGGCGACGTGAAGGACATCCTTGTGCTGGATGCGACGCCGCTGTCGCTGGGCGTCGAAACGCTGGGCGGCGTCATGACGGCGCTGATCCCGCGGAACACGACGATTCCGACGAGCAAGAAGGAAATTTTCTCGACGGCCGCGGACAACCAGCAGGCGGTGACGATCAACGTGCTTCAGGGCGAGCGCGAGTTCGCTCGCGACAACCGGTTGCTCGGCACGTTCAACCTCGAAGGGATTCCGCCGGCGCCGCGGGGTGTGCCGCAGATCGAGGTGACGTTTAACGTGGACGTAAACGGCATTCTCACGGTGCACGCGAAAGATCTGGGCACGGGCAAGGAAAGCAAGATTACCGTGCAGAACGCGGGCGGCTTGTCGAAAGAGGAAATCGACAAGATGCAGCGCGAAGCCGAGGCGCATGCGGCAGAGGACAAGAAGCGCCGCGAGGTTATCGATCTGAAGAATCAAGGTGACAGCCTTGTGTACCAGACCGAAAAGGCGCTTCGCGAGTACGGCGAGAAAGTCTCCGCCGAAGTGCGTGGGAATATTGAGAGTTCGCTCAATCAGCTGAAGGATGCGCTCAAGAGCGAGGATGGCGATCAGATCAAGAAGTCGATCGAGAACGTCAATCAGCAGTCGCACAAGCTGGCTGAGGAGATGTACAAGTCGTCAGCCGCCGCGGGCGCTGCCCCAGGTGGCGCGGCTCCAGGTGGTGGGCCGGCCCCGGAGGCCGAGACCAACCGCGGCGCGGCGGCGGGCGGCAAGAAGGATGATGATGTCATCGATGCTGAGTATGAAGTGAAGGAATAAACGCCCCCTTGATTTGAAGAACCCCGAAGCCCCGGATTCTGATGATCCGGGGCTTTTTTTGTGCTATTTTTCCGCGACGTCCCAGGGATCGATTCTTTGGCGTGCATCTTTTGGCGCGGCCGCGGCGGCGTGCAGGTCCAGGTAGAGATAATTGGAGCCGACGGACTTGCCGTGGCGGTAGGGTTCGACGACTTGTTCGTAGTCGCCGTATTCCATGTAGTAATCGGCGCTGCGGTTTTTCTTTTCGCCGGCGACGACGACGTCGGAAGGAGTGATGCCGCGGATGCGCGAGCCAAAGCGAATGTTCTCGTCGGCGAGATGATTGTTGAGGACGTAGGTGTGCGCCATGAGCGGATCGTCATCGCTGGGGCAGGTGAGGACGGGGGGCGTGTAGGGGCGCGGGTCGTACTTGCGGCAGTCGGCCATGGTGTAGTCGGCGGGATCGTAGAGGGGTGGGAGCGGGGCGTTCTTCATGTCGAAGACTTTCATCGGCCAGCGCTGGTGCGGGGCGACGTTGAGACCAAGGCCGATGACGCCGAAGGCATCGTTCTTGACTGGGAAGACCCATCCGCGGTTGGTGTTGGCGTAGATCTGAAGCATTTGGCCGATGCTTCGCAGATTTGACAGACATGCGGTGCTGCCGGCCTGCCGGCGGGCCCGGATCACTACGGGGATGAGGATCGCGATGAGCACGATGACGATCCCGAGGACCACGAGCAACTCGGGCAGGGTGTACGCGCGGCGATTTTGCAGGAGCTTCATTTCGCCTCCTCGACCACCCACGTCTTTATGGTCCGGGTCTCGCGCCGGAATTGAAGGCCGGATTCGTTGGCGAGATTCTTCAGGATCATGTCCAGCTTTGTAGAAGCGCGCTTGGCGGCATGCCCTCCATCCATGACGACTCGTGAATCGCCCACGCGACCTGGTCGGTCGTTTTGATGCTGGATTGATTGATGATCGGCCGGCTGCACATCGCTGCGAACTGGTGCAGCAAGAGGCCCATCTGCGAATGCATCTGATTGAACGGCTTTCCCCCGTCCATCCTGTCCGCGTAGATCTGCACGGATGCGCCGGGTTTGAGCGAACCGGTAAGTACGAGGACCTCGCGCGGAAGGTCCTGCTGCGAGAACTTCAGCGACAGGCCGGATTCCTTGCGAACGCACTCGCGCAATGCATCGACGAGTTGCTCGGGCGTCGCCTGCTTCCGGAAGATCCAGTCGCCGGGCATTCGCTTGTCGAGTTGGCGCGGGATGCGGATGTTCCAGCCGTCTTCGTGGACGAAGAGTGAGAGAAGAAAGGAGACGGTGGCGGGATCGGTGGAGAAGTTGCGCAATTCCGCTTTTCCGCGGGGTGTGTCGAACGCGAGGTAGAGCGCGCCATCTTTCGGGTCGAACGCTTCGAAGGTGTGGTGGAGCCCGCAGGCGGTATAGAAGTCCGTGCGCTGCTTGATGTACGGCGGCTTGATGAGCTTGAGCGACTGGTGCGGCTCGAGCCGATAGATCGCGTCGAACGCGGGCCGCCATGGTCCCTCAAGGGATGGGGCGGCGGTTGGCACTGGGTCCGTGATCACTTGGGAGTCGGTGCACGGCGGTGTCCGGCGTCCGATCATCTTCGCGCCAACGAAAATGGAGGATGCAAGGGCAAGGACGATGACGACGGCGGCGACTTTCTTCAGGCTCATAACGAGACCCAATCCTTTCAGCCAGGGCAGGGAGGCGCTGGCGGGGGAGAAGCCTGCCTGAACGATCTGAGAAACGAGGTGGTGCGGGGCCGCGGGCGCTGCGTTGGACCAGAGAGCTCGATCGAGAGCAATCAGCGGAAGTGCGGATGCGGCAGCGGGCAGGAGCTTGCGCAGACGTTCGAGGGCGCGCGAGAGGCGCATTTTGGCGGCGTCTTCGGTGATGCCGATGTGGGTTGCGATGGCGCGGTGGGAGAGGCGCTGATAGAAGCGCAGGAGGATGATGCGGCGATCGCTTTCGCGAAGCCGGGCGACGGAGGCGTCGAGAACCTGCTCCATCCGGCTCCAGTCCGCCTGGGGTTGGTCATGAGGTGTGGTGAGCTGATCGCGCATGTGAAGTTCCTGGAGATGGGATTCGTGCCTGCGGCGGCGGCGATGGGCGCGGAGGGCTTCGAGGCTGAGGAGTCGGACGGCGCGGAAGAGCCAGCCGGTGAGGTGGGCGTGATGGGTGAGGACGCGTGCTTTGCGGACGAGAAGGGAGAAGGTTGCCTGGGTGACGTCTTCGGCGAGATGCGGATCGCGGACCTGGCGGAGGGCGGAGGCGAAGACCCAGTCGAGATGGCGGCGGATCAGGATTTCGAAGGCGCGCTGGTCGCGATTGGACGCCCAGCGGGCGAGCAAAGCCGAGTCCGCTTCGGAATGGGTTTGCTCATCGTGCATTGATTTTACGTGGCCGGCAAAGGGAAAAGGTAACAGCGGATGGGAAAGGGTGCGGGAAAAATCAGGTGTGGTACCGATGGCCGGTTAAACGGTTAACGGCATACTCTTGGACATGTCTGTTACACTTATTGTTGAAGACGATCCGACGACGCTGCGGCTGCTGGCGAGGCTGGTGGAGCGGGCGGGGCACTTGGCGGTTTGCGCCAGCAACCTGGCGGAGTCGATCGAGAAATTGGGGGGGGCGGCGGTCGATCAGATCCTTCTGGATCTGGGGCTGCCGGACGGGAATGGGACGGATTTGCTGCGGCGGGTGAGGCAACTGGAGTTGCCGATTCGCGTGGCGGTGATTACGGGGGTCCGGGATGATTTGCCGCGAACGATTGAGGCGCTGGAGCCGGACTTTGTTTCGCAGAAGCCTGTGGATGTTTTGAAGCTGATTGAGTGGCTCGGGGAGCCGGCGAGCGATGCTCGGGGCGAAGTCGCTGGCAAGTCCACGTAGTGATTCGTCAGGATCCACAACCCGCGCCTGTCCGCATGACCACCATGCGGACAGGCGTTTTTTGTTGTGAATTGACTTAGACGGAGCGTTCGAAGGGGCTGGCGGGGGCAGGTTCGCTTTCTTTTGCTTTTCTGGCGGCGTCGATGGCGGCTTTGCTTTCGGCGTCGGGGGCGACCCAGACCTTCAGATCGGTTTCGAGCTCCTCGGCGAACTTGACCTTGACGGTGTAGTTGTTGATCTGGTCGAGACGGCCGGGGAGGAGTACGTCATCGGGTTCGACGTTGTAGCCCTGGGCCTGGAGGGCCTTGGCGATGTCGGTGGCGCTGACGGAGCCGAAGAGGTGGCCCTGTTCGTTGGCGCGGCGTTCGAGGGTGACTTCGACGCCCTGGAGCTTGGTGATGAGGGCCTTCTGGGATTCGCGCTTGCGGGCCTCTTCCTGCTCGATTTCCTTGCGGCGGGCCTCGATCTTCTTGACGTTGCCGGGGGTCGGGGCGACGGCCAAATCCTTGGGGAGAAGGAAGTTGCGGGCGTAGCCGGCGGAGACTTCGACGACGTCGCCGACCTTGCCGACGTGCTTGATGGATTCTTTGAGTAGGAGTTTGACGTTAGGCATAGGAGTTTCCTGACTAAAAAAGTAGCAAAAAGTGGGCAGTTTTGGGCAATGTTGGGCAGTTGGCCTTAGAAGGGGATGTCGTCTTCCTTGAATTGCTGGGAGTCGTCGAAGGGGGGCTCGGGAGCGGGGCGACCTGCGCCATGGGAAGCGGGCGCGCCGCGCGGGGCGGAGCGCTGGGGGCGCTGTTCGTCGCCGTCGTGGGAGCGTTCGCCACCACTACCGCCGCCACCGTCACGGCCACCGACAAACTGGAAGTTTTCAACCACCACGAGGAGCCGGCTTCGCTTTCCGCCGCCTTGCTTGTCTTCCCAGGAATCGTATTTAAGGCGCCCCTCGATGAAGATGGGCTTGCCCTTGGTGAAATACTGGTTAATCAGCTCAGCAGTTTTGGAGAAGGCGGAGCAGTCGACGAAAGTGACTTCCTCGCGGTCTTCGCCATTTTGCCCTTTGAACCTCCGGTTCATCGCGAGGCCAAAGTCGGCGACGGGGGTTTGGCTGGGGAGGTATTTGAGCTGGGGATCCCGTGTGAGATTTCCCATGAGAATGACTTTATTGAAGCTGGCCATGATGGTCCTTTCTTGGAAGTATTATAGCGGGAAAACCTAATTTATCCCGAACAAAATCTTCCAAGTGAACGATTAATTTACGCCTGTGGAGCGGCCTCTTCAGAGTGTTCTTCGCGTCGGCGGGGGCGGTCTTCGCGTGGGCCGCGGTCGTCACGGGGGCCACGATCATCGCGCGGGGGCCGGTCCCAGCTTTCGCGTTCGACGCGCTGCTGGATGGGCTGGGGCTCGACGGCATCCATCTCGGTTTGGTTCAGGTGATCGGCGCGGGTGACCATGACGCGGAGGATTTCTTCGGAGAGGTTCACATCGCGTTCGATGGCGCTGACGATGGAGCCGGGGGCTTTGAAGTAGGCGATGATGTAGACGCCGCGCTTGTTCTTGCCGATCTCGTAGGCGAGCTTGCGCTCATCCCACTTTTTGAGGACGGTGACTTCACCGTCGTGGCGCTCGATGATTTGGCGCGAGGTCATGAGGGCGTGGTCCAGGTCTGCCGCGACGGTGGTCGGGAAGAGGAACATGGCCTCGTAGGATTTGTAGTTCTTTTTGTCCGCTGGCATAGATGACTCCCTAGCTTGGGTTTTGACCGGTTTTTCCGATCGCTAGTAAATTGAGCTGATCACGTGATCAGCGATTGGTTAGTTGTTCGTTGTCAGTTGTCAGTTGTCAGTTGTTTCCGCGTTGAACTGGTTCATTGCGGCGGCTAGTCCTTTGTCGATCCAGGTGACGATCGCGGCACCGGCTCGTTCGTATGCTGTTTCGATCGGCATTCGCTGAGGCTCTGAGAACTTTCCGAGGACGTAATCCCTTTGTGGGATTCGCGGCGGGGGGGCGTCGATGCCGACCCTTAGCCGGGGGTACTTGTCGGTTCCGAGAGCGCGTTCGATGTCTTTCAGTCCGTTGTGACCACCGCTGGAGCCGGCCGGACGGATCCGGATTTTTCCGACGGGGAGGGCCACGTCATCGAGGACGATCATCACATCATCAGGCGCGAGCTGAAAAAAAGCTAACGCCTGTTGTACGGTACGGCCGCTCAAGTTCATGAAGGTCATGGGCTTGAGGAGCATTAATTTTTCGGCGCCGACGATTCCTTCGAGGGCGAGTCCGTCGAATTTTGATCGCGCGAGGCGGTCGAATTCTCCGGGGGGGGTCCATCCCAATTTGGTTGCGAGGCGGTCCAGGACTTCGAAGCCGACGTTGTGGCGGGTTTTCGAGTACTCGGGACCGGGGTTTCCTAGACCGACGACCAATTTCATCAAAGCTGTCCGTGGTCAGTTGTCCGTTGTCCGTTGTAAAGAAGCGACTGAGTACGGACAGCGGAGAACGGACAAATCTCTTACTTCTTCTCCGCTTCGCCTTCGGCGGGGGCTTCCTCTTCGGGCTTGCGGCCGATGACTTCGGGTTCGGCGGCGCCTTCTTCGGCTGCGGGGGCGGCGACTTCTTCCTGGACTTCCTTGACGGTGGCGACGATGAGGTCTTCGTCCTGGTTGCACTTGACGCCTTCGGGGAGTTTGAGGTCCTTGATGTGAAGGACGTCGTTAAGAGCCATCTCGGAGACGTTGTGACGGATGATATCGGGGATGTCGGTCACGCGGCAGGTGATTTCGAGCTCGCTGATGATCTGCTGGAGGACACCGCCGTCGGCTTCACCCTTGGGTTCGCCCTTGAGCTCGAGGGGGACGGTGACGTCGACGGTCTCGTCGAGGGAGACGCGGGCGAAGTCGACGTGGATGAGCTCTGCGCCGAGGTGGTCGTATTGGACTTCCTTGACGAGGACGGTTTCGGATTTGCCGTCGACGCCGAGTTCGAAGAGGTGGGCGCCTTTGTTGAGGTGGGTCACGAGTTCCTTTTTGGGGAGTGTGACGGGGACGACGGCTTCTTTGTGGCCGTAGACGACGCCGGGGACTTTACCGGTGTCGCGGAGGCGTTTGTTGGCGCGGGAGCCGAGTTGGGGGCGGGGGGTTGCCGATATTTTGATGCTTTGGGTGGCCATGGGTTTCTCCTGAATTTGTCAGTTGTCAGTTGCTACTGGCTACTTGTTAGTTGTTAGTGCTTGGTTGGGTTTCGGAATAGTTCGCTGACTGAGGCGTTGTGGTGGATTCTGTGGATGGCTTCTCCTAACAACTCGGCGACGCTTAGGATTTCAACTCGGTCTTTTATGCCGTCCAGTCTGGAGCCGATGGGGATGGTGTCGGTAACGGCCAGTTTGGTGAAGCCGCAGCACTTGAGGCGTTCGATAGCTGGTGGGGCGAAGACGGCGTGGGTGGCGGACATGTAGATTTCTTTGACGCCGTGGTCGCGGAGGATTTTGCAGGCCTGGGTGACGGTGCCGGCGGTGGTGATCATGTCGTCGACCATGAGGACATTTTTGCCTTCGACGTCGCCGATGATGTGAGCGGCTTCAATTTCGGAGCCACTCTTACGGCGTTTGTCGATGATGCAGATTTCCCCGCCGAGCATGTTGGCGTAGACCTGCGCGCGTTTCACGTTGCCGACGTCAGGGGATACGAAGACACGGTTGGCGAGGTTCAGGCTGGTGAACCATTTGATGAGGACGGGTGCGGCGGTGAGGTGGTCGACGGGGATGTCGAAGAAGCCCTGGACCTGTGCGGCGTGGAGATCGACGGAGACGACGCGGTCGGCGCCGGCGCGCTCGAGGAGGTTGGCGACGAGCTTGGCGGTGATGGGGGTCCGGCCTTCGTCTTTGCGGTCCTGGCGTGCGTAGCCGAAGTAGGGGATGACGGCGGTGACGCGTTGGGCGCTAGCGCGTTTGAGGGTGTCAATCCAAATGAACAGCTCCATGAGGTGGGCGTTGATGGGATGGCTGGTTGGCTGGATGACGAAGCAGTCGCGGCCTCGGACGTCTTCATCGGCGCGGACGATGAGCTCACCGTCGGGGAAGAGCTCAGTTCCGCCGCGGCCGAGCGGGATCTGGAGGTAGTCGCAGATGCGCTGGGCGAGCTGGGGGTTGGATCGTCCGGTGAAGACTTTGAGTTTGTCAGCATCAGACTGCATGGCTCACCCCTGACTCTGTGTGAGGGCCGTGGTTTCAGCCGAAATGTTCCCGTGGATCGAGGCGCCTTCAGGGAGAATGCTGTTGCGCGGGAGGCTAGCGAAGGGGCCGATGCAGCAGTCGGAGCCGATATTCGAATCTCGTCCGATGAAGGTGAAGGGCTCGATGACGGTGTCGTTACCGATCTGGACGCCGTCTTCGATGTAGGTGTTTTCGGAGTTGACGATGGTGACGCCGGAATCGCGGAGGCGGGAGTGGATGCGGTCCTGCATGACCATGTCGGCGTCTGCGAGCTGCTGTCGGTTGTTGGGCGCGACGACGTCTTCGAAGGTGGCTGCCTGGACGGCGACGATTTTTTTGCCGAGGGCGCGGAGGATGCCGTAGATGTCGGTGAGGTAGTACTCGTGTTTTTTGTTGTCGTTCTTGAGCTTGGAGAGGGCGAGGAGGAGCTCTTCGATCTTGATGCAGTAATAGCTGGGGAAGACTTCGCGGATTTCGCGCTGCTCGGGTGTGCAGTCGATCTGTTCGACGATCTCGACGAATTCGCCCTTGTCGTCGCGGATGATTCGGCCGTAGCCGGTGGGGTCGTCGAGGATGGCGGTGGCCATGCTGGCGGCGGCTTTTTCTTCGTGGTGGGCGCGCTGGAGGGTGGTGAGGACCTGCGAGCGGACGAGAGGGACATCGCCGGCGAGGATGAAGACGTCGCCGGTGAGTTTCTTGAGTTCAGGCTCGCAGACTTTAGCGGCGTGGCCGGTGCCGAGCTGCTCGGTTTGCTCGATAAAGTGGATGCGGCGGTCGCCTTTGAAGGCGTCGATGATTTCGTCCTTGCCGTGACCGACGACCATGAGGATGCGGTCGACGCCGGCGTCGTAGCAGGCCTTTAGGATGTAGTGGAGCATCGGCTTGCCGCAGATTTCGTGGAGGCCTTTGGGGCGCTTCGACTTCATGCGGGTCGATTTGCCGGCGGCGAGGATGATGGCGGTTAGGGACATTTGCTGCGCTTGTGCTGTTTGTTGTGATCCGCGCCCCGCAAGCGGGGCGGCTTAAGGAGTTTACGTAGGGTTATGGTCTCCCCAGGGCGATTTCTGCGAGGGTCTGGTCGCGGCGGGAGGTGTCGCCGATCTTTTTAGCGATGGAGGCGCCTTCGCCGGCGCGCCAGTGGTGGGCGAGCCAGAGGGCGCATCGGGAGGCGACATCGTCACGTAGCGCGCTGGGGGTCATGTGATCGATGGCTTCGTTGGCGACGACGGCGTCGCCGTCATGGACGGCGTCGAGGGCGACGGCGCGGAGGGCGTCGTCGCGGCGCGAGGTGTCGCTGATCATTTCGGCGGCCTGGGCGCGGGGCATGAGGCTGGGTCCGAACAATTTCTGGTCGTTCGAACAGCCTGCCGTTGCGATGAGCAGGAGGCTCGCGGAAAGGGTTGTGAGTTTCATGAATGCTACCCGGCAAGGATTCGAACCTTGACTAGATGGACCAAAACCATCTGTGCTGCCGTTACACCACCGGGTAGTGACAAAGCCGAGGTAGGTATCCCGCGATCGCTGGTGGTCGCGATGGCAGGGGAGGGTGACCAAGAAGGTGACCTCGTCTACCTTTTCGCACCTTTTGAGGGTGACGAACCTCTCGACGAATGCCTCATCCCGTGGGGATAAGAGGGGGTATCATAAAGTCGGGTCTGAGGCTGTCAAGCGAGGGGATTTTAGGTGGGGGGAGAGTTGTTTTCGAGCGATGAGGGCGACACAAGTGTCGCCCCCACAAGAGCGTACGGTTATAGTGAGGCGGGTGGGCCATCGATGGTCTGTGATTCAAACCAAGGACGGTTTCCTATGCGAGCCATTTGGACTTTGGCGGCAGCATTGGTGTTGGGTGTTGGGGCAGCGGTCTCTGCGGCTCCTCCTAAGACGATTGAAGCGCCGCGGGTGGTGATGGCGGCGACGCAGCCGGTGGGGGACGGTGCGGATCTTGGGGGGCGTTTGAAGCGGATGGCGGAGAAGAGTCCTGCGAACGTGGCGGCGCAGCTGGATTACCAGCTTTATCGATACCTGAGTGAAGAGCCGGCGGCATCGGATGAGGAGCTTGGGAAGCTGTCGCCTGAGGAGCGGGAGATCGTGTCGGCGATTGCGGGAGGGCTACGGAAGTTTCGGGCGGCGGCGCGGATGTCACCGAGTGCGATGCTGGGGGAGAAGATTGAGCCGATGCTGGAGATGGCGGAGAGCTTGCGCGAGCGGGCGAACCTGACGGTGAATAACTTTACGCTTTGCGAGTCGGTGGATCATTTTGGGTTGTATGAGCCGCTGGCGCCGGGGGCATTGCAGGCGGGGAAGAACTTGGCGGCGATTGTTTACTGCGAGGTGGAGAACTTTCGGTCGAAGCAGACGGCAGGGGGGATGTGGGAGACGAAGCTGAAGTATGAGCTGGCGATGTACAGCGAGGTGGCGCCTGGGAAGGCGGTGTTCAGCAAGCCGGCGACGCCGGTGGTGGATCAGTGCCGGTCGAAGCGGCGGGACTTTTTCATTGCGGACAAGATTACGCTGCCGAAGAAGCTTACCGCGGGGAAGTATGTGATGAAGGTGACGTTGACGGATGAGCTGGGGAAGCGGGTGGGGGAGGCGAGCTTGGGGGTGGAGTTGAAGTAGAGGGAGGGCGGGGGTCGTCGTTCGCGGGCTTCGGCCGCGCGGCTATCAGGGGCGGGGCATGGGGATCTGGCTGGAATTCGAGATCAGGCGCGGCGACGGCGGCGGCTTAGGGCGGCCATGGCGGCGATGGAAAGGATGGTGACGGAGCTGGGTTCGGGGACGACGTAGTTGACGGTCAGGCTGCTCCCGGTTTGGCCGACGTTGAATTGGCCGAAGGGGCTGAGCGTGTTTTGGAACTGGGTGGCGTCGACCTGGAACTTGCCGGAGTCGAAGCCGACGATGTTACCGGCGTCGGCGACGACCCAAGTGTGGGGGACATCGGGGTCGAAGTTTGCGGCCTGGCCATTGGAGACGATCTTGACGACGAACCTGGCGAGCGTGGTGGCGTTGATGGTGAGGGTGCTGGCGGGCATCTGGATCATGTCGTAGCCGGCGCCCCCGGCGCCGGCGGCGTCGGCGATGTTCCAGACGTAGGTGCCGCCGGATTCGAAGTTTTGGGATTTGGTGGTGAGGGTTCCGATGGTGGCGTCGTCGTTGGGGGAGATGGTGCCGCCGTCGTGGACATTGACGTTGCGCTCGATGGTTCCGGTGCCGGCGAGTTTGCCGCCGCTGTTGATGTCGACGGCGTCACCGGCGCCGGCGATGGAGCCGTTGACGATGAGGGATCCGCCGTCGATGGTGGTGGCGGCGTCGAAGTGGTTGGTTCCGGAGAGGGTGAGGGAGGCGCCGGGGGCGGACATCACGAGTCCACCGGCGGCGATGTCGCCGTTCCAGTTGCTGCTGGCGGAGCTGGCGTAGGTGACGGAGCCGGTGATTTTTGAGAGTGAGGAGCCGGCGGAGATGGAACCGTTTCCGGTGACGGTTAGCCCGCCGTCGGCGCCGAGATTTCCGGCGGGTCCAATGTGGAGGGTATTGCTGGAGACGGTGACGGCACCACCCACAGTGCCGCCCCCGTTCCAGCTACCACCGGAGACGCTTAAGTCTCCGGCAAGTTGACCGTTTCCGAGATTGATGGTTCCACCGGAGAGGCTGGTGTTTCCGTTGACCGAGCCGTTACCGGCGAGGGTGCCACCGCTTTGGACGTCGACGTCGTGGGCGATTGTTCCGGCGTTGTCGAGGGTGCCCCCGGTGATGAGGGTCTGGCCGGAGGAAGAGTTGGTGCCGGTGAGCTTGAAGGTTCCACCGGTGCTCTTGATGAGGCTTCCTGCGCCGGCGATGTTGCCGGTGAAGGTGCTGGAGCCGGTGACGTTGAGGGACATGTTGTTGAGGTTGAGGGCGCCGGCGCCGAGCCCGTTGTCGGTGAGGGTGGCGATGGTTTGACTGAGCTTGGTGATGTTGGCGGCACCGTTGACGGCGAGGTTGGTGCTGTTGTTGAGGGATCCGGCGAGGTTGAGGGCGGCGCCGCTCGCAATTGTGACGTTGGTGCTGTTGGCGAGGGAGCCGGTGGAGGCGATGGTCATGGTTCCGGCTTGAATGTTAGTTGCGCCGCCGTGTTCATTGGTGGCGGTGAGGATGAGGGTTGCGCCGGGAGCGTTGAGGAGGAGGGCGGACCCGCCGCCGAGGATGTCGCCGGCCCAGGTGCTGTCGGCGGAGCTGGTGTAGGTGACGTTGCCGTTGATCTTGCTGGTAGCGGACATGGCCTTGAGGGAGCCGTTGCCGGAGACGTTGACACCGGCGGAAGCGTTGAGGACGCCGTTGGATCCGACGGTGAAGGTGTTGGCGGTGGCGTTGACGGCACCGGTGACATTGCCGTTACCGGTCCAGGTTGCGCCGCTGGAGTTGATGTTTCCCTGGATGTTGGCGGCGGCGCCCATGTTGATGACGCCGTTGCCGGAGACGTTGATGGATCGGTTGAGGGTACCGTTGCCGGCGAGTGTGCCGCTTGTTTGGACGTTGATGGCGGGACCGGCGGCGAGGGAGCCGTCGACCTTGAGTGTGCCGGATTGGACGGTGACGTTGCCGGTGGCGGAGTTGTTTCCGGTGACGGTGAGGGTGGTGGAAGGGGCATTGAGGAGGAGGGCGGATCCACCGCCGGCGAAATCGCCGGCCCAGGTGCTGCTGACGGTATTGGTGTAGGTGACGTTGGCGGTGACTTTGGAGGTGCTGGCGGCGGCGGTGAGTGCGCCGGTTCCAGAGACGTTGACGTTGGGGGCGGTGATGTTGCCCCCGGAGCCGACGGTGAGGGCGTTCGCGGTGACGTTGACGTTTCCGCCGACGGCACCAGCGCCGAGCCAGGAGCCGCCGGTGGCGTTGAGGTTGCCGGTGAGTTGGGCGGGGTTGGTGAGGTTGATCGCGCCGCCGCTCATGTTGACGTCGCCGGTGAAGGTCCCGGATCCGGCGAGCGTGCCGGTGGTGAGTGCGAGTGCGACGTCGGACTGGAGGTTGGCGCTTGGGCCGATGGTGAAGGTTCCGCTGCTGATGGCGAGTTTGCCGACGGAGCCTTGGCCGAGCCAGGAGCCGCCGGTGGTTGTGAGAGTTCCGGTGATGTCACCGGGGAGGCCGAAGTTGATTGCGCCGGCGGAGATGGAGGCGTTGCCGGCGATGGCACCGGTTCCGGCGAGGGTTCCGCCGGTGATGGACATGCCACCGGTGTTGGTGAGGGTTGAGAGATTTCCGAGGAGGAAGTTGCCACCGGCGAGGGTGGTGAGACCGGAGACGGAGCCGGTGCCGTTCCACTGGCCGCCGTTGATGCCGAGGGTTGATCCGAGGGAGCCGTTGTTGAGGTTGATAGCGCCGGAGCCGGCGAGAGTGACGGGCTTGTTGATCTGCCCGGAGCCGCTGACCGCGCCGGTGGTGGTGATGGTTAGGGAGCCGGTGCCGGCGAGGATGCCGTCGATGTCGAGTGAGCCGACGAGGTTGTCGCCGGTGGTGCTGAGGGTGCCGGTGGGGATCGAGTTGCTGGTTCCGTTGATGACGCTGGTGCCGCCGACGGTGAGTGTTCCGGTGCTGGAGAGGGTGTTGCTGCCGGCGAGCGTGATGTTCTTGTTGACGCGACCGGTGCCGGAGAGAGCGCCGCCGGTGGCGAGGGTGAGTGCGCCGGTTCCGCCGAGTGTTGCGGAGGCGCCGATGTTGAGGGGACCGGTGACGGTGGTGAGACCGGTGACTGTGCCCTGACCGTTCCAGTTGCCGCCGTCAGCATTGAGTGTGCTGGCGAGGTTGCCGGTGGATCCGAGGTTGATGATACCGTTGCCGGTGAGGGTGACGGGTTTGGCGACGGTTCCGGCGCCGGTGAGTGTGCCCGTGGTTCCGACGGCGGCGGTTCCGGCGCCTTGGAGGCGGCCGTTGACGGCGAGTGCGCCGGAGATGGTGTCGCCGGTGGTGGAGAGGGTGCCGGAGGAGATGGTGCTGGCGGCGGTGTTCCAGCTCATCGCGGAGGCGACGGTTAGGGTGTTTGTGCTGCTGAAGGTGTTGTTGGCGGAGAGGAGGACCGTTTTGTTGACGGTTCCGGTTCCGGCGAGGTTAGCGCCGCTGTTGAGTTGGAGGTTTCCAGTGCCGCCGAGGGTTCCGTTGACGTTAAAGGTGTTGGCGGTGACGGTGGTGAGCCCGACGACGGAGCCGGTACCGGACCAGGTTCCGCCGCTGGCATCGAGCGTTCCGAGGATTCCTCCGGGCGTGGTGAAGTTAAAGACGTTTGCGGAGGATGTTGCGTTGCCGTTGAGGGCGCCGGCTCCGCCGAGGGTACCGCCGGTGATGGACATTCCGGCGGAGTTGGTGAGGGTGGCTCCTGAGCCGAGTGTAAAGCTTCCGCTGGAGAGGGTGACGAGTCCTGCTACGGCGCCTTGTCCGTTCCAGTTGCCTCCGCTGACGCCGAGTGTTCCCGCGATGGAGCCGGTGCTGGTAAGGCTGATGGCGCCTGCTCCGGTGACGGTGGCAGCGCCAGCGACGGTTCCGGAGCCGATGAGCGCTCCGCCGGTGGCGATGGCGACGATGCCGCTGCTCGAGGTTGTGCCGTCGAGACGGATCGTTCCCGCGGTGATGGTGGTTCCTCCGGTGTAGGAGTTCGCGCCGGTGAGGGTGAGCGTGCGACCGGAGCTGTTCATCGTGAGGGTTTTACCGCCGCCGGCGATTTCACCGGCCCAGAGGCTGCTGGTGGAGCTGGTGTAGGTGACGTTGCCGGTGATTTTGCTGGTTGAGTCGGCGGCGGCGACTGCGCCGGAGCCGGAGATGTTCAAGCCGCCGTTGGCGATGAGATTGGCGCCGCTGGCGATGGTGAAAGTTCCGCTGGAAGCGGTGACGGCGCCGGTGACGGAGCCGCCGCCTTCCCAGGTGCCTCCGGTGGCTCCGAGGGTTCCGGTGATGATTCCGGCGTTATTGAGTATACCGCTGGAGATGGCGGCGGCTTTGCTGAGTGACCCGGCGACGTTGAGCGTACCGCCGGAGACGGTTGTGACGCCCGTTCCCCCGAGTGTGCTGGTGACGAGGAGATTTCCGCTGATGGTGTCGCCGGTGGTGGAGATGATGCCGCTGGAGATCTGGTTGTTGGCGCCGGTGGCGATGAGGGTGCCGCCGATATTGAGGGTGGCGGCGCTGGAGAGGGTATTGGAGCCGGCGAGGGTGACGTTCTTGCTGATGGTGCCAGTACCGGTGAGGGAGGCTGTGCTGGCGAGGGTCATTTCAGCAGCGCCGGCGAGTGTGCCGTTGACGGTGAAGAGATTTCCGGCGGAGACGGTGGTGGTTCCGGCGACGTTTCCGAGTCCGGCCCAGGTGCCGCCGTTGGCGGTGAGAGTTCCGTTGATGTCGGCGCCGGAGCCGAAGTTGATGGTGGCTCCGCTGGCGAGGACGGCGTTTCCGCCGGCGGTTCCGGTTCCGTTGAGGACGCCGGCGCTAATGTTGAGAAGTCCGGTGGAGCTGAGGGAGCCGTTCAGGGTGAGGGTGCCGGCGTTTAAGTTCGTGCCACCGGTGTAGGTGTTGGCGCCGCCGAGGATCATGGTACCGGCGCCGGTCTTGGTTACCGTTCGCGCGCCGCCGGTTTCGGTGAGACCGAGATCGATGTTCAGGGTGCCGGCAGCGTTGGTGACGTCCATTGTGCCGCTGGCGCCGAGGCGGATAACGAGCGTTTTGTTGCCGCTGTTTTGCGCCTGCACGAGCAAGGTACCGGTGGATCCAACAGACATGAGTGTGCCCGTGGATCCGGTGAGCGTAAAGGTGGTGTTGGTGGTGCCGCCGCTGCCGGAGCTACCGAGGCTGAGGGAGTTGGTTCCGTTGTAGGCGATTCCCTGGAAGGTGAGGTTGAGCGACGAGACGTTGAGTGTGGTGAGCGTGTTGGTGTTGATGACGGCAAAGTCAGTGGCGTTGGTGCCGGCGAAAGTTCCGCCCGTCCAGTTGGAACCGGTTCCCCAACTGCCGCTGGTTCCGCCCGCGCTCCAAGTGATGTTGGCGGCGTGGACGGATGCGGAGCCGGCGGCGGTTATGACGGCAGCGGCGAGGAGTCGTCGGCGCCAGCGGAGGGGCTTATGGCGCTGGGATAGAGCGTAAGCGTCCTGCGAACCTGAGGTGTGATCTCTTCCCACTCCGATACTCCCAAGCAGGCATGCCGCGAGCGCCTGCCGTGTTTCCTGACGGCTGATAAACCGTTCTCATTCTGATCTCATTGAGCGGAGTGGTCAAATGTAAAAGTTGATGGCTGCAAGAGATACGAGAAATCAAAGTAGGGGGGATATGACGATTAAGCGGACATTAAAAAATATGTTTGAAGTGTCGTAAGATGTTGTTCTAAATCATTTTGTGCGTAATTTCAGCGAAGTATGGAGCAAATTCTAATGAAAGGTTCTCATATCTGATTACTCGGATGGTCCTCCCGTTTGGCCGCCGTTACAAACTGCATAACCGGCACTATCCCACCTGACCGATCATTTTCATCCGCGCTGCTTCTTTGCGGAGGCGAGGTTGGCGCGAGCGTCTTCATACTCGGGTTTGAGGTCGAGGGCTCGGCCGAAGCATTCGACCGCCTCGTCCAACTGATTTTGGGCTGCGAGGGCGCAGCCGAGGGCATTCCAGGCATTGGGTGAGTCGGTTCGCAGGCTGGTGGCGCGGCGGAACATGCGGGAGGCGTCGTTGAAGAGCTTCATCTGCATGCAGACGCCGCCGGCGCTCATGTAGGCGTCGAAGTTGCTGCGGTCGGCTTTGAGGGCCTGCTCGATGTGAGCGAATGCTTCGGGGTTTTTTCGCATGCCGAAGAGCAGACCGGCCATATTGAGGTGAGCCTGGACGAGCTTGGGGTTGAGCTCGAGGGCTCGCTCATAATGTTTCATCGCGTCATCGACGCGGCCCTCGCGGGCCATTGCGGTGGCGAGGTTGTTCTCGGCGACATCGTCCTTGGGATCGATCTGGAGGGCTTTTTCGTAGAGCGGAATGGCGGCGGCGCGGTTGCCACGGAGGTTTTCGACGCCGGCAAGACAGCGGAAGGGCGAGGAGATTGCGGCGTTTTTTTGACTCCAGGCGCGGTAGAGGGTTTCGGCCTGGTCGAGTTTCTTCATGCCTGCTGCGCGATCTTTTTCGGCGAGCTGCATCGCCTGGCGCTCGAGGACGGTGCCGTATTGCAGGATGGCTTGTGAATCGTTCGGTCGGAGCTGGACCGCCTTGGCGAGATATTTTTCGGCGGGCTCGAACTTCTGTTTTTCGAGGAGGAGATTGCCGAGTTCGTAGTTGGCGACGGGGGAGTTGGGGTTGTAGGCGAGGGTTTGCTCCCAGAGCCCCTGGGCGCTGGCGTAGCGGCTGCTGTTGGCGTAGCTGATGCCGGCGAGGACGCAGAGGATGATGGCCGCGGCGATGTATTGTGCGGAGACGAGCATTTTTGCGCGCTGGGCCCAGTTGGCGAGGAGGGTTGCGGCGACGGCGATCAATCCGATGGCCGCGAAGTATTGTTGAAAATCGCCGACGAAGCTGGCGGTTTTGGAGAGGTTCGTCAGGACGAACCAGGGGATCAGCAGGAGGATGAAAGCTGCGATGGCGATGCGGGCGGCCGGGTCGATTTTTTTACGGTTGGCCAAGAGTACGACGGCGATGGCGATGGCGCCGGCGATTCCGGCAAGATTTCCGGCAGAAACAGCCGACTCCGCCCAGCGCGGGTAGACGAAGACCAGAGGCCAGGGACAGGCGATTTTTCCGGCATGGAACCAGAGGGCGCGGGCGGCGATGAGCGCGCGGAACAGGGGTGCGGGGGTCCAGTGATCATTGGCGGGTCGGGATGCTTGCGCCCAGATCACCACCGTCAGTACGAGAGCGGATGCGATGACGAGAGGCGCGAGGCCGTTGATCTCTTTGCTGGTGAGTTTGCCCTTCTTCGATCGGGTGATGAGGATCATGATGACGGGGAAGGCGCAGACGGCGGGTTCCGTGAGCAGCGCGAGGAGGAAGAAACCCAGTGAAAGAATGTACGTGGATGCCCTGCGCCATTCGGGGACGTCATGCTCGACTAGCGGCAGCGGGGTGGGGGGCTCGATCTTGACGAGGCGGAGCCAGAACCACATCGAGAGGAGGCAGAACGCGGTCGACATGACGACTGGCTGCTGGCTCACCCAACTGACCGATTGCGCGCAGATGGGATGAACGGCGAAGAGGGCGACGATCCATACGCGACTGGGGATTTCAAGCCGCACGAGGATGCGCCAGAGCACGAGCACGTTCAGGAGATGAAATGCGATGCCGACGGCATGGTACGCGAGCGGCATGGCGCCTTCCCAAGCGGTGTACTGAATCCAGTAGCTGGTGTGGGCGACGGGGCGATAGACGTCGTCGAGTTTTGGGTTGATCCAGTGCTGCGCGATTCCGGCGAAGCTTCCGGGAGTTTCGTCCAACTGCACGAAATCGTGATCTTTCCAGGCCCAGCCGGCGAAGAGGGCGGGCGTGAACGCGGCGGCTGCGAGAAGCAGAACGAGAGCCATTTTCACCCATTCCCGCCAAGGGGAAGGGGCGTCGTAGGGGTCGGTCCATGCCGCTTCTTCCGGATGGTCATTAACAGCGGGTGGAGACATCTCAGACGTTATGAACTGCGCAGTCACTTAAACCTGATCGGTCGAAAGGGAGTGTCGGATAACTTGGGAGAGTGTGCGTGACCAGGCCCGATAACGGTGCACGTTTCGTTGCGGGAAAGCTCGCGGCGCCGGGGTGCGGCCGAATTACTTCCCTTCCAGACGTTCTACCATTTCTTGCGCGCCTTGGTGGGCGGGCTTCATGCGCAGCACTGTCAGCGCCTCATTGCGCGCTTCGGCTGGTCTGCCTAATTGATCGAGACAGCGGGCTCGCAGGAAATGCGTCTCGATGTTTCCGTAATCCAGCTCGATGGCGCGGGCGAAGTATCTTTCGGCATCGGCGGGGCGGCTTTGTCCGAAGTAGTGGACGGCGAGATGCAGCAGCACGCTTTCATCGGCATCCGGACGATCGGCGACTTGCTGGAGCATGGCGATGCCGCGCGCTTTGACCCGATCGGCGAGTTCTTTCTGGCCGGGGACGGCGGCGAGATGTTCCGCCACTTTTAAGGTTCGGCGCCAATCGTCTGCGAACAAGGCGACGACGCGATCGCTCTCGCCGCGGTTGATGTATTGGGCGATGATTTCATCGAGCAGGCCGGGATCGATTGCGAGAGCGCGGCGGAAGTAACGGTCGGCGTCGGACCATTGTCCGCGCTCGGCGGAAGCGCGGCCGGCGAGCAGGTTGGCGGTGGCGTCATTGGGGGCGAGGCGGGCAGCGGTGAGGATGTGGGCGTCGCCGTGCGGGTCGTTGAACAGCCGCTCTTTTTGACCGACGTACCAGTAGATCGGACCGAAGGTGGGGGCGAGGCGTCGGGACTGATTGAGATCGGCGATGAGGGCGCGGGCTGCGGCGAGGTTGGCGCCCTGGAGCTCGACGTTGCCGTCGGCGTTACGATGTCGCGTGAGCGCGCGCCAGCGGTAGGCGCCGTCCCAGTAGCGATAGACGATGTTGCCGGGCTGGTTCGCGACGGCGGATGAGGAGGCGGAGAGGAGATCGGCGTAGGCGGCGTCGGTGGCGTTCCAGTTCTGGCGTTCGAGTCGATCGCCGATGGCGCGGGCGCGATCGAAGTCGGATTCGCCCTGGTAGGCGGCCCATGATGCGAAGACGAGCCAGAACCCGGCGGCGAGGACGACGGCGAAAAAGGCCCAATTGGCCGCGCGCGATCTTGTGGAGGTGGCCGGTTCGCCTGGCGGGTATGCCAGATTGATCAGCAGGGCGGAGACGACGGCGGACATGCCGGCGACGGCCGGGAGGTGTTGTCCGTAATCGGTGAGGCTGTGGGTCATGACGGCGAAGAGGCCGTAGCCCAGGCCGAGCGCGCTGCCGTAGGCGCGGGGGTCGCGAGCGTTTACGCCGCGGATCCAGGAGGCGATAACGATAGCAATGAAAAGTACGACGCAAGTGAAGCCAGCGAGACCCATTTCTTCGAGGGTCTGGATGTATTCATTCTCGACGTGGGTTGCGACGTTGCCGGCGATTTGGCGTTCGTAGGCGGGGAAGACGACTTCGTGGGCGCCGAGTCCGACGCCCAGGGCGGGGAATTCGCGCCAGATGCGCAGGGCGTCGCGATCCATCTGGAGGCGTGTTGCGTAGCCTTCGGGGGTGACGGCGACGCGGAAAGATTCGTAGAGGCGGTCGATTCCGAGGGCGAGGACGCCGGCGAAGGCGAGGATGCCGAGAACCAGGATGACCGCGCCGATGCGCCAGAAGCTGCCGCGGCGGGCGAGCATGGTGAGGAGCACCAGGCCGCCGACGATCATGGAGAGGAGCCCGCCGCGCGAAAGGGAGAGGGGGATGGCGACGGCACCGATGAGAAGGATGGGGATGGTCCACCAGGCGATTTGGCGGCTTGCGCTTGGGTCCTTCGGCAGGCTTGAGAGGAGAAGGCCGAGGGCGCAACCGAGGGTGAGGTTCATGAATTGGGCGAAATGGTTGTGGTTCACGAACGTACCCCCGTGGGGGGCGATTCCGATGGCGACATGCCAGTAGATTCCGGTGGCTTTGGTGAGGTCCTGGGCGAGGGCGAGGGTTCCCATGGCGCCACCGAGGAGCGCGAGCCAGACCATGAGTCGGCGGATTCGGGTCGGGCTGCGGAAGAGGCTTGTGACCACGAAGAGGACGGAGCCGGCGAGCAGGACGAGGCGGAGGTCGTGGCGGGTGGCGTGGGGGTAGAGGGTTGCGGGCATCCGGTGGAGAACTTCGGCGGCGTTGGGGAGATCGCTCAGTAATTCTTTTCGCAATTCGAGTGTGCGCGGCGAAATGGTCTGCCAGACCGCGGCGGGGAGGGGAATGAGCTGGAGAGTTGAGATTGCGAGATATGCGATTACGGGGAGCCAGATCCACCAGCGGCGGTCGCGCTGGTGGAGCAGGGCGTTTCTCGCGGCGACAAGACCTGCGAGGAGCGCTGCGGCAGAGCATGCGATTCCTTCGCTCCAGGCGTCGACGGCGCCGTAGGCGAAGGCGCAGAACGCTAAGAGCGATACGAGCAGGAGCTCGATGAATATGTCGAGCGCAGCAACGAGGGTCGGTTGACGGGCGTGGGCGCGGGCCAGAGCGGTGTCGCTCAAGCGTCACCTACACGGATCAGGCTTGCGAGGAGTCCGGCCACGATGCCGCAGGCGAGGGCGATCCACATGACGCGAGTTCGGTCGGGCCAGGCGGGTTTCGTGGGCACCTCGGCGGCTTTCACGATTTGTACGGGAGCGTCGCTTGCGGGCGGTTCGCCGCGGGCGCGAGCGACCGCGGCTTTGGCCTCATCGAGCTTGGCCTGGAGTTCATGCAAGCGGGTTATTTTAGCTTCGGTTGCTTGTAATGCTTCGCGCTGCTCGTCGGCCAGTCGCTGGAGGTCCTCCTGTTTTCGGTGGGCGGTTTGCCACTGCTGCTCGAGGACGGTGCGGTAGACTTCGACATAGCGCTTCTGCTGGGCGGCGAGGCGGTCCTGGATCTCGGCGACTGTCTTTTCGCTCGCGAGGCGGGTGGGATTTTGCGCGAGCATGGTTTTCTTTTGCTGCTCGAGCAGGTCGGTGGCGCCGGAAAGTTCGGCCTGGATTTGGCGGGTTTCGCGATCGAGGGAATCGAAGATTCCTTTGGAGCGGCTGGCTTCGATGAGATTTGCGGCCTTGGCGGGGTCTGCGAGCATGGTGACGGTGGCGTCCAGCGTGGCTTTGGCGGCGGCTGCTTCGATTTGGGCGCTGGTGATGGCGGCGGTGAGGGTTGCGAGGCGATCACGCAGGGCCTTTTCCTGCTCCGGGGAGGGGAGTGGGTTGTTGGGCTTGAATTCCGCGAGGGCCGTGGCCGCGCGTTTGAGTTCTGGATCACTCGATGTTGTCGTAGGCGCCTGAACGGGCGGGCGGTTCACGTAAGCATCGATGACCCGGTTGATTAGCTGGGCGGTGAGCCTGGGGTCATCGCCGTCGAGGGAGATCCTGAGCAATTGCGATTCGGGGACGATTTCCACGCGCAGGTTGTTGTTCAGTTTTCCGGTGGGATCTTCGACGTGCGCGGCCTGGGCGCGGATGGCATCGGTTTGGCGCTGATCGGGATTCTGGATGCGCAGGATCGCGGTTGCGGTGTAGATTGGCTGGGTTCGGACGAGATAGATTCCGGCGACGATCAGGCAGAGGATGATGACGACGGGGACGCGCCAGAGGCGCGAGGGGAAGCCGGAGGTTGTCGCGCTCATGGGCGGCTCCGGGGGCGCGAAATCAGCGGGCGCGTGCGGGCGATTCGGAATTGGTGGGGAGAGTGGGACGAGCAGTTACTTCTGCTTGTCGTCGTTGCCCTTGCCATTGTCATGGTCATCGGGCGAATCCTTCGGGGGCTTGGTCTTGGAGCGCTTATCTTTGTCCTTGGGGTCCTTGTCGTCCTTGTCATTAACGACAACCTTGTCGTTACCTTTGTCCTTGTCATCGAGCATGACGGCCTGACCCGACGGCAACGCCGAGACCGCGCCCGCCTGCACCGTGCGAGTAGCGCCCCAGAGCACAACAACGACCGAAAGCGCGATTGCAGACTTCATAACAAGGCCCTCGTAAGACTGTTCTTAAGGTAGCGCGCAAACGCTTACCAGTCAAACAATTAATCCCCAGCGGCCCCAATTGTTGCAGCAAAAATTATAGGACTTTTAAGCGGCCCTGCATCATCCCGCAGAGGTGTTCGAACGCATCTTGAGACAGGCAAACCTCTTGGAACAATTGCTGGACATGATCCGCAGTGAGGCGGCGGAAATCCCGTTCCACCGGGACGACCAGCAAACCGCCCAGATCCACCGAGGCGGGGCTGAGCAAGATCCGGTTATCGCCTTCGGCGAAGAACATGTCGGGGCGGTGCTTGGCGCGGGGGAAGACGATCAGGCGATAGCGCTCATCCACCCACAGTCCGAGCACGTTGACCATCGGCTCATCGTTGGTCTTGGCGACACTTTGGTGGGCGCCGTAGTAGGCGTCGAACGCTTCGGCGACCAGGTCGGGGTCATCGGATTCGATGGTGAAAAATCGACGGAATCCGCCGGAAACAGCGTGAACTTCGAGGCCGCTGCGCTGGACGATTTTGCGGCCGAAACGCTCGAGGAAGTCGGGATACTCGAGTTCCAGCGGCATGACGTTGCGGGTTGCGGCCTGGAAATGCAGGTGATCGGGAGCGCTGGCGCCGCACCTTGGGCCGTTATAGAAGACGGTGTATCGCGACCCCATCGCCCGCGTCAGCTCAAGCAAGGTGGTGAACGAGTCATCGATGAGCTGAGGAATGTGATCCCGGGAGGGCATCGTGAAATGCTCGGGAAAAATCGGGAATGGATTTGCGAGGATCAGGTAGTCGGATTCGAAAGGTAAAGCTCTCTGGTGGATGGGCAGATGGGTAGGGCACAGGAAGCATTTGCGCTCGCGAATGGACTGATCATCCACCTTGGCGGCGGAGCTGGTGAGGCGGGTGGGATTGTACTGAAAGCGGATCTGAAACCCGTCGAAATTCAACACCTTACTCTCGATCTGATCAAGGTTTGCGTAATTGATGCGAACGAGATCCCATGTCAGCTTCTGCTGAATCATCAGCGCATGGCACTGGCTGGCGAAGTCGCCAGTGGTGTGAACTGTCGGTAGTTGGGCGGTGGATAAGACGAGTTCTGTCGACATTTGAGCTTGCTTACAATCGAGGAACTTATCGGCGACGTTATTTTTACCCTTGAACGGTCGGCAAAGCAAAGAAGTTCGCTGGTTCTTCCATTTTTCCAACGTTGTCTCTTTTAGCGTTTGGGAAGACCCGGCGGCTTATGCGGACAAGGGTGTGGAATCGGCGTGGCTGCGGGGGTGAGAGCGGGGATGAACACTGGATGGTGGCGATTCGTTCACCATTGCCGGCGATCGGCGCTGAGTGGTAAGTGCGCTCAACTTCGCCTATGATATTGGGATCTCATGCATCGACGGGGCTGAGATTTTCCCGCCCGCCCGTCGGAGGCCCCAATGTCTAGTTCAACCGAAGCCGAACGTGGTGACGCACTGGAAAGTTTTCTCGCTCGCGCCGCCGCGAAGGAACGAGTCAAAATCGAAAAACATCTTGCTCTTGCTGATGCTGAAGCGGATGGCGCCCGCGGCGCCTTGTGGCGTCGACTGGCGACGCTTCTGGACTCGTACGCGTCGAGCGGGGTGGAATCGGCGGGCGGACAAGCCTGGCGATTTTTCCGCGCCGATGGGAAGTACCGCCAGCAGGTTTTCGCGCTGGAGGATCGGGGCGACGGCGCGTTGCGCGTCTCGCTTCCGGACATTCTGGATGAAGCGATCAAGCAGAAGGTTTTGCTGAAGACGAAGATTCCGAACGAGTACGGTTTGAAGGGCTCGCGAGAGCCGCTGCGGGTTGAGCCGCTGGACAACGCGAAGTTTACGGATCCACCGGCGCACGTGAAGTCGATGCTCGGCTGGGGCCGGCGCGCGATCGAAGTGACGCTGCCGGCGACGACTGATGTTGGGGCGCGGGCGAACGCGATCGAGGCGCTGTGTGGGATCGCGGCCAAGAAGTGGGCGTAATAGCGGTTATTAGGGCGTCGTCTTTATCATCTTGAGTTCACCATCGCACGGGTTTATCGCCCGTGCTTTGTTTTGCGCTGAATCTTTTACTTCAGTCCCCACTTCCGCGTATCGTAGTCTCACCATGTACCGCCTCTTTCCTACTCTGCCGCTGTTGGTTTGCCTCGTCGGCTGCACGACGACCCGTATTCTGACCGTGAACACGAAACCGCCGGATGCGCTGATTCGGATCGACGGCGTGGAGCGCGGCAAAGGTCACATCACGGAGCAGATTGTTTTCGGTCCGAATGCCGAGACGCACACGGTGACGGTGTCGCGCGTGGGTTACAAGGAGCAGACGATCCCGCTGAAGAAGGATTTTCCGGCCGACCCGCTGAATGTGGACCTGAAGTACCTGACGAAGCGCGTGACGCTGAACGTGCAGCCGGTGCCGGCGACGATCGCGGTGGATGGGCGGACGATCACGACGGAGCCGCAGGATTCGACGCAGGTGGAGTTGGAGTTCACGGTCGATGCGCGCAGCAACTGGACGACGCACACGGTGACTGCTGACCGCACGGGGTACGAGCGGGCGACGCAAACGGTATCGTGGCAAGATCAACAAACGCAGTACACGTTGCAGCTTCAGCCGCGGAAGAAGGACCTGAGCATTTCGACGGTTCCTCCCGGCGCGCAGATTTACATCGACAACGATCTTGTGGGGACGTCTCCGGTGACAGTTTCGGGGCGTCCGTTTCCGGTCGACCGCGATACGGATGCGGTCATTCCGCAGCACATCAAGGCGATCAAGAAGGGGTATCCGGAAGTGAATGTGGCGATCGGGTGGGATGAAGGGAAGAGCGATTATTCGATCCCGCTGGTTCCGCGGTCGAAGGAAGTTCGCATTTCGACCGTTCCTGCGGGTGGAATGGTGACGATTGACGGGAAGGAACTGCCGCGGGATGCGAACGGGGTCTCGACAGCAACGTTGACGTTTCCGCCGACGGATGAGAAGGGGGAGCTGAAGACGTACACGGCGGTGGTGAACAAGAAGACGGCGGATTCGGAGTGGTACCCGCAGAACCTGCCGATCGCGTATGACGAGGGGAAGACGGATTATTCGGTGACGCTGAAGGAGATTCGGACGCGTCCGGTGCCGCTCCTGGCGCCGACCCTGGAGCGAAGCGATGAGGGGTGGGAAGTGGTTCCGAAGGTGACTCCGAACACGATCGCGTGGAAAGATGTGAGCGAGAACCAGAAGGATCCGCCGGCGCAACTGACGCGGCTGCCGCGCGGGACGCAGATCGACACGCTGGCTGTCTCGCCGGACGGGCAGAATGTTTTGTTCACGATTCTGTATGGATCGGATAAGACGAACTTTCGGTCGCAGATGCTGATGATCCGAGCGGATGGATCGCAAGGGGCGGTTTACCTGAACGATGGAAAGAGCCTGGAGATAACGCCGACGTTTACGCCGGGCGGGGACAAGATTGTCTTTGCGTCCAACCGCGCGGGGCGGCGGCTTTCGATTTGGCGGATGAGTTCTGTCGGCGCGCCGGGGATCGAGCAACTGACCACCGGCGATACGAATGACTTGTGGCCTTCGATCGATTCGGATCCGAAGCCGCGGCTGTTCTACCAGGCATCGGTGGATACGCGGCCCGATCCGCGGCTTTACATGACGCTTCTGGGGACGGTGACGCGGACGGACCTGACGATGGTGGGAGGATCACAGCCGCGGGTGAGCCCGAAGAATGATGCGATCATTTTCTGCGGGAACAACGACAAGACCGGGAAGCGCGATTTGTACATGATGAGCGACAATGGGGGGTCGCCGCAGAACCTGACGAACACACCGGACGTGGACGAGTTCGATCCGATTTTCTCGAAGGATGGGACGAAGGTGGCTTATGTGTCAGATGCGGGGGTTGATGAAGACCGGCGGCATAACTGGGACATCTGGGCGATCGAGCTGGCGCATCCGGATCGGCCGGTGCAGATCACGACGAACGGAAGCTGGGACGATCATCCGGCGTGGGACCCGACGGGAAATCTGATTTACTTCAGGTCAAACCGGGGCGGGGATTGGGCGATCTGGCGAGTGTCGACGAAGTAATTCGGCTGCGCCGCGATGGGGTCAACACGAGTCAGGCCCCGATCGAAGACCCGGTCGGCTACGGCGGACTCTACGAAGCGCAGGATGTACAGGTCCCCCCGCAAAGGGATGATTGATGAGGGAGACCGGTTGGGATGTGGAAGGGCGGGGTTGATGGATGGAGATAGATGTATGGTTCTGAAAAACCCGTGAGCAATCGATTTCTCATTTGCTTTTTTGGGGATTGGTCGTATGGTCCGCAAAACTGGTGATGGGTGAACCGACTCGAGGCTGCGGGTTGCGAGGAGTTGAGGGCAATCGGGCGTCGCGAAAGTCCCTTGGGTTAATTCTGTTGTCACATCCTTAGGCGCCGCAGGGCGTTACATCGCCATACGTATTGCCATGGTTAACAGGTGAATTGCGCGCGGTTGCGCCGGGGTCGGCGTGCCGTCGCAGGCATCTCTCGCAGGCGGGACGGAGTTCCGCCACCACGTTGACCCCAGGAGAAGGACATATGGACCGCAGTTCCAGCGCGTATCAATTGCTGATTCATGCGTACCGCGGCGTGTATTCGAAGATGCGGTTGTTGAATGAACTGAAGGCGCGGGGGCTCGCGGCGCTGCGGAAGACGGCGGATGGGGCGGCGCAGGAAATGGCGGCGGTTTTGCCGGATGCGCGAGGTCTGAGATTTGAGCCGCTGGAGCACCGGGTGATGATGACGGTGACGCCGACGGTGACGGGGAATGCGGTGACGCTGGCGGGGGATGGGGCGGACGACACATTGTTCCTGGGGGTGGATTCGGGTGGGTTTATTACTTATCGGGAGACGAGCGCGGGGACGCCTACGGCGCTGACGTTGAAGGGTGATGCGACGGTGGGGGTTCAGTTAAATGGGGGGACAAATGCGCTGACGATTGAAAAGGGATTGATCGACGCGCTGAAAAGCAATTCCGGAACTCTTGTGGATACGGGCGGCATGGGTGCGGACACGCTGGCGGCACCCGGGAATTGGACGATCAGCGGCGCGGATGCGGGGGATGTGGAGCAGGTGGTAACGTTCAGCGGGGTTGAGAATATCGCGGGGGTTGAGAAGTCGAAGGATGAGTTTTTGATCCAGGCTGGGGGGAGCATCAGCGGGAAGATTACGGGGACGGACGGGGATGCGGATCGGATTGATCTGCAGATTAACCTGGATAGCGCATCGCATGTGCTGACGATCCGGGATGGGACGATCGCGATCGATGGGAACATCAAGGGTTCTTATGACCACGTTGATGATCCGCAGAACTTCAACATAAACCTGACGAACGGGAACGATACCGCGACGCTGTCGACGACTGCGACGCTCGGACAGTTGCAGCTGACGGGGGATACGTTTGGGTCGTTGACGTTTGATCAGCCGGCGCTGGTGCACATCAACATGGGCGCGGGAAATGATGCGCTGCGGTTTGATCAGAATGAGTATCCGACGCCGATGTTTTTGGAGGTGGATGGTGGGGCGGGATCGAACACGCTGGCTGGGGCGTATCAGGATAATCAGTTTGAGATCACAGGTGGGGACAGCGGGACGGCTGCGCCGCTGATTACGTTTACCAACGTGGGGAACCTCGAGGGTGTGGCGGGGAAGCAGGATACGTTTGATTTTGCGCCGGGCGGAAGCCTGAGCGGTGGGGTGACGGGTCAGGCGGGGGATTCGGACAAGATCGTTGTCGAGCTGGCGATCGGGACTTTGAGCCAGAACGTGAGCTATGCGGGGGGATCGGTGACGCGTAATGGGACGGCGATGGTGGGGCCATTGCAGGATGTGAACGCGAAGAACGTGAAGGTGACGGGGACGGATGGGAATGATCAGATCGACATTCGGCCGGGGACGACGGGGGATGTGAACATCACCAGCGCGAACAGTGCGTTTGGGAACATCAACATCGACTCGAACGATATTTCGCTGGAGTTGGCGGGCGGACGCGGGGATGACACGGTGACGTTCAACACCGGCTCGGTAACAGGCAGCGTGCTGGTGAACGATGAGGATGGGGAGAACGACAAGCTGGTGATCGAGGTGCCGGCGGGTCCGACGGCGCAGAATGTGGATTTGTCGGGCGCGGCGGCGGGAACCGGGACGATTTCCGTTGGGTCGATGAATATCAACTACAGCGGGATTGAGGATCAGCAGAATGTGACGGTGGTGGCGCCGGATGTGGCAGGGGATGCGATTCAATTGGGAACGGGGGCGGGTGGAAAGCTCGTTGTGTCGAGCACGAGCGGGGCATTTTCGGATGTGACGCTGGATCAGCCTACGGGGTCGCTCACGGTCAAGGGTGGGCGCTTTGACGATTCGATGACGGTGCTGTCGACGGTTGTGACGACGACGTTGCTCAACCTCGACGGCGGCGGCGGGACGAACACGATGAGCCTCGCCGGCACGCTTCAGAAGCTGGGCCTGGTGATGAATGACAACGTCAGCTCGTATACGGCGACGGTGAGCGATCTGACGCTGGCGGTTCATGGCGGGACGGCGCCGCAGCAGATTCGGCTGACAGCGCCGACGACGGCCACGATCCAGCTTGAGAGCATGAATGCGCAGTTTGCGACGATGACGCTGCTGGTGCCGACGAGTTCGTTGACATTGCTCGGGGATGTGGGGGATGACACGTTTACGGTGGAGCTGACGAGCTTTTCGGCGAAGTTGTTCATGGATGGGCAGGCGGGGAACGACGCGGTGCAGATCGCTTCGGGGAGCTTTGCGACGCTGGGTTACTCGGCCGAGAATGTTGTGGACGATTCGACGGCGACGAACGTCGAATATGACGGGTCGTTTGGTGCGGATGATATCACCGTCACGCGAGACACGATCACCGGCAAGATCAATGTCAACGGCGCATCCTCATCGGCTGAAATGAGAGATCCGACGGGGAAATTGATCATCAAGACGGGGAAGCTCAACGATACGGTTACGATCAATGCGCTCACGATGAATGCGGACCTGGAGGTGGATGGCCAGAGCGGCGCGGACACGATCAACGTGACGGGGGATGTGAACCTGCCCGGGCATAACGTTTCGCTGAAGGCGGAATCCATCAACGTCAGTAACGGCGTGAAGATTTCGACTCGGAACGAGGATTTGTCGGGGAATTCGACGGGGAATTCGGGGAACATCACGCTGGATGCCGCGGGCGGGACGACCAGCGGGACGAGCACGTCGGCGATCAACGTGAACAGTGGCGCGAGTTTGGTTGCGAACGCGGATGGAGCGTTCACGGGTGGGGATGTGAAGCTGACGGCGGTGAACGAGTTCAATGTGCCGACGCCTTATGTGAAGGTGCAGGTGACGGATGGGAGTGTGACGCTGGACAACGCGACGGTGAAGGGGAAGGACGTCACGGTGCAGGCGAGCGGAAACAGCGCGACGCTGTTCAGCGACAACAGCACAGTGGACAACATCCTGGCGACGACGGTTGCGGGGTTACCTAATGATGTGGCGGGGTTTGCGATTTCAACGGCTTCCGGTGAAGTCAAGGTCAAGAGCGGGACGCAGATCATCGCGGACAATGTTTCCTTGAATGCGTTCGCGAAGACGAACGCGGCGGTGGTGGCGGTGAATACCACGCTGGCGTACGCGTATGGCGTGTCTGCGCCGACGGCGAAGGTGACGCTGGAGACGGGGGCATCGATCGTCGCGGCGAATGATGTGACGATCAGCACCGTCGCCGAGAGCAATCTGTCGATCTCGGCGAAGCAGGGCTTATTTGGGCCGCGCGAGAACGACAATAAGGTGAGTGTGACGCTGGCGGGGGGTTACACGAATACGGAGGCGAAGTCGACGGTTGCGCAGGGGGCGACGATCACGGCGGGCGGGGATGTGGACATCCGCAGCCGGATGGAGAAGAACAACAATGTGTCGGCGTCGGCGGGCGCGTTCAAGGATGGAATGGTGGGGG
>JADMIO011778071.1_pt1 | contig 58507 bp, 48 predicted proteins | sample 8958161 | NCBI WGS metagenome assembly JADMIO01 (sample SAMN16585339, study PRJNA669376) | soil metagenome | isolation source: Crop rotation soil | place: USA: Cullars Rotation, Alabama | collected 2011
CGCGACAACTTGTCCACGTGGAATTCTAAGCTTAGGATCCCAATGTGCTGGAAAGGCGGACGATGCCGCAATTCGCCCGGTGTCGCATGCAACTTGACCGGGGTTGCCGCAATCGGCGCCTTGCCGATGCCTGGAAACTCGACGTCGCAGAAGAAATCGACACTCCTGACATGCGGATCATGGAGCGCTTCGCGTGGACGATTGACGGGCCCTGCCGGCACGCGGGCGCTCTCGAACGATGCAATCGCTTCGGCGGAGGTGCGCTCCGCGACCCAGGCTCCGACACGTTCGCTTATGATGTCCCCATGATCGCCGCGCGCCTTGTCGCTCGCGAAGCGCTTGTCGTCGAGCCAGTCGGTGGCGCCGATCAGTTTCGCGACGCGGCGAAACAGCGGATCGCCGTTGACCGCGACGGTAATCCACCCATCCCTGGTGCGGAAGATGTCCGACGGACCTGCGGTCTGGCTGCGATTGAGCGTCGGCTGACGGTTCAGACTTAGAACGGACTCCTCGATCAGGGTCGGGCTGAAGTAGGTGAGCGCGGTGCGCAGGAGCGCACCTTCCACCAATTGTCCACGGCCTGTGGCCTCGCGCGCGCGCAACGCCGAGGCGACGCCGAAGGCAAGCAACGACGCCGTGCCGAAATCGACCCAGGGCGCTGCGCATCTGACCGGCTGATCCGGCGTACCCGAAAACCAGGCTGCACCCGACATCGCCTGCGCAATGCCATCGAAACCGACCCGCGTTGCGTAAGGCCCTTCAAGTCCGAATGCGCTGACCACCGCCAGAATAGCGCGTGGATTTACAGCGGAAACTGAATCCCAATCGAGACCCATTGCTTTCAAGGTCTCGCCCGGCAGGTTCGCCACGACCACATCGGCGGACTGGAGCAGTCGCCGCACAACGGCGCGGCCGGCATCGCTCATGGGGTCGAGCGTCAGACTGCGCTTGTTTCTGTTCATCTGAAGAAACATGGCGCCTTCCAGCGGGCTGCCGTCCTCGTTTTCCGCGAGCGGCACCAGAGTCCGGTCCTCGCGGCCTTCGCGCTTCTCGACTCGGATGACGTCAGCGCCGAGATCGCCGAGAAGGGCGGCACAGAATGGTCCGGCGATGTAGCGGCCGAAGTCGATCACTCTTACGCCATCATACGGTCCCGGCATGGGACAATCCTTTCCGATGTGCTAGAGTTTGTCCGCGGGGTGTACTGACCGGACTATACCGGGCTGTTGGAGTAATGCATGGCCCCGCGTGCTGCGTTTGAGTTCCTGAACCGGATCACCGGATTAGCGCCTTTGAGCGTGCCGGAGTTCAGCGGTTCCGATCCAATCCTTCCGACTCCCTTCCGCGCAGCTGAAGCTGCCGCGACGTCACTTGGCTTGTCCGCTGCGACGGCCGCGGAGATCTGGCGTCTGCGCGGCGGAGACCGTCTGACCATTTCAATCGACCTGAACGCGGCGGCGAACTCGCTCCTCTCTTTCATGTTTGTGAAGCGGAACGGAGAAGAGCTCGTCAGGCCCGCGCTCGATGCACCGGCCGTCGGACTGTACCGCTGCGGCGACGGCCGCTGGATTCATCTGCACGGAGGTTTCCCGAGTCAGTGGCCGCGTATGCTCGACCTCCTGAATGCGGACAACAATAAGGAATCGGTCGCGCTGTCGGTGGCGAAGTGGAATTCCTTCGCGCTCGAAGAGGCGATCGCATACATGAATCTCGCAGGCGCAGTTGTGCGTGCGTCGCAGGAATGGCTCGAGAGTCCGCAAGGCCGCGCGCTTGCCGCCACGCCGCCCATCATGATCCGCAAGATCGGCGAAGCGCCGCCGCTGAGACTCTATCCGGCGGACAATCCGCTCGATGGTGTTCGCGTGCTGGATCTCACGCGCGTTCTCGCTGGGCCGACCTGTGGACGCACGCTCGCATCCCATGGCGCCGATGTCCTTCACGTTCGCGCATCGCGGCTTGAGACAATTGAGCTGTTCGATCTCGACACGGGACAGGGCAAGCGCTCGACATTTCTCGATCTGGTAAAGCCGGCAGATGCAGAGACATTGCGCAAGCTTGTTCGTGACACGCATATCTTTGTCGATTCCTATCGTCCCGGCGCACTCTCGAAATTGGGCTTCACGCCGGCTGCACTCGCCCACATCGCGCGCGGAATTACCTATGTGTCGGTGTCCTGCTATGGACTCGAGGGTCCCTGGGCGGGCCGTCGCGGCTGGGAGCAGCTCGCGCAATCGGCCACGGGCCTCGCGCATGAGCAGGGTCAGTTCAGAGCACGAACAAAGAAGCGGGATGCCGCCCCGGAGCTCATTCCGGCCGCGGTCTGCGACTACGTCACGGGATATCTCGCGGCGGCCGGAGCAGCGGCCGCGCTGCTGCGGCGTATCCGCGAAGGCGGAAGCTGGCACGTGCAGGTCTCACTCTGCGCTACAGCGATGTGGCTTCAGTCGCTCGGAGTGTCGGCAACGGCGCCCGAGAGCTGGGTGCCGGGCGAGGGACTCGACCGTTACCTAAAGTCATGCGAAACCGACGCGGGACGGCTGGAATATCTGGGGCCGGTGGTACAGATGTCGAAGACGCCGCCGCACTGGCGCAGCCCGCCGCCGAGGCCCGGTGCGGACGAGCCGCGCTGGCACGAGTCGCACGGGGAGATGCATGCCGCCGAGAAACAATCCGCTTAAGCTCAATCCTCTCCAGTTGCGCACGCTTACCCTTTTGCAGGCCATCGCCCGAATTCCCGGGGCGGCCACTGCGGCCGGCAACGGCGAGATGGCGATTGCACAGCTTCCGCAGGCACATGGCGATCACTTTCACCTCGGAGATGCCGTGGTGGCGGGCAAGGATGCGACGGGGCTCTACAACGAGGCGGTCTGGAATGCGCTGACGCGCAAGGGTCTCGCGCGTGCAGAGTGGCCGCGCCAGATCGTGCTAACTAAAGAAGGTCTCGGCTACGACACCGGCGATTCAAAGGAGATCCTGCGCACGTCGAGCCACTGAGCTTGGCGCTCTATTCGACTCTGTGCATGGTCACGAACGGCTTCTCAAACAGCGCCGCAGCTTCCTTCGATGCAAAAAAGGCATCGAGCGCCTGCGGCTCTGCGGTGATATGCGCGTCGCCCATGTCGCCGGGATCGACCGTGCCCTGAATCTTTCCCGCAGCGATCGCCGCCTTCGCCGCTTTTTCATCGAGAAGCGAGAGTGTGAGTGTGCCATCCGCTCCGATGTTGTAGAGCAGCGGCATGAGAGCGCCCGCCTCATCCCCGGTGATCGGCTTGCCGTTCTTCAGGGCAGCATGCGCGTTGAGAATGTGGTTGTGACCGAGCGTTGCCGCCTGCAGCGTATAGGTCTGCCACTCGCCTTCATCTTCGGCGGGAGAAAACAGCAAGCCGCTCATGGTGCCGTCGCCGTTGCTCATGAAGATGAGATAGCCATCCTTGTCGTCCTTGTCGTCACCATGCCCTTTCCAGATTCCGATCAGCGCCGGATCGTTCTTGAATCCGACGGTCGAGCCGACGGGATTCTTGGTCGTCACCGGAAGGCAGGCCGCGACAAAAAGCGCAGCGAGCGCAAACAGAGTGAAACGCAAGGCTTTCATGGCAATCCCCTTCGAATATCGCGCGCAATATCTCCCGCAATTCGGGCGGAACCGGGGCGGTCCGCATGGAGTAGAATGGCGCGAACTCCTATATTCCGGCCGCTGCCCGAAAGAAGCCGCCTGTCGTGACACCGAAAAAGCGCCGCCGACTCGCCTTTGCCATCGCTCTCGTCGTTGCCGGCGCCGGCGCCGCCGCGCTCGTTGTGTATGCGCTCCAGGATAACGTTCTCTATTTCTACAGTCCGAGCGACCTCCAGGCGAAGCATGTTGCACCGGGCGTTGCCTTCCGGATCGGCGGCCTTGTCGAGAACAAGAGCGTCAGGCACGGCAAGGGAGCCGAGATCAGCTTCGTCATCACCGACGGCAAGGCGCGCGTTCCGGTCGAATATGCCGGGGTGCTGCCCGCATTGTTTCGGGAAGGCCAGGGCGTCGTGGCTATGGGCAGGCTCGACGGCGGCGGCACCTTCACGGCGGACGAAATACTGGCCAAGCACGACGAGCGCTATATGCCGCCCGAAGTCGTGGACGCGCTCAAGCGCAGCGGCCGCTGGAAAGAAGGTCAATGACCGGCGAGATCGGTCAGCTCGCGCTGTGCCTCGCGCTCGCACTCTCGCTCGTACAATCCATTGCGGGTCTCTCGGGAAGTGGTGAGCATGCGGCGCCCGCACGCGCCCTTGCATCGAGCTGCGCGCTCGGAATGTTTGTTTTTGTGACACTTGCCTTTGCAGCGCTGGTCTACGCTTTTGTCGTGTCAGATTTCAGTATTGTGGATGTGGCGAACAATTCGCACACGCTCAAGCCGCTCATCTACAAGATTACAGGCGTTTGGGGAAACCACGAAGGCTCGATGGTGCTCTGGGTTCTTGTGCTGTCGATCTATTCGGCGGCCATGGCACTGTTCCGGCGCGGCGGCGATCGTATCACTTCCGCTGCGCTCGGCGTGCAGGGATTGCTGGCGGCCGCGTTTTTGATCTTCATCCTTCTCACGTCGAATCCGTTCCTGCGTCTGGATCCGATGCCGTTCGAAGGCGCGGGCCTCAATCCGCTGCTGCAGGATCCGGGTCTCGCATTCCACCCGCCCTGGCTCTATACGGGCTATGTCGGCTTGTCTGCGACATTCGCCTACGCCGCCGCGGCGCTGATCACGGGCGATGTCGATCGCGCCTGGGCACGCGCGGCGCGTCCGTTCATGCTGATAGCCTGGATCGCGCTCACGATCGGAATCGCCGGCGGCTCATGGTGGGCGTATTACGATCTCGGCTGGGGCGGATTCTGGTTCTGGGATCCGGTCGAGAATGCCTCGCTGATGCCATGGCTGGTCGCAACAGCGCTTCTGCATTCAGCGCTGGCGACCGAACGTACCGGCGCTTTCCGTACCTGGACCTTGTTGCTGTCGATCATGGCGTTCTCGCTGAGTCTCATCGGCACTTTCCTCGTGCGCTCCGGCGTCATCACCTCGGTGCATGCCTTCGCAAGCGATCCCACGCGTGGCTTGTTCATCCTGCTCATCCTTGGCCTGGCGATCGGCGGTGCGCTTGCGCTCTTTGCATGGCGCGCTCCGAGCCTTGCCGGCGGAGCGGCCTTTCAGCCTGCGAGCCGCGAGACCACGCTCCTGATTAACAACGTGCTTCTCGTCACTGCGCTCGCGGTTGTGTTCCTCGGGACGGTCTATCCCATTCTGCTTTCCGCGCTCGGAACGAAGCTATCCGTGGGTGCGCCATACTACGAGATGTTCTTCGCGCCTCTCTTCATCGCCTTGATGGTCGTGCTGCCTTTCGGTCCGCGGCTGAACTGGCAGCGCGGTGATTTCCGCGAGGCACTGGGAGAACTCAAACCTGCGCTTGTCGCAGGAGCTCTGGCGGCGGTTCTGGTGCTTGCAATTGCGGCGCCGCGCAGCATTACAGGAGCAGGCGCGTTCGCCGTTGCCGCGTGGGTCATTGCCGCGAGTGCCATCGATATTTCGCTGCGGGCAAGACGAAGGACAATCAGCGCCGCTGCGCTCGCATCTGCGCTGGCCCATGCCGGTCTCGGCATCACGCTTCTGGGCATTGCGGGCGTGACACTGTGGAAGGCGGAATCGCTCGAGGTCCTCGGGCCCGGCGAAACGATGACGATCGGCGGTTACGGCCTGAAGCTCGTTTCGGTGAACCGGGTCGATGGTCCCAACTACCGTGCGGCGCACGCGACGATTCAGATCGTCCGCAATGGCAGCGTACTCGGCGTGATCTCTCCGGAGCGGAGGTTTTTTCCTGCCGAGGGCCAGGAGACAGTGCAGACCGCAATTCGCACGACGGGATTCTCGGACCTCTACGTTGCTTTGGGAGACGATCGCGGCGCGGGACGCTGGACCGTGCGGGCCTATGTCAATCCGCTCGCGCCTTTCATCTGGTTCGGCGCGCTTGTGATGGCGCTTGGCGGATTGGCAAGCCTTGTTGCCCGGTTGAGACCTTTGTTGTTGGTGCGATCCGGTCAGCCGGAGAGCCTGCGATCATGAGGCGCTGGTTGATCGCGATTCTGTTCCTCGCCACTCCGGCTTTGGCCGCGCGCGCGCCGGAAACGCTTGCAGACCCTGCGCAGGAAGCGCATGCGCGCGCGCTTCAGAAGCAGTTCCGTTGCCTCGTTTGCCAGGGCGAGTCGATCGACGAATCCGGCGCGCCCCTGGCTGCGGATCTCCGCCGCCTGATCCGCGAACACATCGCACGCGGAGAATCGGACGAGCAGATCAAGCGCTACCTGGTTTCGCGCTACGGCGAATTCATTCTGATGAAGCCGCCGCTAGAAACCGACACCTTTGCCCTTTGGATCGCGCCGATGCTGGTTCTGCTCCTCGCAGGAGGCGTGGCGGTCGCCGTTGTCCTTCGTGCCCGCAACAGAACCGCGGTGGGTTAGCACTGAGTGGCTCAAATCGAGCGGCCATGGTCGAAACCTGCGGAAATTACAAGACTGTAATCTTAACGATGGGATTGCGTAACCTAACTACCGTATTGAAAAGCCTGCAAGGAGCCTTGGCCGGAGCGGACAGGGCCCCGAAAAATCAGGAGAATTTGTGATGTTGGGTGGCAAGTGGGCTGAGTATGTCAAGCGTCATTCAAAAATTACCGCGCTCGGTGGCGCGGCGACTTTGGTTGTCGTGGGCCTTGGTGCGTTCGCGATGCTTCCACGGACACAAGTCGCCGACCGCGAGCCGGTTCGCATGGTGTCTGCGCAGCCATCCAACACGCGCGCCGCTCCACCACGCATGCTCGAGAACGGTGCGCCTTTCAGCTTCGCCGATCTTGTGGAGCGCGTGAGCCCCGCTGTGGTCACAGTCACCGCAATCGAGCAGCAGACGCCGCAGCAACAGCTCAGTGAACTCGACGACATTCCAGCGCCGTTCCGCGATCTGTTCAATCAGTTCAATCAGGGCCGGCAGCTGCAGCCGCGCAAAGCCGTTTCGATGGGCTCCGGCTTCATCATCGACAAGTCTGGCATGATCGTGACCAACAATCACGTCATCGATGGCGCCAAGAAGATCACCGTGAAGCTCACGGACGGACGCAGCCTCGATGCCAAGCTCGTCGGCGCTGACTCGCTGACGGACATCGCGGTTCTGAAGGTCAAGAGCGACAAGGCGCTGCCCACCGTCGATTTCGGGGACGATCGTCAGCTGCGCGTCGGCGACTGGGTGGTTGCCGTGGGCAATCCCTTCGGACTCTCGAATTCCGTCACGGCCGGCATCGTCTCTTCGATCGGCCGCGACATCGGAAGCGGTCCGTATACGGACTATATCCAGATCGATGCGCCGATCAATCGTGGCAATTCCGGCGGCCCCACCTTCGACCTGCGCGGCCAGGTGGTCGGCATGAATTCGATGATCTTCTCGCCGTCCGGCGGTAGCGTCGGCATCGGATTCGCCATTCCCGCCTCCACGATTCATGACGTCGTTGCGCAGCTCGAAGCGCACGGCCATGTCGCGCGCGGATGGCTCGGGGTTGAGATCCAGAGCATCACGCCGGAGATGGCTTCTTCGCTCGGCATGCATGAGCCCAAAGGTGCGATCATCGCATCCATCGTGCCGGGCGGCCCGGCGTCGAAAGCCGGTCTGCATCAGGGAGACGTCGTCGTCGCCGTGAACGGAAAGCAGGTGGAGGATTCTCGAGATCTTTCGCGCCGCATTGCCGCGATCACGGCCGGCTCGAACGCCACGCTCACCGTAAATCGCGATGGCAAGGTCCAGCAGATCACCGCCAAGATCGCGCCGCGCAAGGAAGAGCAGGTCGCCTCCGCCGATGAGCCCGCGATGCCGGGTTCGATGAATTCGACGGGCGAAGCCATGGGCCTCGGCTTGGCCTCGGTCACACCGGAAGCACGGCGCATGTTCAACCTCGATGACGGTCAGCAAGGCGTGGTCATCACCAAGGTCGATCCCGACAGCGATGCCGCAGACAAGGGTTTGCAGCCGGGCGACGTCGTGATGTCGGTCAGCAACAGGACGGTTCACACTCCAGCCGACGTGCAGAAGGGCGTCGCCGAAGCGCAGGGCCAGGGACGCAAATCGGTTCTGCTGCTCGTGGCGACGTCGAACGGCTCGCGGTTCATTGCGGTTGATATTGGAAAGACCTGAAGATTGAGAGGTACCGGACGGCGCGCGTGCAAACCCGCGGCGTCCGGCCCCCGCGCCGGTGGTGGTAGCCCCCATCCCCCCCGTTGCTGCTGCCGGCGCGGACCCATTCGAAAACGAGCGCGCGGTGTTCCGCGCGAGACGGGAGGACCCGCATGCGCATTCTCGTGATTGAGGACGATCTCGAAGCCCAACGCTATCTGGTGAACGGGTTGAAGGAAGCGGGTCACGTCGTCGACGACGCCGCCGATGGTGAAACCGGACTGACGCTAGCGCTTTCACGGCCTTACGACGTCGCCATCGTTGATCGCATGCTTCCCAAGATGGACGGTCTCGATGTCGTTGCCGAAATGCGCGAACACAGCAACGCCACCCCGGTTCTTTTCCTGAGCGCGCTCTCGGAGGTCGACGATCGCGTGAAGGGGCTGAAAGCCGGCGGCGACGACTACCTCACCAAGCCCTATGCGTTTGTGGAGCTGCTTGCGCGCATCGACGCGCTGATGCGCCGCCGCTCGCCTTCCTCGGTGAAGACGCGGTTGCAGGTCGGCGATCTCGAGCTCGATCTCTTGACTCGCGCCGCCAAGCGCAATGGAACCGCGATCGATCTGCAGCCGCGCGAATTCCGGCTGCTGGAATATCTCATGCGCCATGCCGGTCAGGTCGTGACCCGCACCATGCTGCTCGAAAGCGTATGGGAATATCACTTCGATCCCCAGACCAATGTGATCGATGTGCACATCTCGCGTCTGCGTGCGAAGATCGACAAGGGGTTCGAGCTGCCGCTTCTGCATACGGTTCGCGGTGCCGGCTACATGATCCGTGCGCACGCTTAGAATCCTACGCAGCCGCGCCTTTCGAATTGTCATTGTCTATGTTGCGGTGTTCGCCGTCTCGGTGAGCGCGCTGATCGCGTTCACCTACTGGAACACCGAGCGCGCGCTCGACGCACAGACCGATCAGATCATCAGCGCCGAGATCAGCGGCCTTTCCGAACAGTATCGGCGGCTCGGCATCAGGGGACTCGCCGAAACGGTGATGAGCCGTTCCGCCCACGGCGGACCGGGGCTCTATCTTCTGCTCAACCGGAACAAGGAGCCGATTGCCGGAAATCTCGACGGCATGCCCGCGATTACCAAGGCGCAACGCGCCGAGATCGAATTCGACTATGAGCGACGAATTGAAGGTCAGGTGCGCCTCAGGCGCGCGCGGGGACGCATTTTCAACCTGCTCGGCGGTTTTGAGCTTCTCGTCGCGCAGGATGTGCATGATCGGTACCTGACGGAGAAGTTCTTTTCGACCACTCTGCCTTCGACCGTGGTGCTGATGCTGTTTCTGGGACTGGTCGGCGGGGCGCTGATGAGCCTCAACGTGCTCAGACGCCTCGATCAGATCAATCGTACCGCAGGCGAGATCTTTGCCGGCGATTTCTCGCGTCGCGTTCCGGTCAGCCGGGCTCAGGACGAGTTCGACACGCTCGCCGAAAGCCTCAACAGAATGCTTGACCGGATCGAGCGGCTGATGAAGGGCGTGCGCGAAGTGACGGATTCGGTGGCGCATGATCTGCGCACGCCCCTCAATCGCCTGCGCAACCGGCTTGAGGAAACGCTGCGCCGTCTCGATCCCGGGGGCCCCGAGGCCGGAGAGATCGAATCCGCCATGCGGGAAACCGACCAGATCATCGCGACCTTCAATGCGCTGCTCCTGATTGCGGAAGCCGATGCCGGTGTCACGCGCGGCGCGATGTCCACCATCGATCTTGCGCCAATTGCGGACGACGTGGCGGAGCTTTATGCGCCGCTGGCCGAGGAGAAGGGCGTGACGCTTGAGATCAAGCCTGCCGGCGCGACGATGGTCGAGGGCAACCGCAGCCTGATCAGCCAGGCGCTCGCGAATCTTGTCGACAATGCCATCAAGTACACACCCGAAGGCGGACGCGTCGCGGTGTGGCCGGCAATGACGCCGGACGGCGTCGAATTGACCGTTGCGGATACGGGTCCGGGCATTCCCGCGGCCCAACGCGTGCATGTCGTGGAGAGATTCGTGCGGCTCGAATCCAGCAGGAACTCGCCGGGAACGGGTCTGGGCCTCAGCCTGGTTGCCGCCGTTGCGAGATTGCACGGCGCCAAGCTGATCCTCGAAGACAACGCACCCGGTCTCAAGGCCACCATTCGCTTCCCGCGGCCGCCGGTGCTCGGACGCGGCGCTTCAAGACGGTGACCGCCCGTCGATTGTTGCATGACAGCCAGAGTTTGAATTGCACTAGACTGATTCATGCCCCGCTTCGACTCGCCCGGCCTCGTCCTTCCCACGCCGTTTGATCCCTCCCGTGCCCAGCGCACGATCGCCGCGCTTGAGGCCGAAGGTGTCGCTATTTCTGCCAATGTGCGCGCCGTGCTGGAAGGGGCATTCGGCAATTCCCCCTATCTTGCGAGGCTCGCTGTCCGCGACCACGCGGTGGTTGGGGGTCTTCTTCGCGGTGGACCAGCGGCAATCGTCGATGCGGCATGCGTGGAAGCTATGTCTGCATCAACGGCCGAGGATCTGAATCTCGCAATGGCGATGCTCAGGCGGGCAAAGCGGAAGGCCGCTCTCGCCATTGCACTCGCCGACATTGCCGGTTTCTGGTCCCTGGAGGAAGTGACAGGCGCGCTTTCGAAATTCGCAGACAGCAGCGTCAAGGGCGCGCTGCGCTTCCTGCTGCGCGAAGCAGCCGAGCGCGCTGAGCTTTCAGAGCGCGACGGCATAGATCTAGAAGCCACGACCGGACTCGTCGTGCTCGCGATGGGAAAGTATGGCGCGTTCGAGCTCAACTATTCGAGCGACATAGACCTTGTGGTGTTCTATGAGCCGCGCCGCTTTCCGTTCCGCAAGCGGGACGACCCGCGCGGCGCGGCCGTCGATATCGTCAAGGGTCTCGTGAAACTCCTGAGCGAAGTTACGGCCGACGGCTACGTCTTCCGGGTGGATCTGAGGCTCAGGCCGGACGCGGGTGCTACCCAGGTCGCAATCTCCACCGACGCCGCAGAGTCCTATTACGAAGGCATGGGCCAGAACTGGGAACGCGCGGCCATGATCAAGGCGCGTCCATGCGCGGGCGATCCCGAAGCCGGCGCGCGTTTCATCAAGGCGATCGAACCGTTCGTCTGGCGGCGAAATCTCGACTATGCCGCGATCGAGGATATCCATTCCATCAAGCGCCAAATACACGCCCATGGAGGCCACGGCCCCATCGCTGTCGCAGGCCACAACGTGAAGCTCGGCCGCGGCGGAATCCGCGAGATCGAATTTTTCGCCCAGACCCAGCAGCTGATCGCAGGTGGCCGCAATCCAAACCTTCGTCCGGCAGCGACCATCATGGCGATAGAAGCGCTTTGCGCACGCGGGCTGGTGAGCGAAACGGCCGCGCGTGAACTCACCGAGGCGTACGGCTATCTTCGAAAGCTCGAGCATCGCCTGCAGATGATCGAGGACGAACAGACGCATTCGTTGCCGAAATCGGACGAAGACCTGAGGCACGTGGCCTGCTTCATGGGATATTGCGACGTGCAGACATTTGGCGCTGCCCTAAGACAGCAACTCGAAACCGTGCAGGGCCACTATGCCCGCCTGTTCGAGCGCGAGGCGCCGCTTGCAAGCGCAAAGGGAAGCCTGGTTTTCACAGGTGTCGAGGACGATCCCGAAACGCTCGGCACGCTTTCGGCAATGGGTTTTGGCGACGCGCATCATGTGGCCAATGCAATTCGCGGATGGCATCACGGACGTATCCGCGCGACGCGCAGCGCGCGTGCAAGAGAGCTGCTCACGAAACTTGTGCCCGTGCTGCTCGAGGCCCTGGCTGCAAGCGCCGATCCCGATGCCGCGTTCATGCAGTTCGATCGTTTTGTGTCCAATCTGCCCGCGGGCGTACAGCTCTTTTCGCTTTTTCTCGCAAGGCCCGAGTTGCTTCGGCTGGTGGCGAAAATCGCAGGATTTGCACCTAGGCTGGCTGCCCATCTCGCGCATGCGCCAGGCACCCTCGACGCGCTGATGGATGCGGATTTTCTCAAGGCCCTGCCCACGCGGCACGATCTCGCCCACGCGCTTTCCGAGCAGATGATCCGCGCGCAGAACTATGAAGCAAAGCTCGATGCGGCGCGCCGTTTTGCGAAAGAGCAGATATTCCGTGTCGGTGTGCAGATCATCGAAGGCCGCGTGAATGCCGAAGATGCCGCTCCCGCCCTCGCCAACATCGCCGAATGCGTAGTGAAGGAGCTGCTAGCCGCCGCCGAGGACGAACTCGCCGCGAGCGCAGGCAGAGTGCCTGATGGGCGCTTCGCCGTCATCGCCATGGGCAAGCTGGGCGGCCGCGAAATGACTGCCGAATCCGATCTCGACCTCATCTTCGTCTATGACGCGCCGATCGCGCATGAGCAGTCTGACGGGCAACGGGCGCTGCCCGTCATCGTCTACTTTGCGCGTCTCGCACAGCGCCTGATCTCGGCCCTCACCGTTCTGACGGCGGAGGGTGGCCTCTACGAAGTCGACATGCGGCTCAGACCGACGGGCAACAAGGGGCCGGTTGCCGTAAGTCTTGAATCGTTCCGCCGCTATCATGAGACCGAGGCGTGGACCTGGGAGAGGCTGGCGCTGACGCGCGCACGGTCGATAGCCGGCTCGCACGCGCTCTGCAGAGAAGTGGAGGCTGTGATCCGTTCGGCACTGGTGGCGCGATCGGAGCCTGCAAGAATTGTCGCCGACGCGCGCGAGATGCGCGAAAAACTGGCCGCGCAATTTCCCGGCAAGAACAGATGGGATCTGAAATTTGCGCCCGGCGGCCTTGTCGATATCGAGTTCGTGGCGCAGACGCTGCAACTTGTTGCGGCCCGCCCCGAATTGCTCGACTGCAACACGATTGGAGCGCTCGAAAAGCTCGAGGCGGCCGGAATGCTTGAGGCCTATGACGCCGGCGACCTCATCGCTGCAGCGCAGCTCCAGCATGCGCTTGTCCAGGTTTTGCGGATTGCCGTCGACGGCACGCTCGATCCAGATGCCGCGAGCGAGAGCCTGAAATCCCTGCTGGCGCGTGCGGGTGGGTGCACGGGTTTTGCGGAACTCGAGTTCAGGCTTGCCGACCTGCAGGCCCGCGCGCACCGCGCATTCCTCAAGCTGCTGGCGGTCTGACCGATCAGGATTGCGTGGCAGGTCTCAGTGCCGGATCCAGGTATTGCGAATTCTCCTGCCGGATCTTCGCGGCCTCATCGTCGTATAGGAACGGCAGGAAGACATAGCGCTTGCCGCGCGTCACCGTGTTTGCGCCATGCAGGAGCGAACAGGAAAAAACGAGTGCCGCGCCAGCCGGCGGCTTTATGGATTCAGTGCCGAATTCCGGAAACCGCAATTCCCCGCCTTCGTAGTCGTCGTTCAGATTCAGCGATACTGCGAAGCGGCGGTGTGCAGTGCCCCTGGTGGTGTTGTCGCGATGGACATTGAAATGCCCCCCGTCCTTCGCGTCGTAGCAGGCCACGATGAAGCGTTCGATCTTCGTGGCGTGGAATTGAAAAGCCTTGGCGATCTCCGGGACGATCCGGCGCGAAACACGCTGATGAATCAGATCAAGCAGCCCTTCGTCGTTGATGACGCAGTCCTTTCGACGCTTGTGTATCGGGTCGAGGACCTCAACGGTCACGCCCTGTTTCTCTCGCATGAAGCCGCTCTCGGTGCCGCCCTCCGTCTCGTAGAGGCGGATGAGCCTCTCGCAGAGTTGGGGCTCGAACACATTTGGAAGCATGAGCACCGGCACCGGCACCGGCAGTCTATGGCTGTCCTGAATTGTCCCGGGCTCCGGCAGCGAGCGGATAAAAGCGAACACCTCGCTGCGGTCGGAGCCGTCTTTCGCAAAAGGCACAAGCTTCAGCACGCGCAGCATCGGATCGAGGATCACCCAGAACCGCCTTAGGGGGACACTGCCCTGCATAGGCTCGTAGTCTTGCGGCACGCAGCCATAGGCACGTGAAATCTTCCCGTCGAAATCCAGATAAAAGCCAAGTGCCGGGGAATTGCCTTCAAGCCGTCCGCTGCTTTCGTCCGACGGATCGAGCGAAACGCCGAAGAATGCCGCACGATCACCATCGAAGAGGTCGATTTGGCTCGTCACTGCTTCCAGCGCTTCCTTGCCCTGCGGCGTTGCTGCACTTGCGAAGAAGCAGAGCGCAACGTATCGGCCGGCCGACTTATGAATCTCCAGGTTTTGCTTGCGAAGCGTACGCTGGGAAAACCAAGGCGCTGGGTCCCCTTTGTGCAACTGCACATAAGTGTGCGCCGTGTTTTCTATGGCTGACATGGCGACCGAGCATGCGGCGGACAGCGCCGGCGAAGCAATATGCGAAGCGGGGACTCGCGAAACACCGGATAGTTGCAAAAATTGCGTGGGGGGCCCGCTAAGCTCCAACAATTGATGCTAATTTTGTTACTGATCCTTCACCGTTCGGGCCAGATTTGTGGGAATTTCACATATGTTTAGATTGACTTGAATAGTATTCACGATTAACGCTGGCGTGCTTAGAGGGGCGAACTAGGGGTTGTGACGGCATCGACTGCACGCTGATCTCGAATGGATCGGCAAGTTGACGTTGTCGCGATCGCCGGTTCTTGCGGGGGATCAACAAACACGAATGGCAAGTATGCCTCGATCCTGGTGGTCGTCGCAGGCGCAGTGCGCTTTGCGTTGACCGACAGCGAGGTCTCTTGAAACCAACCATGCGGCTGGCTGGGGGGCTGTCGCTGTCACAACGGCAAACGATCTGGAGAGGAGCCTAACAATGGGTCATCGCGTTCACAACGATCTCGTCATCAACGGTACGTCCGGCGCTGACGAACTTAATGGCACGACAGACGACGATGTCATCAACGGCCTGGGCGGCGATGACATCATCCACGGCGATGACGGCGACGACGTCATCAGCGGTGGCGGTGGGGCCGACACGCTCTACGGCGACAATGGCGATGATCAGCTTCAGGGCGGTTCGAACGACGACAGGCTGGTCGGCGGCTTGGGCAACGACATCCTGACGGGCGGCTCCGGTACCGGCGACACAGTCGTAATCAACGCGGACGGCGCCAACGGCATCGGCTCGCACAACGGCGCGGTGCTATCGGTCCTGACCGACGATGGTCTCGACCAGATGACCCAGGTCGAATACATCGAGTTCAACAACGGCACGGTTCACATCGTCGACGGCAACGCGCAGGCGTTTGCGGGCGCCGACACGCTTTCCGTCGACGAACAGAGCGGCGACGACGGCAACGTCCTGGACAACGATTTCGATATAGATGACGCCATCACGCTGACGGCGATTCACAGCGACAACGAAGGCACGAACGGATCGCTTGGCTTCGACCTCAACGGTGAGTTCGGCACGCTGCATCTCAACGCAGACGGCTCGTACACCTACACCGCGTTTTCCGGCACGGACAGCCTCGCTGTGGGCGAATCCGCAACCGATGTTTTCACCTATACGATCAACAGCGGCGGCGTTGACACGACCCAAACGCTGACGATCACGATCAACGGCGTCAATGACGACCCTACGATCACATCTGGAGCGGACTCCGCCACATTCACCGATACGAGTGGTGACGACGATTTCGGGGCAGGCCATACCGGCACGCTCTCGGCCTCCGACGTCGATACCAGTGACACGCTGACCTACGGCATCACGGGCGGCAGCGCCGACAATAGCCACGTGGGATACGATGTATCGCTGGCGGGCAATTACGGCACGCTCTACATCAACAGTGCCACCGGTGATTACATCTACATTCCGAATGACGCGGCAATCGAAGCGCTGACCAGCAGCACCTCCGAGACATTCACGTTCACGGTCAGCGACGGTCACGGCGGCACGGATTCTCAGGGCTTCACCGTTACGGTCGACGGCGTGAACGACACGCCGGATCTCGCGGCGATCGCGAGTGCCACCTACACCGACACATCTGGCGATGACACGTTCACAAACACGACCGGCACCTTGGATGGTTCGGATCGCGATTCCGGCCAGACACTGACCTATCAGGCGACGGGCGCATCGTTGGACGGCTCGCACTCCGGGTTCGATTACTCGATCGCGGGCACCTACGGCACTCTGTACTTCAACTCGTCGACCGGCGCTTATGAGTATGTCCCGGCGGATGGCGCGATCGAAGGCCTGAAGACCGGAGCAACCGATACCTTCACCTTCTCGGTGACGGACGGTTCGCTGACCAGCGGAACGCAGGATCTCGTCATCAATCTCAATGGCGTGAACGACAATCCGGATGCGGTTGCGACGACCCCGAGCGCGACGCTTGTCGAAGCGGGTGGCGTGAACAATGGCATCGCCGGCACGGACACCTCGACATCGACCGTCTCGCTGAGCGACCGCGATAGCGGCGACGTGCCGGTGTTCGACACGACGGCGCTGTCCAACGACGGCTGGACGCAGGATGTCGGGCCAAACCATCAACCGGTCGTCCTGACCTGGAGCAAGACCGGCACCTACGGCACTGCAACGCTCAATCTGGTGACCGGCGTGGTGACCTATGTGCTGAACAACGACGACGCCAACACGCAGGCATTGAATGTCGGTGATCACGTGACGGACGCGTTCACCGTCTTCGCGACGGACGGCGACGGCGGCGCGGGTCAGACAACGATCACATTCAACATCGATGGATCGAACGATGCTGCTGTCATCAGTGGCACGTTGTCCGGTTCGGCGACCGAAGCCGGCGACGGCGTCGTCGGTGGTGCTTCGGGCTCGGCCGCCTACGGCTCGGCGACGTCGGCCGACGTCGACAACGACTCGCTGTTCCAGACCGTGACATCCGGCTCGACCACCAACGGCTACGGCACATTCGCCATCGACGCCAGCGGCAACTGGACCTTCACGGTGGATGATTCCAACGCGACGGTTCAGGCGATGAACGTCGGCGATTCGCTGAGTGACTCGTTCTACATCACCAGCACCGACGGCACGCAGCAGCTCGTCACCGTCACGATCGATGGCGCCAACGACGCAGCAGTCGTCAGCGGCGAAACATCGGGCGATGTGACGGAATCTGGTGGAACCGGCCATACCGGCGTCAACCAGATCGATGGCAACCTGACGGACACGGATGTCGACAACCTCGACAACAAGTTCCTCGCCCAGTCCACGACGGACACCGATAACGGTTACGGCACGTATTCGGTGTCAGGCAATGGCCACTGGTCGTTCCACCTCGACAATAACAATCTGACTGTCCAGGCGCTTAATGATGGCGACACCCTGACGGAAACGTTCACTGTCTACACATTGGACGGAACGCCGCAGATCGTATCGGTCGTGATCAATGGCCAGAACGAGTACTACACCGGCACTGGTGCGGACAACTTCATCCGCGGCAGCATATACGGCGACACGATGATCGGCGGCGATGGCAACGACAATTACGTTGTCAACAACAGCGCCGACAAAATTGTCGAATACGCCAACCAGGGCAACGACTCGGTCAAGGCTACTGTCAGTTACACGCTCGATGCGAACGTCGAGAACCTGACGCTGAGCGGCAACAGCGATATCAACGGCACCGGCAACGATATCGACAACCAGATCGTCGGCAACAATGGCGACAACATCCTCAGCGGTGGAGGCGGGGACGACGTACTGCGCGGCAACAACGGCACGGACGTGCTCAGTGGTGGGGCCGGCGATGACAACCTGAACGGTGGTGTCGGCAATGACACTGCCGACTATTCCGGCGCTGCCGGCGGCGTGACGGTATCACTTGCAGTCTCCACCTACCAGAACACGGGCGGTGACGGCTGGGACAAGTTGGTCAGCATCGAGAACCTGACCGGCTCCGCGTTCAACGACACGCTCACAGGCAACTCGGGAGCCAACATCCTGACGGGTGGCCTGGGTACGGACAGCCTGACGGGTGGCGCTGGTCACGACACCTTCGTGTTCAACACCACCGCGGATTCGGCAGTTGGCGCCGGAGACACGATCACGGACCTCACGAACGCAGACTCGATCGATCTGTCGGCGATTTTGGAAGGAACAGACCTCACCTTCGTGAGCTCGTTCCACGATGTGGCCGGCGAAATGATCCGCAGCTACGACAGCGGTTCGGGAGTCACGACGTTCTCGCTGGATGTGGATGGCGATGGCGTGGCCGACATGCAGATCCTGGCGACCGGCGACCACCACACGTACAGCAACTTCATTACGGGTATCGTGTAAGCACCGCCCCGAATTTCAAAATGAGCCCGGCGGAAGACCTCTTCCGCCGGGTCTTTTTTTGGGTTTCGCCCCAAGGTTCCCATCATCTTTCTTTTGTCCCGCAGGCCACTGATCTCTCGACGTTTTTTTAGAGTGCCCCTATATTCGCGCCGCGAGCGATGGCCGGGATACGGGCCTCTGGCGGGGTATGCGCGGAGCTCCCGGGCTTGCCTTTGGCGATGAGCGGGACGGATGGCCAGCGCCTCGGCGCGGTGCATGTCGAAGTGGGCGAATTTTCAATGCGTGGCATCCTGCGTGGCCTTGTGGCTGCTCTTCTGAGCGCCTGCTTTGCCGTACCGGCGGCGGCAGACCGCTTCAGGCTGTCCGATGCGCTCGGCCTTGCATACACGACCAATCCCGAGCTCGAAGCCCAGCGTGCAAAGGTTCGCCAGGCGGACGATGTGGTGGCTGAGGCGCGCGGCGGCTGGCGGCCAAGCGTCAACACGTCAGGCTCCTATGGATTCGAGTATGCCGAAGGCGGCAAGAATATCTTCGGCTTTCAGAACAAGGATTTGCTCACGCCATTGGACGGCCGGGCCGCCTTATCGCAGCCGCTGTTCACGGGCGGGCAGGCCTATGCCCAGGTGCAGCGCGCCATCGCCCTTGTGAGAGCTGCCCGTGCAGACCTGCTGAGCGCCGAGCAGCAGCTTCTGCTCGCCTCCGCGACGGCCTACATGGACGTCGTGCGCGATATCGTTTCGCTGCGCCTGCACCAGGACGACGTGCGCATCCTCATGCGCCAGCTCGATGCCACAAAGACGCAGCTGAATGCCGGCGCCGCGACCAAGACCGACCTTCAGGAAGTCGAGGTCCGCCTGGCCGGCGCGCAGGCCGACTTGGCGCTCGCGGAAGCGCAGTTGACGCAAAGCCGTTCGAGCTTTGAGCGGATTATCGGCCGGCCGGCCGAGACGCTCGAGGACATGCCTCCGCTACCGATCCTCCCGGGCTCGCTCGATCAGGCGATGGCGCTTTCGCTCAAGCTCGCGCCGCGAATTCAGGCGGCCCAGGCCAATGACAAGGCGGCGCAATATGGCATCGACAATGCCGTGGGCGCGATGCTCCCCCACGCCTCCATCGTCGCCCAATACGACTACGTGCAGAACAATCTCGCCTCTCCGTTCGGCTTCAATGCAAAGAGCAATGCCGTATCCATTCTCGGCCAGGTGCAGATCCCCATCTACCAGGGCGGCAGCGACACGGCGCGCCTTCGTCAGGCCAAGGAGGCGCAAGTCCAGACCCGGCTCGGAATCACCGATGCTGACCAGACAACCCGCCAGCTCACATTGAACAGCTGGACGGCGTTCCACGCGGCGCAAACCGCGGTGGGCTACAACGAGAAACGCGTAACTTCCGCCGAGCTGGCCCTCGACGGCGTGATCCAGCAGCAACATCAGGGCGAGCGCTCCATCATCGACATTCTGAATGCGGAGCAGGAGCGGCTGGGCGCGCAGATCGCGCTTGCGAGTGCGCGCCATGATATGCTCATCACATCGTATCAGTTGCTGGCGGCGGTGGGGGAGCTGACCGCCAAATGGCTGGATCTCAAGGTGAAAATCTACGATCCGAACGAGCACTACAACCAGAACTCCGCCACCTGGCTGGATTTCGGGGGCTGATGCGATCGTGAGCACTCCTCTAAAACCAAGTCCCCTCGCTCCACCCCGGCCAAGGCCGGTGCGCGATGCGCTCGTTCTGAACCGGCGGCTGATCATGGTGGCACTGGGATTCAGCGCCGCGATGAGCATTCTTGCGCTCACGACCTCATTCTACATGCTGCAGGTCTACGACCGCGTCCTGACAAGCCGAAGCTCCGACACGCTGTTGCTGCTGACCCTCATCGCCGTCGGCGCACTCGCGGTTTTCGGCTGGCTGGACTCTCTCAGGTTGAGGCTGGTGCAGCGCACGGCACTCAGGACCGCGGACGCGCTGGGCAAGAAGGTGCTGCGCGCGATGGTGGCGACAGCCTCGCAAACAGGTGGCGCTTCCATCCGCAACGGCTTGCGCGACCTTGAGACCGTCAAGAACTTCATCGGCAGCCCGGCGGTGAACGTCATCCTGGATGCGCCGTTCACCATCGTATTCATCGTCGTGCTTGGAATGCTGCACTGGGCGCTTCTGCTGATTGTGCTCGGCGGCGGCGCATTGCTCATGGGGATCGCGTTCCTCAGCCAGCGGATGACCAACGCGACGCTCTCCCAGTCCATGGATCTTCAGGCGCGCACGCACAATTTCGCAGAAGACGGATTGCGCAACGCCGATGTTCTCGAAGGCATGGGCATGTCTGCGACTTTTGTGGATCGCTGGCACGCGCAATGGGTCTCTTCGATGCGCATGAACACGGTGGCGGCCGACAGGGATTCCAAACTGACATCGATGTCGCGCTCGCTGCGCCTGCTGATCCAGATCGCGCTGCTCGGCGTCGGCGCATTGCTGATCCTCAATCTGCAGGCGACCGGCGGCATCATGATCGCGGCATCCATCATCGGTTCCCGCGCTCTGGCTCCGATCGATTCCGGCGTCTCCAGCTACAAGGCATTCCTGGGCGCGAGGCTTGCGTGGAAGCGGCTGGACGAGATTTTGACCAACGCCCCGAAGCGCGACGAAGGCATGGCCCTGCCGGCCCCGAAAGGAAAGCTGAATGCGATCAGCGTGGGCTATGCCAGCCCGCAAACCCGCAAAACCATTCTGGCCTCCGTCACCTTCGAGCTTCCGGCCGGCGAGTCGATGGGTGTCATCGGTCCCTCGGCCTCCGGAAAATCGACACTCGTGCGCCTGCTCGTCGGCGCCTGGCCGTGTACGGCAGGTGTGGTGCGCCTCGACAACGCCGATATCTATGTCTGGCCGCGCAGCGAGCTCAGCAAATATGTCGGCTATCTGCCGCAGGATGTGGAGCTGTTTTCCGGAACGGTGCGCGAGAATATCGCGCGCATGGCGGACGGCGATCCCGAGACGGTGGTGGAAGCAGCCAGGCGCGCCGGCGCGCATGAGATGATCCTCGCACTTCCCAAGGGCTACGACACCGATATCGGTCAGCGCGGACACAGGCTGTCCGGCGGTCAGGCGCAGCGCATCGGCATCGCGCGGGCGCTCTATGGCGATCCGCGTCTCGTTGTCCTCGATGAGCCCAACTCAAATCTGGATGGCATGGGTGAAGACGCCCTCATCCAGACGCTTATCGGCCTCAGGCGCGATGGCGTGACGGCGATTGTCGTTGCGCACCGGCCAAGCATCCTTGCGGCCGTCGACAAGATCCTGGTGCTGCGCGCCAATGGCACCGTCGAGGCGTTCGGTCCGCGCGCGGAAATCATGCAGCAATTCTCGCGCCGCCCCGCACCTCAGCCGGCTGCCCCGCAGCCGCAACCAGCGCCGGCTCCGCAACCGGCCGCAGGGCCACAGCCGGCAGCACAGCAACCGCCAGCACAGCAACCGCCAGCGCAGCAACCGGCAGCGCAGCCCCAACAGGTGCGCGGCGTGGTCAAACTGACTGCCGCTGCACCCGAGCGCGGAGGCAAGTCGTGAGCGATCAAGCGAGCCCCGCACGCCCGGCGTTCCGCTTTGCGCCGCCACGCTTCCTCGTGAATCTCGCAAAGCGCATCTGGCAATGGCCCTGGGTCATCAGGGCTCGCAAATTCGTTTTCCCCGAAGACGAACAGACCTATGCCGACAAGGACTTCGATTTCCTCAACGCCGACCCTGTGATCCGGACGGGTCTTGTTGTCGTTGGCGTGTTTGCGATCGGATTTCTCGGATGGGCGGCACTTGCGCCGCTCGACAGTGCGCTGGTCGCGCAGGGGATCGTGGTGGTCGAAACGCACCGCAAGGCGATCCAGCACCTCGAAGGCGGCATCGTGCGCGAAATCTATGTCATCGAGGGGCAAAGGGTTCATGCCGGCCAGGCGCTGATGCAACTCGACGACACCGAGACGAGGGCGTCGCTCGACCTTCTGCGGGGTCAGGCGGATGCGCTTGCGGCGGAAGAGGCCCGTCTCGAGGCCGAGCGGGACAAGGCGGACGCGATCGATTTTCCCAAAGATCTTTTGGCGCGCAAGAGCGACCCGAAGGTTGCGGAAGCGCTGCGCGGCGAGCAGAACACCTTCGATACGCATCGCGCGACGCTGACCAAGCAGGAAGCGATCTACAATCAGCGCATCAGTGAAAACCGGCGCATCATTGCCGGTCTGCAGAGCCAGCAGGAAGCGGTCGACCAGCAGAGTCAACTGATCGCGCAGGAATCCGACAGCGTTCAGCAGCTCTACACAAAGGGCCTTTCGACATTGCCGCGCTTGCTGCAGCTCAAGCGCCAGGCTGCGGATCTCGCAGGCCAGCACGGCCAGATCGCCGAGAAGGTTGCGCAGGTGGATCTCGATTCCGGCGAAAACGAGCTGCAGATCGTCAATTTGCGCAACCAGTTCATGAACGATGTCGTGAAGGAACTGCGCGACACCCAAACCAAGCGCTTCGAAGCGATGGACCGCCTGCATGCGGCGATCGATGTGGTATCGCGCCTGAAGATGACCGCGCCCGTCGCCGGCAAAATCGTCGGGCTCGCCGTTCACACCAAGGGCGCGGTTGTCAGGCCGGGCGACACGGTGATGGAGATCGTCCCGGTCAATGACCAGCTCGATGTCGAGGCGCATGTCCGCCCGGAAGATGCCGATGACGTGCATATCGGCATGACGGCAAAGGTCAATCTTGGCGCCTACAAGCAGCGCCGCCTGCCCATGATCACGGGCACGGTGATCGCGGTCTCGGCGGATCGCCTCATCGATCAGCGCACCAACCAGCCTTATTTCAGCGTCATGATCGCCGTCGACCGAAACCAGCTCAGGGACTATGCCGATGCGAGGCTGATACCCGGCATGCCCGTCGACGTATCGCTCGATACCGGGTCGCGCACCGCGCTCGAATACTTTATCGAACCCATAACAAGCGTATTCCGCCACGGAATGCGGGAACGCTAGGGCAGAAGAGGGGCCGAATGTCCAGGATAACGACCACAGCCGGAGCGGCTCTTGCGTTGCTGTTCATGCCATGCGCAGCGCTGGCGGAGAATTTTTCCGGCATCCTCGACGGTTCGTTCGCCTACAGCAACGACCGCATCGGCCCGGCGATCGACACGGACCAATATACGGTGCGCGGCGCGCTGCTCTATACGGTCGACAACCCCGGCTTCGGATTTCAGCTCGAAGGACAGGATAGCTTCTACTACGGACTCAAGTTCAACGATGCGCATCTGTGGTCCGCTGGCGGCAGCATGTTTTTCCGCGACAACAAGGGGACGATCGGATTCAGCGGCAGCTATTTCGCAACGGATGCGCCCGCCGCTCCCTTCTTCACGGGAAAGAAATCGATCGAGAGCTATGGTGTGTTCGGCGAATACTATCCGTTCGGCAACCTCACGCTTCAGATCAAGGGCGGCGGCACATCCGGGCCAGTCGGACTGGCGAGTTACTTTGCGGGCGGCGGCATCATCTTCTACGACAGCCCCGACCTCGCCGTGCACGCCAACATCAACTACACCTCGTTCACCTCCGGCGATGACTGGACGGATTTCGATCTCGGCGCGGAATATCTGCCCTTCAACAGCGTTCCGGTCAGCATCAATTTCGGCTACGATCACGCCATCGTCGGCGGCATCGGCTACACCAGCACGGTCTATGCCGGCCTCAAGTATCATTTCGGTTCCGGCAATGTGCTTTCGACCTATCACCGCACCGGCCCCGTCGAGTTCACCGGCAACGCGACGCCGGGCGGCAATCTGAAGTTCTGAGGCGCCTGGGTGACGCGGTGGCGAGTGCTTCCATTCCGCCGATGAGACGGGCCCTGGAGCAGGCTCTCAATATCGTCGAGCGTCTGGATCGGGCTAAATCGCCGTCGACTGCCAGCCGCGCCTTCTACGACGCACTCGCGCCTCTCGGTGCACGCGGTTTTGGAGCGCGTGCCTATGTGGCGGCGGGCGGGAGCGATGACGGCGCGCCGGGCTTTGTCTATGCGCAGATCCTGCCGCCGCGTTGGCGTGAAAGCGCTTCGGCGCGTTATGTGGAGAAGCTCGATCCCTTGCCGAAAGCAGCACGGCGCCTTGGGCGGCCCGCCTTCCTGTGGAGCGAGGCCTCGCCGCGCAACGATCCGAAATGGGCTGGCTACTGGAAAGCTCTCAGTGATCTCGATGTCGGCGAAGGCACGGCGGTCCATTTGTTCGCGCCCAACGGCATGACCAGCCGCGTCACTGTCGGATTCGAGCGCACCACACTCGATCCGTCGGAGAGGCGGGCCGTCGAGCTCGCCAGCTATGCGCTACTGATGAGACTGCAGGCCCTTTCGCCGATGTCGCCCGCACGCGCGCCGGTGCTTTCGCCGCGCGAGCGCGATTGCCTGGCCTATGTCGCACAGGGCTTTTCAGACGCCGAGATCGCCCAGCGCCTGTCGATTACCCAGTCGACCGCGCATTTCTACATCGAGAAGGCCAAGGGAAAACTGGGCGCGAAGACCCGCGCTCAGGCCGTGGCCCATCTCATCGCTTCCGGCCTTTTCTGACCCTCCCTCCAAATGGAGGGACGCGCCAGGTTTCCGCTACGGCCATGCTCTGCCTGGTTCGATTCAGTGGAGGCTGGCATGCGTGTTCGTCTTTTTTCCGGTCTGCTTTCGGCTCTTGTCCTCGCCCCTCTTGCGGTGGCGGCGGCACCGACATTTCTCATCACGGATCTGGGATTGGCGAACGTCCCTGCTGCGGTAAACGAGAAATCGCAGGTTCTGATCGACGGCAATTTTTCCGGCGCACACAATTTCGTCTGGACGAATGGCAGCACGAAGGACGTGAGTGTGGTTCCCGACCAGGTCTTCGATTTCAACGACAAGGGAAGAATTGTTGGCTACACGCTTGACCCAATGAACGGGGCCACCACGCCGGTCTATTGGCCGAAAGCAGGCAAGGAGCCGCGCACACTCGAACAGTCCCTTCCCGGTGGAAGCAGCTATGACAGAGCGACCGGAACAAACACCGCCGGGCAGATGGTGGGCTGGCTCTACTACAGCGATTTCCAGTCGGGCCCGGCCTATTGGGATGCCCATGGCGCGTTGACCGATCTAAGGCCTTACGTCGAGCTGCACGGCTTTCTTTTTCCCAATTACCCGAAGATCAACGACAAAGGTGTCATTGCAGTTACGTCCGGCGCGCATGGTTATCGCATCGACGCCGCGTCGCTTGTGTCCGTGCAGCTTGCGGGCTTCGACACCGAGCACGCGTTTCAGTGCAATGATTGCAGCCAGGCCCTCGGCATCAACGACAAGAACAATGTTGTGGGGTCCAGCCGCGCAATGTTCACGCGCAAGGATCAGAGCACGGGCGTGCGCAACCAGGCGACCCTCTGGAACAACAAGTCGAAACCCAAGGATCTCGGCGTATTGCATATCGACGGGTATCCGGACGTGAATTCCAATGCGTATGCCATCAACAGCTCCGACTGGGTCGTGGGGGTCGTCGACAATTTCGGCAGCCTGCAGCGTCCCTTTCTCTGGACGCCGGACGACAAGATCAAGGATCTGAACAAGCTGATCGATCCGTCCGATCCCAAATACGGGCTGGTGACGCTTCTTACCGCCAGCGCAATCAACAACAAGGGGCAGATCGTGGGCGTGCTGTCCGATTCCACGCAAGGCGGAGCGCAGCGCATCTACATGCTGACGCCGGTCCAGTAAGAACCCGGCATTTCCCAGGGAATCTGCCCGTCCGGAACGAACCGCCATCCAGCCCGTTCGCTAGCGGGAGCGCACGATTGTCATCGAATGCGCTTCTTCATCCGTGGCCGGTTTCATGCCGCGGCTTGACGACAGACGTGCGGCAGGATTCCAGAACCTCGGCAAATGGAACGACGAAGAGCACATTGCCATCGCAATCGATGGCCTCAAACGAACATTTGCGAGGATTCAGCCGTTCGACCAGCAATTCGTGCCACGTCAATTGACCTGAGAAATTCGCGAATCCATCCGTGTACGGATGGAAAAAACCGCGCAAGTCATTGAAAAACCTGGAGCGGGCGAGGCGAATCGAACGCCCGACCCTAACCTTGGCAAGGTGATCGCACTATTAAAGAAATGGCTGAAATCAAAGCTTTTATCGCTCTTTGATGATAAAACATAGCATGAACGCATGAAGAACTCGGGAGAACGTAATCCCGAATTTTTCTCGAACCGACATCCACCTCCATCCAATTCGAGATGTATGGAGGGGATGTCTTGTCGAATTGATAGTTGACGCACTTTTGACGCTGACCGGCGGATTCTTCTCAATGTTGCCCGCAATTATTGCGGCACCCGGCGGGTCACCGGCTGACATCCTTGTCGAGCCTTTGCTTGGGAAGGAAGCGGCCAGACCAGTCTCTTCTATCGCTACAAAACGGATAGTGGCTCCGGTTTTGTGCCGCATGCCCAAATCTCCGCGACAGGTCAGGAGTGGACTTGGGTTCTCTGGAACGCCGCAAGTGGAGAGTTTCAAACTTAGAAGGTGCGGAATTCGCGAACGACGGACTTTAGAGCTCATGGAATTCCGCAAGGCCGACACCATGACTGACGCACTCGAACGCCTCCGCGTCGATCGGTCAGCATTGCGGAGCGTAGAGCAACTAGAGCGTGGTCCGCTCATACTGAAGCGTATCCTGCGTTCGCGATGTGCGTCGGGACGAGGATCTGCTCGACATAGGCCAGGAAGCTTCGGCCGTTGATGGGACCGTCGATCACACAGGGCGCCGCGATGCGGTCGTATCGTAGGGCCGCCAGAAAGGTTAGCGTCCGCCATTTGCCGAACGGGGCCTTGGCCACCAGCCGCTGGCCGCGCCGACAGCGGCCATGGGGGCGCGTCATGTTGGTCTTGGCCCAAGTCTCGTCGATGAAGACCAGCCGAGAGGGATCGCATTTGCCCTTCCAGCGCTCGCGCCGCCTGGCGACGTCAGAATTTCGGATCAATTCTAGAGTAATGGCCGCTGGGATCTGTGGGATCTCCCACATCCGTACTGCATCAACTTGAAAGCCCAACGATTTCAGTGCCACGCTTGAACGCCGGACTATCTCACTAATCCGATTGAGCTTCCAACAGTGCGGATTTCTCGGGGGAAACAACCGCGCAAAATCAGTAGCGTGAAATTCTGTCCGTTTTCCCGCAGTCCGCAATGGAGAATATGGGCCAGATAGACACAAAATTGGCCTCTTGCGCGGGTCACGCAATCCGGAGCCTTGAGGGCAATGCCGGCGCGAATTTTGGCGTTGTTCACCGGCCGAAAGCGGCGCGGAGAAAAATATCGTGGGCAGTAATTGCGGAGGCGGGGCGCGATGATGTTTCGTACAGCGGTGTAGGCTAGTGTGTATACCGACTATTTGGCCTGGCAATGATTCTGCACAAAAGCCTAAACCCTTCCTAGGGTTGTGGCGGACACTATAACCGCTGGATCAGTCAGGTCGTTCCGAATGTTCCCAGCATTGAATGCGAGCGCTGCCCAGATCTGCGGCCGGCTTCTCAGAGATGTGGAGATGATTTTTGACAAGCGTATTTGGACTGGCCTCCTCGCCCTCAGATGGCCTCTTTTGCTCACCCTGGTTGCAACGAACCGCCGGTTGAATAATATCGCCCGGGGCATAGGGGGAGGGGCTCTTGAGCTTCAGGGGCTTTCCGGACAATCCGGATAAAGCGGAGGCGTCACCTGCATCGGGCGATGCGTCTTTGTCATGGGAATTGCTGGTTACGGACGGGCATGTTCTTGCCGCGCAATTGCGGCGCGTCGCTCCGTGGCTCGTCGCTGCGGGGATAGTCCTTCTGATTGTTGCAGTGAGCTTGCCTGCAACGGACACGTCATCGCCATGGGCATGGACATACGCGACATCGTCGCAGCGCATCGAATTGAATCGTAGTCAATACATCCAACCGATCATCGACCGCCTTCAATATGCGCCAACACAGCAATTCACACTTCAGCAGGTTCAGGACTTGGCTCCCGTTGAGGAATTGCCCGAGGCGATAACTGCAATCCTCTCCAATCTGAATGCTGGCGGAGGGCTGACCCCCAAGCTCTACTTTAAAGAAATTCCTTCGTCTTCATTCTGGAGTTGGGAATGGATGCCCCGCGCGCAAGCGGATGGCAGTCCTGTTGAAGTGATACAGCCAAATCCCGATGGGAAATTTCCCGATTACATCTATGTCGCGAAGGGCAGCGATGACACATACTCCTTTGGCGCGTTTTCACGTGAAATGCTTGAGTATCCAAACGGGGCCAGAGAGCCGAAGGTTGTGCGATGGGTCGCCGTTGCACGAAAATTTTCATCCGGCTGGAAGTTGGTCTCGCTGAACTCGAACGATTTCTATCTCGCAGCAGGCATTCCGAGCGCCACGGTATATGAGATCCCGACGTCACTTCGGCTCGCGCTGAATTTGCCGGAGGCGAAATAATGGCCCAGCTCGAATTTTACTTCTATCAGCTTTTCGGTCTGTTCGGCTTCGCGGGCTTTTCCGTCACGACCGTACTCGTCTGGGCATTTGTCATTTTTCTGATAGTGAGATTTCGGTGGTTTCGCAGAACCGTCTGGTTTCTCATCGCTCTTCCGTTTGCGACGATCCTCGCAGTGTTGGGCGTAATTGCCTTTCCAATTTGGTACATCACGAGCGCTATCGCGCGTTGGATCATTCCGCAGGGCGCGATTGAGGCAACTCTGAACGGATTTCTCCGTCTGGGGACTTCGTTCACGGAAGACGCGCTGCCGCAGGGGAGAAAGGCCGAGTTTGCAAATCAGACCTGGCCTGAATCTCTATTCCCGTTTCTTTATCGCGATGTGCCGGAAGACATCGCCAGGCCGCTATGGGAAGACGGCCGCCTCGTTGGTGGCGTTCCCATGGCTTGGCTGGGCGATCGAGAAGTCACCTATGAAGGACTGCGTTCTGTAACGGGGTTCGCCTATGCGGCCGCCTTTACGCAAGTGTTCCCACCGATACTCTTTCTCCTATGGAATATCGCTGAGGTCGTCTGGAGAACGATCAAATCCGTTGCCGCGAGTTCTACACCAATTGAGCAATGGCCGGGTGAGCAGGCTGTTCAGATTCCGTGGGCGTGGTGGTTCGATCAAACCAAGGAAACGGTTTGGTACAACACACAGCTTGTAGGTTCACAAGTCGGTTCTTTCGCGTTGTTCTGGGGACTGTTTGGCGCAGGCGCACTGCTCATCCTGTTTGTGCTGGCCATGCGCGGATGGATCAGCGATCGAGCCAGGCCTTACGAACTGGCCACAAAGGACGCATTGGTACGCTGGCCGTTCCGGGCAGAGACACGCGGTCTTGTGAACGAGGCCTATCGCAAACAGCTAACGCTTCTCGAAACGCGATTGAAGAATTCGAAGCTCTATCATATTGGTGAGGCGACGGGTGTGCTTCGGATGCGCGGCGATCCGGCGGCCCCTGCTACCGGTCAGGCGATGAGGCTCGACGCCGAGTCGATTTTCCAGCACGTGATGGTTCTGGGCGGCACGGGCGAGGGCAAGACCACCGCCATCATTAAGCCGCTTCTGAACCAAATCACGCCGTGTCGGGAGTTCGGCATTTACGTCTGCGATGCGAAGGGCGTCCTGTGGCGTGACGCAAAACAGATTGCGGAACGGGCCGGCCGCAAAGACGATGTCGTCGTTATCGGAGCAGGTCTCGATCACGCCGGTATCGATGTGATCGGCAACCTGACGCCGGCGCAGGTCGCTGGAACGCTGCGATCAGTGCTTCGGCAGCTCGGCCGTTCCGGCGGTGACGATTTCTGGCCTGATCTCGCGTCCAATCTGATCCGGCATGTTTTGACGATCGCCAAAGCGTACGCGCACACCGATCATGCCAAGGAGCGCGCAAAGGACGCCAACCTCCATCCTTACAGCCTGTGGTGGACATATCAGGCGATCCTGAACAGTTCCCGATTAGATGTTGCGATCGAGGAAACGATCCAGTTCGCGCAGCAGATTTTGAACAAATGCGAGACGCTTCCCGAATCCGAAGTCACATCAATCAGGAAATTCTACGAATCGGAGCTCATGTCCGACGATGTTCTGGCGAGCATCGAATATTTGCGTGGCGCGTGGGAAAGCATGGCTCCGGAAACAAAGTCCGGAATCGTGGCGTCTGTCACGCAGCTACTCGATGGCTTTGCGGGTGCAGCCGTTCTGAGAGAACGTTTTGCCAGCGGCCGTCCAGGAGGCGCCGAGATTTCGGCGGCGCTGAACGGCAAGATATTACTCAACAGTCTCTCGACCGTCGAAGACGGACTGGCGGCCAGGCTCGTCAGCATTCTCCTGAAGACCTCGCTCTACCGCGAAGGGCGGCGTCGGGAAATGCGTTGGAAAGACGAAGGCGCCGGAAAGAGTCCTCAGGACCAACCATGCCTCGTCGTCATGGACGAGGTGCAGGAGATCGTTACGGCCGATCCGGTATCCGGGCTCAGCGATAGTACGTTCTGGAATGTCGCGCGAAGCGCCGGGCTGGCGGGCGTGTTTGGAACACAGACACTGGCCGCGCTGAAGCAGGCGATAGGCAATGACGCGACGAGCAACTTCCTTCAGCAAGCGCGCTCCAAAGTCTTCTTCCGATCGGAAGACAAGGAAACTGTCGAGTATGCCTGCTGGCTGGCGGACAAATTCGAGCGCAATCGCGTGTATGACGACGGACAACGGGAGAGTGTTGAGCATCGCGCGATTCTGGATGGCTGGGATCCGTTTGCTCCATTGCCCGAAGACCAGTCATTCGCTGGCGGGCCGTTCTGGTTCTTCCGCGCGGCTCGTTACGTTCTCTTTCCGGACGGCGGCACTGTTCCGGTTCCGAGCACCCGAGCGCGCTACGAAGCCGACACGCGCTTTGTGCCAACACGAAAAAAAGCACTACTGGCTGGGGCTATCGGGGGCATGTGGAATCTACGAGGAGGCCTGGCAGGCGCTTTTGCGTCCTATCAGCAAAACGAGATGCACAGGCTTAGTGCGCTCGAACGTGCGACTTGGCGGGCCGAAGACAAGGAAGAGAAGTATCGGCAGCAGGGAAACGAGCTACGGCAAGCGCTCATGCCCTCTGACATCATCGATATGGGCCGCTGGCATGCATTCGCGCATATCCAGCGCGCAGGCGTGTCGCGCCAAGACATCATTCGGGTGACCCATGACTTCGACTAGGACACTCGCATTCGGTTTGGCGCTGTTGCTCGCGTCTGTCGCGGCAGTACAGGCCGAAGGCACGTTCTTCAAACCTGCAAAACAGGTTTTGCCGCCCGCCACGACGAAAACTGCGGCTCCCGCGACCGAGGATACCGACAAGGCCACATCGCCCTCGTTTCCTGACGTGCTGACCGGCAGTCCCTCGGTTGTCGATACTGCAACGCTTGTCGTCGACGGGCATCGCGTTCTGCTTATGGGCATCGATGGACTAACGGGTGTGTACGCGAGCGGCCTTCAGACCTTTATTGCGAGCTACGGAAATTCGGTTACGTGCACGCTGATTGCGCAGGGACCTTATTATCATTGTGTCACCGCCTCTCAGAACGTAGACGTAGCAGAAGCCGCTCTGCTCAACGGCGCGGCCAAAACCAACGACAGTGCGACGCCATCGCAGAAGGCCAAGGAAGCGCAGTCGAGAAGCGCGGGGCGAGGCGTCTGGGCCAGTACTGGCCAATAACACGGAGGGAGAAAATGCGCAGCAAAGCGATTGTAGCGAGTGTCGTTGTGTTGAGCTTGTTAGTTTCCGCGTGTGCAACGCCGGGCCAGGGGCCGTCTCAGAACCAGCAGACGGGCGCTGTTATGGGCGCGCTCCTTGGCGGTCTTCTTGGAGCGGCTGTCTCCAAGGACAAGGGGCAGGGCGCGCTGCTTGGTATGCTGGCCGGCGGCTTGATCGGTGCCGGGGTTGGCAGCTATCTCGACGAAAAAGAAAGGCGGGAAATGGCGGAGGCAAGTCTTCGCGCCGCTGCGCACGCAAAAACTGGCGAACGAATTGCCTGGGGTGGCGAGGTCGCGGCGCAGCAGCAAGCGTCCCAACAGACCGCTGCGCCTGCGACCAAGAAACTCAAGAAGAGCAAATCGCAAAAGACTCAAACGGTTTCCAATGGCGCGGGTTGGGTAACGCCGGCGAGTTCAACCAAGACCGCCAGCGCCGATCCAAACGCTGCAACCGGCTGGGTCGTGCCTGTCAGCGACACCTATACAAATTCAAGCGGCCAGACCTGCCGTGATCTTCAGCAGGTGGCAAACAAAGGCGGCAAAACCTATCAGCAGAATGTGCAAGCATGCCGTACTGCCCAAGGCTGGGTGGTGCCGCAGGCGTAGTTGATCAATCAAAGAGATCGTCCACGATGTTGTCTGAGCATGAGAAAAATGAGCTGGTTGAGAACCTAATTCGCGATTCCTTTTTCGACCTATCCAACCTAGACGCTTCGAACGAGGAAAGAATAGACGTCGCGCGGCGGTTGGTGGCGCATCCCCAATTCGATGTCTCTTCTCCTAAGAATGGGGCGGTCTTCTATAGTGGAGATTTCGATAAGGATCGACACGGGCAGACTTTGAACTCTGTTTATTTTTTGGACCATGACGCAATTCCTTACACGTCAGACGCGCAACCCGGCTACGGGGAGGCTCTCAATCGCGAGCGCGCGGATCGGGTAGTCGATAGCGAATACGGGCGTGGCACACGATTGGAAAGAACGCCGGGAGGTCGCTCGCTTGCTCGTATTTTAGACGGAATTGATCCTTACAAAGACGCAAGAAACCAAGAAAAAGTGAACACCATCAAAGCAGATGCGAACAATGTCTTGCGCGATGCGTCTCAAAAATTTGCCCGATCGGCATCAGGCGACACGCGCGTGTTTAGCGCGGACTATGCGAGGAACGGAACGCTCGCAAGTGTTGAAATTCCTGAACTGCTGAAAAACTCCAAAGTGACTTCAATCAACGGCGAACCGCGACAAAACCTGGCAGATCTGTACGAGAAAGATCCAAAGGCTGCAATGGATCGCATAAGCGCGCGGCAAATAAGTATGGGCGAAACGGCGGCGCGATCTCACGCTGATTTTCCTGCGCTTCGGGATGTAGAGCGCCAAAAGGTGGCGTACACGCGTCAGCTTATTGAGGACGCACGGCTTCCTTCAGATTTTGGACAACGCGCATCGAAAACTGGGGCACGCGTCAGTACTGATCAGCCAAGGACAAAGTCGGGTCTAAGACCTCCACCAGCGTCTTCCGTTCAACGCAAACCGAACACCGTTGGTATCGAGCAACCGAGAACGAGATCTGGTCTGCGGCCGCCTCCGGCATCAAAGGCCCCTGCGCCACGCGGACACGCGCAGGCGGAGCAACCGAAAACAAAATCGGGCCTGAAATCTCCACCGCCCTCGCAACCGCAGCCCAAACAAAGTGAGTCAAGCAGCGAACAACTCAGAACCAAAGCTGGCTTGCGCCTGCCACCGGCGTCAAAGCCAGTTTCGGATCACGCACGCTCTGCCGCTGAACCGCAGAAGACCAAGTCCGGGTTGACGATGCCCCCACCTCCGCCGCCACCTCGACCGGCTCCGGATCGAACCAAAGGGCGGGGCCGGTAATTCGCGTCGCAAAATGCTCAGCGGCGTGGTGAAAAATCATGGCGGTAGTGCTTGCCCAGCCCGGATCAGCCCAATATCGGGTATTCGGCATTCAACTGAATTCCGGGTCCGTGTTGTCGATCCTCTGGAAATCTGGAAAAAATAGAGAGGATGCAGGGAGTAAGTGCCTATGTGGCACCGCAAAACGGCCGTTCGGCTCATAACCGCCTTTGTGCTCGGGTCTCTTTGCGCATGCACAACCCCGGCTCAGCGCCAAACTGCGGTCGAACGGGTCAACTCGGTCTGGGCCGCTGACAATCAGGACATACGTTCCAAACTGGCGTCGCGAAGGGTGACCGCATCTCCGGAACAATCGATGCAAGCGGCAGAGCTTGCGCTACGCCGGATCGGTCTTGAGGATGTCAACACAGACCGGAAAGCGGGCCTGGCAACATCGAAACGTCAGTACTCCAACGCTGCTTGGTCTTGGAGCGATGCCGTCAAACAAGCCGAAGAGCCGAGGCTGAGGCAGATATTCGTCGATGCAATTGGACCGCAAGGGGCTTTTCTGGCGTTGGATCCAAAGGATGAGATCCTGTCGGCAACCGTGAAGGTCGCCGCTTCGGGGAAAAAAAATTTGGCAGTCGTGACCATCGATTTTCGGTCCGACACTGCGGGCGGCGCTTCTTGTGCCGGAGGCTGCGTCGTGGAAATTCCGCCCGCTGCGTTGCGTGCCGGCCTCTACGAGTTCTGGCAGGCGTTTGACAGCGAATTGACTGACCTTCAGACAAAGGCTCGCCAGACAAGAAAGACCAAGGTCCCGGCTCAGCAACAACCGGCAAAACAGAATCGATCGCCAAATGAATGGGTGGTGCCACCAAAATCCTGGGTGCTTCCGTCTTCGCATTAACAATGGAGGTGTGCAGCCATTTAGGCCAATTTTCGGCACCAAAGAGTGGCGCCATTGGACTTACCATGCATTCCAAGGAACATGCAATTTCAAACAGACGCCGGGGCGCGTGAACCACATCGAAACTCTGATGCTTGGGCCACGTTACTGACCGTTCGCAGTCGCGGAATAAATTGCGGACTGTCGGATAGTCTAGGGGAATTTCGCGAAGCGCGATTAGGAATTTTGAGAGAAGTGGGCGGACAAGCAGTCCGCATGGTGACGACCTGCTGGACATCGAGCCCGCCATTTACTGCCGCGCACTTTAGGTATTCGCTTGTTATGAGGACGTTGGGGATTAAGTTGCCGCACTTCCGCAAGGCGGAATACCGTTTGGCTTGACAGTTAGGGCGGCGCGGTCTTAAGCACGCCGCCCAAGATTTTATTGTTGCGGGCGAACGCGTATGAACGCTTCGGCCGTATCGAGCGCCCCTCTAGCCTTTGCAATCGCTTGCATGAGGGCCGCTGTATCCCGGCCCGATAGATATGGTCCGGGAGGAGGAAGCATTTGCGTCGGCGCGGCTTCGATGTTGCGGAATCTTTGACCGCAAGCGATCTCACCGATCCGGCCGCCATTAACCCCAAACCAGGCCGCTATGTCATGCTGGCGGTCCCCGCGCGCCAGCATTCCCTTGATCACGGCTGCATCTTCTTCGGTCAGCGAGATTCCGCTGGGAAGTGCACGATGCCTCATCTGCTCCTCCTTATGCCGCTTGCCGCTTCAGGAGCTCGGTCTCGAAGGCGTCGAGAACAAGCTCATAGGAGCCTTCGTTCTTTCCGATCTTTTGCGGATCGGCCCGGAAGGCATCCATGATCACTCGATACTTCTTGACGATGGGTACAAGGCACTCGTCCAGAAATGCGGCAGGGTTCTCACTCCAGCGTACGCGGCCCTGCGCATCCCGCTTGATCAAGCTCTTAAGACCGTAAACCAGCGGCATAATCAGGCCGTCGGGATAGCTGTAAGTGACGGGCCGAGAGGTGAAGTGCGTCGTTGGCTTCGAGCGCATGTCCTTCGCCATCTTGACGACCGACAATCCGCCAAAGCGTCCCTCGCGGTCGTTGTACGCATCAGGAAAGGCTTCGTAGATTTTGTCGTAGAGCTTCGGCAACTCGGCTGCGAGCGTAAGCGCACTGGCCACGGCAGTGTTGTGAAGCTCGTGCGTGTACTCGCCACCCGTGGGCTTCGAGACCGTCTCGTCGCTCATCAGTTCGTCGAACATTTTCACGCAATCGCCTTTCTTGCTGTAGATGTTATAAGGCGGGATGCGGATGTGGCGTAGGTGCTCGGGAAGTTCGAGCACGGATAGCGGAATCCAGGCCAACGCGATCAGATCGCGGACCTTGATGTCGCCGCCGTCGTTTGTCTTCCACTCGATGCGAGACGCGATCTCGGGCGGCAACGACTTGCGAAGGCACCGTGATGCGTCTGCATGGGCACAAGTCCATGCAGACGACGATCGACTACTACTGCGGGCCGGAGCGCAAAGCCGCGTTCGAGCACTTCGATCAAGTCATCTTGGACTTGCGGCGGACCAGTCGTGACGAAGGATTGAAGCGCAAGAAACCTGCAACAAAGAGTGTGGCCTCATATGCCGTCCAATAGACGATTTGCGCTGAATATCGAGGAATGGCCTGCATCGGACCGCGCCGCGTGGGAGGCGGCGCGGGCGCCAGGCGACGTGCTTGACCCCGGTGCACCGGCGAGTGAGTGGTCGCCGGCGACGGTGCGGTGGATGTCCAACACATATGGGCATTGGCTCGCATGGCTGAAGCAATCCGGACGTCAAAGCGAGGATGCCAAAGGGGCAGCGGATGTCACGCGGGAGAATGTTGCGGCCTACGTGGCGCATTTGCGATCCGTAACCGCGTCCTCTTCGGTGGCCGACCGGGTTCAGAAACTCATGTATGTCAGCATGGCGCTGGCACCCGAGCGCGACTGGGCATGGTTGCGGCTGGTGTGGCGTCGGGTGAAGGCAGTCGCCAAGCCAGCGCGCGACAAACGCTCGCGTCTGGTCGGATCACACCAACTGTTGCAGCTCGGTCTCAAACTGATGGAGGACGGCGAGAGGCAATCGCCGATCTCGTCGATGGACCGCGCCATCCTCTACCGGGACGGCCTGCTGATCTCATTCCTGTCCTTGCGGCCGGTGCGGCTGCACAATCTGACGACAATTGTTCTCGGTGAGCACCTGACGCAATCCGATGGCGGGTGGAGGCTGCACTACGCTGCCCCGGAAACCAAAGGCCGAAAGGCGCTGCCAATGGCCTTTCCGGGCGAGCTTGTACCTCACCTTGAACGCTATCTGGCGCACCACCGGGTGCTTCTGTTCCCGCGCAACCGTGGATCAAGGCAAGCGGTCACAAGCGACCCGGCGAATTGCCAGAACCTCTGGGTCTCGATACGCGGTCAGGCGATGGATCGGACATCGATCTATCGGACGGTTGTCGCAAGGACGCGCAGCGCGTTCGGAAAGGCGATGAACCCGCATCTTGCGCGCGACGCCGCGGCGACAACTCTAGCTGAGCACGATCCCAAGCATGTCCGCATAGCTAGCGCGATTCTCGGTCACGTGTCGGCGTCAACAACGCAGCGCCACTACGATCAGGCGCGCTCATTCGAGGCAGCGCGACGCCACCAGGAAAATATCCGCATTCATCGAAACTCCCGTTGCAAGTTGTCATTTGGCGAGTGTGACGCGAATGCGTAGCGGACTTTACGTTTTCAAGTAGAGAAATCAGAGCGCACCGACAACGGCAATCGTTCGGTCCACAATTTTTGATCATGGAGATGGTGCCGCCCCCGTAGCTAACAGCGAGAGGCGTCCCCGCCCAGTGGGTGGTGCCTAGCAAGTTGTTCTGCTGTATCGGAAGTACTCTAAGGATCGTGGTTCAATGGCGACCACTCAAGTGCGACGCCGCCACCATAAACCCCACGGGACCGTGCGGTGCCGAACATGATTGCGGTCTGATCGGCGAGGAGAGTCACGAGGTGGGAAATGAATAGTTAGCGATGAAAGCAAACTCCCTTCTGACGATGCGTGTGGCAATTGAGGCTTTATAGGAGCGGATGCTTGACGCAGGCACTTAAGGAGTCCACGCCACGACGGGGAGACAGCGAATGTGCTCGAATCCACTTTATCGTCCGCAACGCAACCATTGTAGAGACGCCGCGGGTCCTTGCGTAGGCGGTGGCCCCTGTAGCAAAATCACTGCGAGCGGTTTGGGGGAACAGCATGATTCACGCATCCAATTGCGCCGCGCTCGCCGCGGCATTAGCATTCGCCTGCACAGCATCGTCATCACAAGCCGCTGGAATTGGCGCCAGCTACGGTTCGCGCGAACCGCACACTTGTGTTTCGCGCACTGCGCCCAAGGGCGGCCCTATAAATGCCGCACAGGCCAGGCAGTATTTCCAGTGCGATGCCGAAATGCTGACGGCACGGTCCAACGGCCAGGCGCTCACGCTCGTTACCGGGGTCAGTGTGCAGGTTGGCGCCGGACGTCCGTTCACAATGGGCGCCGATGACACGGGTGACAATGTGGATGACGGTATCGATCCGCGTTTCACAGTCTATCCAATTCGTGGAAGCTTCACGGAATGGACCTGCGACAGGCTTGATGCCTTCGGTTCAGGCGCCGGCCGAAACTGCTCGAAGATCGCAATGCCGCATGCCGCAGGGATTTGCTTCATGAGCAACACCCGGGAGTGGCACTGTCGCATGACGGATTTCAATGCCGGGTCTCCGGTCCAATCTCAGCCCGCGCCAAAGACGGACTGACTAACAAGCCATACTGATGAGCGAACCTGCAGTGCCACAAAGCATCGTACCGGAACCGCCGAATAAGCGCGGCCGCTCGCGCCTCATCGATCCGCTGGTCGCGAGCGTGCCCACTTTGATCGGGGTGCTTGTCGGCGCCGTTACCAGTCATTTCGCCGAAGCGCAGAAAGCGGATATCGAGCGACAAGACAGATTTCACCGCGAGCAAATTGAGCGGATCGCGGCCGTAGCGCATGCCTACGATTCCATGACGACGCCACTAACGACGATGCTCTCCACGATACAGACGCAACAACCAGCGCTATGCCGCTATATGCCGATGGCGGTGGCGGCGGAAGCAAGGCTGCGCGGTGCAAATCTGCTGCACGGCCGGGAATTCTCTCCCGGCACGGTCGATCCCAATGCCACCGCGGAATATGAACATGAGATCGACGCGCTGACGAACGCTGCCGATCCCAACGTCAAAAACAGCGCAAATTTGCTGAAAGCCATGATCGGTGCGTACGCCGCAATGCTCACCGGCGTGGATAGCGCCGATCAGCAGTTTGCGCAAAAGCGCGAGGCATTTCAGGCGACGCTGCTGTTCGAAGTGAAGGTCTATTTCCCCAAGCCCATCCGCGCGGACGTCCGAGCGACGACTGATGGGTTGGCCGAGATCGGGAAACAGGCATCATCCGTTCAATTGCCAAACCGGCTCTGTTCGCTGGACGCAGCAGGCTTGAGCAAAAAGCTGCTTGCGCTGAACGTGGACGGAACGCGGGAAATGACGAATTTCGCGCAAAGTCTAGAACCGGATCTGCAAGACGAAGTCGACGGCAAAACGTAGGCGCGCCTTCCGGACCTGCTGCAGAAGAGTATCTGATCTGCATCTGGCTGCGGCCTTTCTGAATCAGGCGGAATGGTAAAAACAATCATGAGGAAGTTGGATACAGCGCAGAACAAGTTCGGCTGGAGCAGGTGAGTACACCCCCCCAGCGGAAGCAATCTGCTAGCCGGTTGATCAGCCGGCCGGCACACCAGTGGCAAAAGTTCGTGACTGACCTTGAACTGCAATGGGACCAACCGGTGGGGGCAGTCAGGTCGGAAGTGTCGCTGTTCCACAGGACCAGATTGAGAATGCGCGGCAGGCGTTGCACGTGGGCAATGCACTGCATCACGGTGGAGTAGGCGCATGCATCCCAGCGCGGCTGCAAGCGTTGAATCCTTATCATATGCGGAAATGCCCAGTTTCAGGAAGCTTTTGCCGATCTGGCTGGCATTGCCATGCCTGGTTCTCGCGCCTGCGGCGATCGTTAAGGTCCGGTGTCGGCATCGGCCGCCCTCGCCGGTATCTCGAATTGGCACGCCGAAGTGACGCCGGCTGAAAAGGCACAGCGGATTCGGTCCCTCACCAAACATGGTCATCGCGTGCTGATGACAGGTAGCGGCATCAACGACGCGGATGCATTGGCGATGGCGCATGTCTCCATCGCGCCCGGTTCAGTTGCCGATGAGAGGCAGTTTGCCGCTGACATGGCGACTGATCGGCGTTGCGATGGGAGCTCCAAGATTCGCGCCGTGCGCGTTGTGAGCTTCCGATGCCACGAATTGGAACTGGAGCGCACTGCAGGAACTCTGATAGGAGACCTCTTAGCACCAAATTCTTCTCGCAGATTGTAGAAATCGATCGCCGCGCGCTACAGAATCATTGCCTTGCGGCGCGAGCGCCAGAGCTTTTCGCCGTGGTCCTTATTAAATCCTTATTCCGGCGCGCTCTCTTCCACATGGATTTCTAACGGGCATCTTCACTACCTCTCCTTCTCAGGCGTAGCGGATTTGAACCGCGATGCGCCGCGAAGGCAGTGACGATGGCAGACGTTCTGAAATTTGAGGAAGCGCTTCGGCCGCCGGTGAAAGCGCGCAGCAAGACGCGCAACTCGCACCCGCAAGTATCTGACGATACTTACAGCTTCTGGCCGGAAGTTGAATCCGGCCTGTGGGTTGCCGACAGCGCGCCGGTCGATGCAGCAAATTCTCCAAAGCGGGTGTTTGTCGAGATCGGCCTGATCTTCAGCGCTATGGCGGCGCTGGTTCTGTTGACCGCCTATTTCGCGCTGCCTGTCTGAAGAACGCGAAAATCCGGCCGAAGGGCGAATCCATTTGCTGACTAGCATCAATGCTCATCCCGCGTCGTTGCCGGAACCTCCAGCAATCGCCGCGGCTCCAGATTTGGAAAGAAGGGGGCTATCCATGAGCGCAACGATGAACACGATCCGCCGTGCGTACACAGTAAGGCGCGCATTGTTCGCCGGCGCAGCTGTCGCTGCATGGCTGGTCTTCTGCGGTGCAATGGCCGTTCACGCCGATCCGCTGCCGGCGCCCTCGATGAGCGCGTCGTTGGCGGCCAACGCAAATCCTTTCAGTGTCGATCTCGATTGGGCAGGAACCTGGTATGTCGGCGGCGCGGTGAGTGGTCTTGCCTTCTATCAGGACAACCCGAATTTCGGCGTCCACTCGCAACTCGATCCCGACAACGGCCAAGCCTGGATCGAGAAGAAAGACGGCTGGTGGCAGTTCTACGTGCAGGCTGGCGCTTATTCGCTGCCGTCGCTTGGTGCCGGATACATCAAGTCATCGCTTGCTCCGGCGCTGCTCTACGGCGATGTGCCGGTCGCCTTTGCGAAGTTCGCGCCTGCCGACAATTTCTCGATTTTTGCCGGCAAGTTGCCGACTCTGATCGGTGACGAATATACCTTCACTTTCGAAAACATGAACATTCAACGCGGCCTTCTGTGGAATCAGGAGCCCGCGATCAGCAACGGCGTGCAGGCCAACTATTCGGACGGTGCCTTCTCACTCGCCGTATCGGTGAACGACGGTTACTATTCGAAGCGCCTCAACTGGATTTCCGGCCTTGCCTCCTACGCCTTCAATGGCGGAAGCGACACAGTTGCGATCATTGGCGGCGGAAATCTCGGCGACAATCCGACCACACTTCCGTTTGCCACGCCCGTGATCAACAACGGCAGCATTTTCAACGTGATCTACACGCACACCTCCGGTCCGTGGACGATCAGTCCGTACTTTCAATACGTGACCGCTCCGAAGGACCCGCTGCATGGCGCGCTCAAGGGTGCGAGTTCGACAGGCGGCGCGCTGCTTGTGAATTACGCCGTGGACGATCACTGGAAAATCGCCGCGCGCGGAGAATTTGTAACGTCGACGGGCAGCTTGGTCGCCGGATCGGCGAACATGCTGATCGCAGGTCCCGGCAGCAGTGCATGGTCGCTGAGCCTGACGCCGACCTTCCAGTACGGGCGTTTCTTCGCGCGTCTTGAGGGTTCCTTCGTCCAGGCCAGGGACACGACGCCGGGTTTCGCCTACGGCCCCGCGCTCGATCGCGATTCACAGACCAGCTTGTTGTTGGAGGCGGGAGTGTTGTTCTGATGCTTGACGTCATCCTGATCGCCGCCGGATTCGCCTTTTTCGTCGCCGCCATCGCGTATGAATACGCATGCGACCGGCTCTGAGGAGACCGTCATGGTCCTCGACTACATTCTCGGCGCAATCGTGACTATCGGCATTTTCGCCTACCTCGTCTTCGCGCTGGTCCGTCCGGAAAGATTCTGATCATGACCCCGAACGGCTGGATTCAGATTACGCTTTATTTCGTCATACTGCTGCTGACGGTGAAGCCGCTCGGCCGCTACATGAGCGATGTGTTCGAAGGCAAGAGGACATTTCTTTCACCTCTATTGCGCCCCGTTGAGCGCGTGACCTACGCGATCTGCGGTGTGCGCGAAAGCGAAGAACAGAGTTGGATCGGCTATGGCGTCGCTATGCTGCTGTTCAGCCTGGCGGGATTTGTTTCTCTCTACGCGCTGATGCGGTTGCAGGCAGTGCTGCCGTTCAACCCACAGCATTTCCCCGCGGTGGGCGAACATCTCTCGTTCAACACGGCGATGAGCTTCGTCACCAATACAAACTGGCAGTCCTACGTGCCCGAAACGACAATGAGCTATCTCGTTCAGATGGCGGGCCTGACGGTTCACAATTTCGTTTCAGCCGCCACGGGAATAGCGCTCGCCGTCGCCCTCATTCGCGGTTTCGCGCGCCGCTCGACGCAGACCATAGGGAATTTCTGGGTCGATCTCACGCGCTCCACGCTCTACGTCCTGCTCCCGATCTCGATCGCCGTCGGCCTGTTCTTCGTGTGGCAGGGCATGCCGCAGAATCTGAGCGCCTATGTCGATGCTTCCACGCTTGAAGGAGCGAAGCAGTCGATCGGCATGGGTCCTGTTGCGTCACAGGAAGTCATCAAGATGTTCGGTACCAATGGCGGCGGGTTCTTCAATGCGAACTCTGCGCATCCCTTCGAGAATCCGAATGCGCTCACCAATTTGGTGCAGATCCTGCTGATTTTCTCGATTGGCGCGGCGCTGACGAATGTTTTCGGCCGGATGGTCGGCGATCAACGACAGGGTTGGGCGATCTTTGCGGTGATGGCGGTGCTGTTCCTCGCCGGAACGTCAGTAGCGTATCGGGCCGAAGCGCAGGCCAACCCCGCCTTCCACGGCATGCATATCGATCAGATCGCCAGCGCAACACAATCGGGCGGCAACATGGAGGGCAAGGAGGTGCGGTTTGGCGTCGCCAACTCCGCACTGTTTGCGACCATCACGACCGATGCTTCCTGCGGCGCCGTCAACGCCATGCATGACAGCTTCATGCCGCTGGGCGGCCTCGTTCCGATGCTGAACATCCAGCTTGGCGAAATCATCTTCGGCGGGGTGGGCTCGGGCCTCTACGGCATGCTGCTGTTCGTGATCGTCGCCATGTTCGTGGCGGGCCTGATGGTCGGACGCACGCCCGAATATCTGGGCAAGAAGCTCGAGGCGCGCGAGGTGAAGATGGCGATGCTCGCGATCCTCATATTGCCGCTGTCGATTCTGGGCTTCACCGCGCTCGCGGCCGTTCTGCCCGCGGGGCTGGCGGGGCCGCTGAACGCCGGGCCGCACGGCTTCAGCGAAATTCTGTACGCCTACACATCGGGCACGGGCAACAACGGCAGCGCGTTCGCGGGCATTTCGGCGAACACGCTCTTCTACAATGTGACCATCGGGTTTGCGATGTTGATCGGGCGATTCCTGATGATCGTTCCGATGCTGGCGGTGGCGGGCTCGCTCGCTGCCAAGAAGATCGCGCCGGCTTCCGCGGGAACGTTCCCGACAACCGGACCGCTGTTCGTCGGCCTGGTCGCGGGCGTGATCCTGATCGTCGGCGGGCTCACCTTCTTCCCGGCGCTGGCGCTCGGTCCGATCGCCGAGCATTTCGCGATGCTCGCCGGCAGCAGCTACTGAGGGGCCGCAACGTCATGGATACGACAATTCGAAAACCCTTCGGCCTCGAGCATGAGCGCAAACGCATGCCGGTCGCCACGATGCTCGATCCCGCGATCGTTGGGCCCGCGCTATGGGGCGCGCTGAAGAAACTCAATCCGCGCCACATGATCGGCAACCCGGTGATGTTCTGCGTGGAAATCGTCGCAACATTGACGACGATCCTGTTCATTCGGGATCTGGTCGAGGGCAGGGGACATTACGGGTTCGCGTTCCAGATCAATCTCTGGCTCTGGTTCACGGTGCTTTTTGCGAACTTCGCCGAAGCCGTCGCCGAAGGCCGCGGCAAGGCACAGGCGGACTCGCTGCGAAAGACCAAGACCGACAGCATGGCCAAGCTGCTGGACGGCGCGCGCGGCGACTGGACGCAGGTGGCGGCCACGGCGCTCAAGCAGGGCGACGTCGTTCTGGTCGAAGCCGGAGACATCATCCCGAGCGACGGCGAGGTGATCGAGGGCGTGGCTTCCGTCAACGAGGCGGCCATCACGGGCGAGTCCGCGCCGGTCATCCGGGAATCCGGCGGCGACCGGTCCGCGGTGACGGGCGGCACGACGGTGATCTCCGACTGGATCAAGGTGCGGATCACCGCCGCGCAGGGCCACACCTTCCTCGACCGCATGATCTCGCTGGTTGAAGGCGCCGAGCGGCAGAAGACGCCCAACGAGATCGCGCTCAACATCCTGTTGGCGGGCATGACCCTCATTTTCGTATTTGCGGTGGCGACGATCCCAAGCTTTGCCGCCTATGCCGGCGGAAGCATCACGGTGCTGGTGCTGGTCGCGCTGTTCGTCACGCTGATCCCGACCACCATCGGCGCGCTTCTCAGCGCCATCGGCATCGCCGGCATGGATCGGCTGGTGCGCTTCAATGTGCTCGCCATGTCGGGCCGCGCAGTGGAAGCTGCGGGCGACGTTGACACGTTGCTGCTCGACAAGACGGGTACGATCACGCTCGGCAACCGCCAGGCGTCGGAGTTCCTGGCCTTGCCGGGCGTGATCGACAAGGATCTCGCCGATGCGGCGCAGCTCGCCTCGCTGTCCGACGAAACTCCGGAGGGACGCTCGATTGTAGTGCTCGCGAAGGAGAAATACGGCATCCGCGGTCGCGACATGGCGCCGACGCACGCGAATTTCATTCCCTTCTCGGCACAGACGCGCATCAGCGGTGTCGATTTCGCAGGTTCCTCCATTCGCAAGGGCGCCGTCGACGCGGTGCTTTCCTGGTGCGGACCGGCCGCTGCCGGCGAAGCAGCCAACCTGACCGAACTCTCGGACCGCATCGCCAAGACCGGCGGCACGCCCCTCGCGGTCGCGAAGGATCGTAAGCTCCTCGGTGTCATTCATTTGAAAGATATTGTGAAGGGCGGCATTCGCGAGCGCTTCGCGGCGCTGCGGAAAATGGGCATCCGCACGGTGATGATCACCGGCGACAACCCGTTGACCGCCGCCGCCATCGCCGCGGAGTCGGGCGTCGACGATTTCCTCGCGCAGGCGACGCCCGAAACCAAGCTCAGGCTCATCCGCGAAGAGCAGGCCAAGGGCAAGTTGGTCGCCATGTGCGGCGACGGCTCCAACGATGCGCCCGCGCTCGCCCAGGCCGATGTCGGCGTCGCCATGAACACCGGCACGATGGCCGCGCGCGAGGCCGGCAACATGGTCGATCTCGACAGCGATCCCACCAAGCTCATCGAGATCGTGGAGATCGGCAAGCAGTTGCTGATGACGCGCGGCGCGCTGACGACCTTCTCCATCGCCAACGACGTGGCGAAATATTTCGCCATCATTCCCGCAATGTTCGTGGCGCTCTATCCGCAGCTTCAGGCGCTCAATGTGATGGGATTGCGATCGCCGCAGAGCGCGATCCTGTCGGCGATCATCTTCAATGCGCTGATCATCGTCGCGCTCATTCCGCTGGCGCTGAAAGGCGTGGCCTACAAGCCGGTCGGCGCCGCGTCGATCCTCCGCCGCAACCTTCTGATCTATGGCCTCGGCGGAATCGTCGTTCCGTTCGCCGGAATCAAGCTTGTGGATGTCATCGTCAACGCCATCGGGCTCGTGTGAGGCCGCCATGTTGAAGCAAATAAGACCTGCAATCCTCATGATCGTCGCGCTGACGCTGATCACGGGCCTGGCCTATCCGCTCGCAATGACCGGCCTTGCGCAGATGCTGTTTCCGCATCAGGCCAATGGCAGCCTGATCGAGAGGGACGGCAAGGTGATCGGCTCTGAGCTGATCGGGCAGGGCTTTTCCAGTGAGAAATACTTCCATGGCCGCCCCTCCGCCGCCGGCAATGGATATGACGCCGCGAACTCTTCTGGTTCAAATCTCGGCCCGACCAGCAAGAAGCTCATCGACCGGGTGAAGACCGACAGTGCGAAGCTGCGTGCGGAAAACCCCAATGCGGCTATTCCCGTCGACCTCGTTACCACTTCGGCGAGCGGATTGGATCCGGACATTACGCCGGCGGCGGCTTATTTTCAGATCCCGCGAGTCGCAAAGGCGCGCCGGGTCTCGGAGGCCAAGCTCCGCGAACTGGTGGGCGCTCACGTCGAGGGCCGCTATTTCGGCATGATCGGAGAGCCGCACGTCAATGTGCTCAAGCTCAACCTGGCGCTGGATGACATGCAAGGCAGCCATGGCTGAGCTATTCTCGGCTCATGTCCATTGATGACCGTCCTTCGCCGGAGGCGCTGCTATCGCAGGCGCGGAAAGCCGAGCGCGGCAAGCTCAAGATTTTCCTCGGCGCGGCCCCGGGCGTCGGCAAGACGTATGAAATGCTCACGCAGGGCCGCCAGCGGCGCCTTGAAGGTGTCGATGTCGTCATCGGCGTGGTTGAGACGCATGGTCGTATCGAAACGAACACCCTGACGAAGGGTTTCGAATCCATCCCCAAGAAGCGCTCGCTCTACAATGGCCATGTCGTTTTCGAAATGGACCTCGACGCGGTGCTGCTGCGCCATCCCCAGCTTGTCCTGGTCGATGAGCTGGCGCACACGAATGCAGAAGGCAGCCGTCATCCGAAGCGCTATCAGGACGTGGAGGAACTGCTAACGGCGGGCATCGACGTCTACACCACAGTCAATATCCAGCACATCGAAAGTCTCAACGATGTGGTGGCGCAGATCACCCGCATCCATGTGCGCGAGACCGTTCCGGACAAGATTCTGGACGAAGCGAGCGACATCGAGCTTGTCGACACCACGGCGGACGACCTGCTGCAGCGCCTTCGCGAGGGCAAGGTCTATGTCAAGGCGCAGGCCGAGCGCGCGCTCCGGCATTTCTTCTCGCCCGGCAACCTGACCGCACTTCGCGAATTGGCATTGCGCAGGACGGCGCAACGCGTCGACCGTGATGTTACCGAATTTACACAGGCACGCAGCATTGGTGGTCCGGCTGGGGACCGTCTACTCGTCTGCATCAACGAGCACCCGTCAAGCGCAGAACTGGTTCGCCGCGCCAAACGAATGGCCGATGGCATCAGCGCGCCATGGAGCGCTCTTTATGTTGAAGGTACTCGCCACATTTCGTTGAGCGAACCGGAAAAAGATCGCGTGGCCGATGCGCTTCGCTTGGCTGCGCGGCTCGGCGCCGAAACAGCCACAGTGCCTGGGCGCGATATTGCCCAATCCATTCTCGAGTTCGCCCGCAAGAGCAGTGTCACGCAGATATTGATCGGCAAATCCGAGCGCTCGCGCTGGTTCGAGCTCATCAACGGCTCTGTCGTCCGCGATCTCATGCGCGAAAGCGGCGCAATCAGTATTACCGCTGTGATGGCTCGCGGCGACGCCATTGCAGCCAAGTCGGTAGCAACCGAAAGCGCAGGCAACAGTCGCGAGTGGCAGAGTTATGGCTGGAGCGTCCTGGCAGTTGCTTCGACGGTTGCCATCGCTTGGGCGTTCAACGCCGTTATGGCGCACGCTGTCGGCAGCATTGCGATGTTTTTCCTGGTGCCGGTACTCTTGAGTGCCATTTCCTTCGGATTGAGGCCGGCGCTCGCAACCGCGTTTTTGAGCGTGATGGCCTACAACTTCTTCTTCCTGCCACCGCTCTACACCTTCACGATTGCCGATCCGAACAACTGGCTTTCGTTTGCCGTGCTGCTTCTCGTCGCGATCACGGCGGCGAATCTCGCAGCGCGCGTGCGTGCTCAGGCCAATCTTGCAGCAGCGCGCGCACAGGTCGCCGGCGAACTCTATCAATTCACGGGGAAACTCGCGGCCAGCGCGCAGCTTGACGACATACTGTGGGCGGCGGCTTTTCAGATCGCCTCAATGCTGCGCATGAACGTGGTGATACTGCTTCCGGATGTGAAGACGAAGCGGCTTGAGATTCGGGTTGGCTATCCTCCCGAAGACGAGCTCGACGCACAGGATCTGGCCGCGGCAATGTGGAGCTGGGAGAAAGGCGCAGCGGCAGGTCGCAATGCAGAGACGTTGCCCGGTGCGAAACGCCTGTTTCTTCCCATGCGCACAGGACACGGGCTTGTGGGTGTCGTGGGTCTGCTGGGGCAGGACAGTCGCCGCTTCCTGACTCCGGATGAGCGCCGTCTCCTGGACTCGCTCCTCGACCAAACCGCGCAGGCAGTGGAGCGTTCATTGCTTGCGACCGCGGTGGACGAGGCCAAGGTCCGCGCGGAAGCCGACAAGCTGCGAGTCGCGATGCTGAGTTCACTCTCGCACGACTTGCGCACCCCCCTTGCTTCGATACTGGGCGCTTCGACGACGCTCCTCTCGAGCAGGGGGCTCTACGATGCACGTCAGACGACAGAACTGCTCGCGACGGTTCGCGACGAGGCCGAGCGTCTCGATCGATTCGTCGGCAATCTGCTGGACATGTCGCGTCTCGAGGCGGGCGTGCTGGGTGTCAAGCCCGAAATGGCCGAAGTCCGCGATCTTGTCGATGCGCCGCTCAAGCGATTGTCGCGGCCATTGTCGGGCCGTCAGGTTGTGGTCGATATTCCGAATGATCTGCCCCAGGTAAAGATCGATCCGCTTCTCGCCGCACAGGCGCTGTTCAACATTCTCGAAAACGCCGTCAAATATTCTCCCCCGCTATCGCCCCTGCGAATTACTGCGCGCAGCGCACAGTCACACGTTGCGCTCACTGTCGAGGATGAGGGTCCCGGAATATCGGCGATCGATCTTCCGCACGTATTCGACAAATTCTATCGCGCCAAGTCTGCAGACAGCCGTACCCCGGGCACGGGACTGGGGCTGGCAGTTGCGAGAGGCTTCGTAGAGGCGTTCGGTGGCACATTGGAGGCGGCGAACCGCGATATGGGTAGTGGAGCGAAGCTGACGATAACCCTTCCAATCACCCCGGCGGCGGTCGATGCGCACTAGTCTTCCAAAAGTTCTGCTAGTCGATGACGAACCCCAGATCAGGCGCTTCCTGCGGGCTGGACTCCCAGCGCATGGCTATGAACTTGTCGAGGCGGCGAACGGCACGGAGGCGCTGAAAGCGATTTCAGCAGAGAAACCCGATGCCGTAATTCTCGATCTTGGCCTACCTGACCAGGACGGCTTCGCCATCATCGAGAAGGTGCGCGCCCATTCGCTTACGCCGATTCTTGTCCTTTCGGCTCGCAGCGACGTGGAAGGAAAGGTAAAGGCGCTCGAACTCGGTGCCGACGACTATGTGACCAAACCGTTCGACATGGCCGAATTGCTGGCGCGCTTGAAGGCGGCATTGCGGCACGGTCTTCAGAGTGCAGGCGAGCAACCTGTGTTTCACACCGGCTCACTGACCGTGGATTTGGTGAAACGCCATGTGCGCATGGGCGAAAGCGAGATTCACCTGTCGCCGAAGGAGTACAGCCTGCTGCGCTTCCTCGTCATGCATGCAGGCAAAGTCGTCACGCATCAGCAGCTGCTTCAGGAGGTCTGGGGTCCGGCACATCTCCATGACGTGCAGTATCTGCGCGTGCTGATGCGTCAACTGCGGCAGAAACTGAAAGCCGAAGGTTCGCCTGAGCTGCTGACGACCGAATCGGGCGTGGGTTATCGCCTGCTCGCGCTCCCCTAGCGCATGGGACAACGGGCTAGAAACCATCGAAAAACATAGGGAAGTCCAACGGACCCACCATCAGCTAACCCTCTGAACCGTCTGGGCAACTGTCCTTCCCGTGGGAGCGCCAACCTCGAAAATCGGCATTGATTTCGCTCGACTTTTTTGTCTGCCCCACCGCCCAAATTTGGAATCGAAAGTGGGCCGGCGACAAGCCCGTCGACGCGGCGGGCGGGCCATGGCTATAATCTCTCGCGCCTGGCACTGTCACGCGAAAGTTGCGGCCGCAATGAAATTCGATTCTGACCACTAGTCTTCACCAATTCCAAAATTTTTGGTCCCAATTCATCATTCGGTTCAGTTAGCTATTCTTCCTCAATTTTCCCACTTATCAAATTGGCAGCGGCATTCTCTTATCGCGTACGATGGCGGAAACGATAGACTCTAAAAATCGTGTTCTATGGCAACCACTCGAATTCGACGCCGCCACCATAAACCCCACCGGACCGTGCGGTGCCGAACATGTTTCCGGCTTGATCGGCGCGGAGAGTCACGTTGTAGGGTTCATAGCCATCTGTGCAGTTATCTTTGCTACAAAAGCTATGCAGCACTTCCAGGTTGCCACTGAACCTGAACAGCGTTCTCGGCCCGTCGATGCCCAATGTTGCTCCGTAAAGATTTCCGGATGCGTCGCTGATAAGACTTCCTTCTGGCCCGACTCCATCAGCACAATTTTCTAATGAGCAAAATGCATGCAGCGTAGTTTCGGTACCATCTGCAGCAAGCTCGAACAGGACACCACAATCGTAGCCATTGATGCACTGCTGGGCTGCAGCGCCGCCATACGTGGTGGTTCCGAACATGTTGCCATTGCCGTCGATGAGCGGCTGACTGGAGGGATAAGAGCCGTCCGCGCAATCTGCTAGAGAGCAGAAATTATACAATACCTTTTCCGTCCAATAGCCTTTGTGGCTGCCAAGACGTGCCAGCTCAAAGACGACGCCGCCTCCGTTAGATCCGCCGGCCGATGCGGTCCCAAATATATTTGAGAAAGAATCCACGAATACGCTGGTTACCGGGGAACTGCCATCGCTGCAGCCCACGCTTGCGCAAAAATTGTAAATCGGTGTCTGTGTCCAACTATTCTGTGTATGGGTCAACTGATAGACCACACCACCGCTATGCGCACCGTCATATGCAGCCGTTCCGTACAACGGTGAAACGCCGTCATATGGGACACCGCTCGACATTCCGGAATAGGAAAGACCACCAAGGGCGAAAGTGCCGTCGCCGCAATGTGGGTTCTGTATCTCGCAGAACCCATGAAGCACTCGCAGCGTCCATTTTGTCCGCCGTGCATTGGGTATCAGCTCGAAGATATTGCCAAAGTTATGAGTCCCGCGTTCTACGGCTATCCCATATAGATCACCCGCGGTATCGATGATCAGTGGAACATTGGGGGTCGCTCCATCCGTGCAGTTGTCTTCGGAGCAAAAGCTATAGAGGACCTTCTCCTTCCAATTGTTGCCCTTGCGAATCAGTTCGAACACAACGCCACTGGCAAAAGCGCCGCCGGCTCACGTCGTCCCGTAGAGATTGCCCTGCGGATCCGAAATCACGCCGACATTGGGACCGTACCCATCCGCGCAAGCCCCTTGAGAGCAAAATGAATAGATCACCTTGTATTTGGCAGCTGCTGGAGCGACATGGGTGCCAAATGCAAGAGCACATGCAACTCCAATTAGCCATCTTGCACGTGCTGATACGGTTTCTCGCAACATGACGTTTGCTCCTTCAGGTTGCGTTGGAGAATGCACGATGGCCGACGCTGGAATCAATCAGCATTCCAAGACACAGGCTGGGATCGAATCGAGATGGCCGAAAGACAGCGACCGTCGAGCGCTCGACGAGAGTATTCCGCACCAAAACCCCCTGGAAGATGCAACGACCCGTATTTGGAACGATGCTACAATTGGATGCGTCTCAATGAGGCTCAATTCGCACATCTGGGACGGTTGCAGATGCTTCAGTTAACTGCCCTTCGACTACCTGTCTGACGCTGATAACAGGACGATTTTGAGAACCAGACTTCTTGGATGGAAACGCCCGCGCTCGCGAAAATCTTCCTCAAGCTCAGCGATTTGGAGCATACGCGATTCATCCAAGCCGCACGGAACCCCCCTTGCTACGGGGCAAGTTGACGACGTGAAAAAGCGTTCAAACGTAGTATTTTCCCTTGTCATTGCTGGAAAATGATGCGGCATTCTCGCCTCACCGCACTGTTCGCGGTTGATCGTGGTGTGAGGGTGTCGCGAGCTAAGATGGCCAATATCAAGGAGTACATGTCAGAACGGGAAGTAGTTCAGCATTGGCCATTTCTGACCCGTTCAACGCTAAGGGGCGCGCGCCAGTCAGGGCGTATCAGTTGGATTAGAGGAAAGCAGGGATCGGCTTGGTACCTTGCGGATGCCGTTCTGAAGTTCATCAACAAGGAACTTGAAGTCAAATGTCTAGACCAAGAACAGACGTTCTATTCGAAATCAGCGGCCATTGGATCGCGTCAGAACCTGGCACCAAGAACTTATACCACTTCTGGCACGACAACCGAGCTGGAAGAACTCGCCGCGAGAGCCTCCGCACAGCGGATCTTGAAGGGGCAAAACGCAAGCTCGCCGAGCTAGTTGTTGCCGGGGCACCGAAGACAAAAAACGCCGCGCTGGCGGTAGTTCTTGAGCGATACTTCACTGAGCGAACAGATAAGAAGCCGAGCAAGGGCTCATCCAGAAATGCCGGCAAGATTCTGCTTCGACATTTCGGATTGACTGTTCGCGTTTCGGCGCTGACGGAAGAAAAGCAGAAGGAGTTCGCGGAGGAGGCTCTAGCGAAGGGACAAAGGCTTTCCTATATTGCGCGCAACATGACTGTGCTGAAGGCAGCTCTCCGTTTCTCGAAGATCGACCATGAAGTGATCTACACTGAGTCTCAGATGCGCGACCGGTGGGGACTGACTTCTGCGCCAAAGCGCAAGGCGCGCATTCCGACGGATGAAGAGATCGCGAAACTTTGGTCGACCTCCATGTCGGACGACCTCCGGCGGTTTCTTCTAATCCAACTGACGACCGGGGGGCGTCCACAAACGGCGATCGACCTCACGCCCGCGCAGCGGTCGAAAGATGCCGGGCTCGTGCATCTAAATCCGCCAGGCCGTCCGCAGAACAAAAAGCACCGCCCAGAGCTGCGAGAAGCGCGCGTCCTGACCGGATGGCTCGATAAGTGGGAAGAGCAGGCTTCGGAACTGGAAATCCGCGGCGGGCGGTACTGCGGCTTTTCGAGCATCGACGGTGTCGAGTCATCGCTGAAGAGAGCGGTGAGGCGAGCGGGCATTCCTCACATCACGCTGTACAGCTTTCGCCACAAGGTCACCACGATCTTGCGTCTGGCGCGGGTTCCGGAGGACGAGATTTCACTCTGGATGGGGCATAGGCGACCGCACTTGCGGACGACTGGCGAGTATGGCGAGTGGGATCCGGGCTATTTGGCGACAGCAGCGGCGGCCATCGATGCTTGGTTCGCGCGCGCGCAGCTGCTGACGGAACAGCCTCTGTTTTCCCGAGGAATTCCCGAATCCATCCGTGTACGGATGGAAAAAACCGCGCAAGCCATTGAAAACCTGGAGCGGGCGAGGCGAATCGAACGCCCGACCCTAACCTTGGCAAGGTTATGCTCTACCCCTGAGCTACGCCCGCATATCCAGGTTGGGCGGGGTTTATGGCCCAGCGGGCGGCTGGTTTCAATAGCCTTGAAGGAACAGGGTTTTCACCGGCTCCCGCCCTGTTCGGGCGCGGATGCGCATGCATAAATCCGGGACATGCGAGGGTTCCCCAGCCGCCATTACGTGACCTTTGCTTCGCTGCACAGCCCGCCGCTCACGATTGCGGCGCGGCTGATGGTGCCGCAGGCGGAGGGGCGCTCGCCCGCCGTCATCCTGCTTCACGGTTCGGCCGGTCCTTCGACGCGCGAGGGCGGCTATGCGGAGGCGCTGCATGCGGCGGGGTTCGTGACGCTCGAGCCCGATCAGTGGTCGGCGCGCGGCCTTGCCGGCGGATCGGAAGGAAGGCCGAAAACCATTGTCGAGACACTGCCCGACGTGTACGGCGCGCGGGCTTATCTTGCTGCGCGCGACGATGTCGATCCCGCGCGCATCGGCGTGATGGGATTTTCGTTCGGCGGCGTGGCGACGATGCTCGCCGCGACGCATACGCACAACGACAGGTTTCTTCCGGGCGGAAACTTCGCCGCACTGATGCCGGTCTATCCCGCATGCTGGACCTACAACAAACTTCCCGGTCACGAATTCGCCGGTCTTGTCGATGCGCCGCTGCTGCTCGTCACCGGCGCGCTCGATCAGTACGACGACGATCCCGAAGCCGGCCAGAAACTGATTGCGGGGCTTCCGGAAAAGGATCGCAAGCGAGTGCGCACGCACGTGTTTGCGGATTCACATCACTGCTTCGATATGCCCGGCGTCGATGTCGTGGTCGAGGACCCGATGTGCCATAGAGGCGAGAGCGGCAAGGTCATCATGCGCCACAACCCACAAGCCACGAGCGAGGCGCACAGGCTCTGCGTCCGCTTCTTCAGCGAAGCGCTGAAGCCGCAAGCATCGGAAACATAGTTTCGATCACCGCGGACATCCCCGGCTGCGCGGCGATGGATTTCTTCTCATCGGCGGCGAGCGCCGGAATTTCGCCTGACTTCTCTGCACGCACGAAGGTTCCGATCCGCTTTGCCGCGGCATCGGGCAGATCAAGGTCCAGCGGGGCGAAGATGTTCGCGCGATGCCAGTCCAGAGCATTCGGTGCGGCAATCAGTGCATCGAGATTGAGCACGAACACGCGGCCTTCGGCACGGAGCTGCATGTGCGCGAGCTGCATGAAGGATTCGAGGTATTGCGCGGCGAAACTCGCGGCCGTCTCATGGTTGTTCCACGCCATCGCCTTGTAGGAGCGCCAGCAGTCGAAGGGATTGCGCGCGCAATAGAAATAGCGCGGCTGGTTCGCGCCGCCGCCGAAATGCGCCTCGTACCGATCGAACAGGGATTCGCCACGCGGAAGCTTGTGGCCGCGAAATCGCGCGCCATCGATCTTGCGCAGCTGTCCGCGACCGCCCTTGGAGAGATAACCGAGTGACTCGAACGCATAATCCAACTTGCGTGCTCGCCAGCCATCGCAAGCGGCATCGTCACCGGCATAAGATCGCCCGGCGCTGTCGAGCAGCACGAAGAACTGCTTCATCACCGAAAGCGGAATCTCGCCGTTGAGCATCACGTCCGGATGCGCATTGAGCACGCGGAGCGCGTTCGTCGTCCCGCTCCGCCCCATGCCGAAGATGAAGAGCGGCGTTACTTCGCCCATTGCGCCAGCCAGTCGACCAGCGCCTGCGGCGTCATGTGGCGTGCGTCCTCGATGGCCGAAACGCGGTCGCGATTGAGGAGCCTTCCGTCCGGTGTCACGATCAGGATTGCCGGCACACCCTGAAGGCGCTCTGTGATACCGAAGCGCGCAGGGATCTGAAGATTGCGATTGAAGCGGCCGACATCCACGTCGACGACCACGTAATGCGCCCTCAGGAAGGCATCGACCTCCGGCAGCGCCATGAGCCCGGAAAGCACGCGGCAATCGCCGCACCAGTTTCCGCCGAGATCGATCATCACGCGCTTGCCGCTCTTTCGCGCTTCCGCGAAGGCTTTGTCGACATCCGCATCGGCATTGGCCTTTGCGTCGAAGGGGGTGTCGGGCACCGTCAGCTCGGACAGCGAATGGATGCTCACGTGAGGCGGCTGGACGGCAGCTGCGGGACCGGCAAGGGCGAGCGCGCTCACAACGAAAGCGGATGCAACAAGACGCATGAACAAACCTTTCCTGTCGCCCCGGCATCCCCTGTATCGGAACGATATAGAGCCGATTCCATATTATCTTGCGGCACAAACCGCGCGCAACGCACTATCACAACGGCTTGAAAACGGGGCCGCTGGTCTGGCAATCCCCAAACCGCTAGACAGTTGCGGCGGGTGAGAGGGAACTCAAATGAAACAGGCCTGGATGGGAGTTTTTGCGCTGATGATGCTGCCGTCTGCCGCCATGCCGGCGGCTGCTCCCGCGCCGGATGCCGCCGACGCCGCCAACCCCGCCTATATGTGGGACTTGAGCGATCTCTATCCCTCCGCATCTGCGTGGACGGATGCACAGGCCAAGTCGAAAGCCGCCGTCGAAGGTCTCGACCGGTACAAGGGCACGCTCGGAAAAAGCGCCGCGTCGATGCTTACCGCGCTCGGCGCCATCAGCGATGCGAGCAAGGAAGTCACGCGGCTGAACGTCTATGCGTCGCTCAAGGGCGATGAGGATGTGCGCGTTGCGGAGAACCAGGAGCGCGTGCAACTCGCGCAGGCGCTGCAATCGCGCTTCCAGGAAAAGACCTCGTGGGTCTCGAACGAGATTCTGGCGATCGGTGCAGACAAGGTCCACAAATTCGAAAAGGCGTCGCCGGAGCTTGCGCACCGCTTCGACTTCTATCTCGACAACATTCTGCGCGCCGCGCCGCACACGCTGACGCCGGAAGCCGAAGGCGTGATGGCCGCGGCATCGAATGTGTTGATCCAGCCCAACAACATCTACAGCCAGCTTTCGAACGGCGAGCTGCCGTTCCCGAGCGTGACATTGTCAGACGGCACGAAGGTCGAGCGTCTCGATCAGGCCGCCTATTCGAAATATCGCCAGGCGCCGAACCGTGCCGACCGCAAGCACGTCTTCGACACGTTCTGGGGAACGTGGAAGAAGTATGAGGGCACATTCGGCTCGTCGCTGAACACGCAGATCCTGGCGGAGGAGTTCGACGCCAAGGTGCGCCACTATCCGAACGCGCTTTCCGATGCGCTGTTCGCCGACAACATGCCCGAAGCCGTCTACCGCCAGCTTGTCGCACAGGCGAATGCGGGTCTGCCCGTGTTTCACCGCTATCTCGCGCTGCGCAAGAAGCTGCTCGGCGTCAAAGGCGACCTCGAATATTACGACATCTATCCTTCGATGTTTAAGCTCGAGCAGCCGCTGCATTTCACAGTCGCCGATTCGGAACGCATCGCCTTCGACGTCACGGCACCCTACGGGCCGGAATATGCCGCGATGCTGCACAAGGCGTTTGCGGGCCGCTGGATGGATGTGCTGCCGCGTCCGGGCAAGGCCTCCGGCGCCTATATGAGCGGCTCGGCGTATGATGTGCACCCCTATCTGCACCTCAACCACAATTACGATTTCAATTCGCTCTCGACCTTCGTGCATGAGTGGGGCCATGCCGTCCACACGCTGCTGACGCACGATGCGCAGCCTTATGAAAAATCGAACTACTCGACCTTCACGGCGGAGACGGCGTCCATCGCCAACGAGATGCTGCTCAACGACTACATGGTCGCGCATGCCAAGACTAAGAACGAGAAGCTCTACTATCTGGGCGAAGGCCTGGAGCTCATCCGCCAGACATTCTTTCGCCAGACCATGTTCGGCGAATTCCAGCTCGCCGTGCATGAGGAAGTGGAGAAGGGCAATGCGCTCTCCGGCAAGCGCATGACGGAGATCTACTGCAATCTGCTCAAGCGCTATCACGGCGATGCCGAAGGCGTGATGAAGATCAATCCTGACTACTGCGTCGAATGGGCGTTCATCCCGCACTTCTATTACGGCTTCTATGTCTGGCAGTACGCGACCTCCATGGCGGGCGCCGCGCAGTTCACCGACGCAATCGAACATGAAGGCGCGCCAGCGCGCGACCGCTACATCAACATGCTGAAAGCCGGCGGTTCGGATTACGCCTATGAGCTCTACAAGAAGGCGGGGCTCGATATGGCCACACCCGCGCCCTATCAGGCGCTGGTCGCGCGCATGAGCCGCACGATGGACCAGATCGACGCGCTTTTGGCGGAGAAGTAATGCCAACTGCGCTGCGCTTCCCACTGTCCGTCCGTCATGACCTGATTATTCCAGGGTTGGTGATCGTTGGATTGTGGATCGTTGCGGCGTGGTACTACAGCATGAATACCTATCCGGGCGGAGTAATCTCCTCTCCGCGAGAAACTCTGGCGGCTGTGCGACATTCGCCTTGTTTTGCTGATCAGCCAAGCATTGCGCAATCCACCGATTGGCATGTGAGCCGACTGGGACACGTTTGGTATGCCTACAACAGGTTCCGACAATATCCCTGGAGCCGGACCGATGCCTTTGCCTCGGCATCGTTCGATGCTCGTACTGGAAAAATGCTTTCCAGCACAGTGGGATCCGAAGCTTGGAATTCACGTGACTTGAAGTCGCGGC